>Ga0307408_100000432_pt1 | contig 37289 bp, 32 predicted proteins | sample 322Cmetagenome_FD_202116 | JGI IMG/M metagenome (GOLD analysis project Ga0307408, IMG submission 202116) | Maize rhizosphere microbial communities from greenhouse at UC Davis, California, United States - 322HYB-C-3 | ecosystem: Host-associated > Plants > Roots > Rhizosphere > Soil | place... | reverse complement strand
CCAACAAGGTCGAGGGATACCCCGGCTCATTTCCTACCGGCGAGGGGATTTACGCGCATATGTCGAACTACGCGGTCGGCGACGCCTGCGGCGCGGTCAGCTATCGCTATGCCGGTCCCGGCACCATACTGACCGGTATGGCGCGGCACGAAGACAGCGCCCCAGCCCACGCCGACGCGCCGGCCTTGCTGTTCCCGGCACGTTTGCCGAAGGCCGGCACCAGCCTTGATTACTACGATCCCGCCCTGCCTCCCGCCACCGTGGCGCAATTGCGCGAGCGGGCCGAGCGCACTGCGGCCTGGCTGAACAATCGCATGCCGGCGGCCCAGTTCAGGCGCCCGATCATTGCCGCAACCCTGGCGAAGGAGCCGGGTGGTCCGAATATTGGCGGTAACGCCGGCGACATGCTCCATCTGGCGCTGTTCAACTGGCCTGCCGCGCCATCACCCGAAGAGTCCCGCCTTGCCAACAAGCTGGTGGCGCACGAGATGAGCCATCGATTCCAGATCCGCGATGCCGTGGACATTTACGACGACTCGCGCCTGATCAACGAAGGCATCGGCGAATTCCTGCGCTGGCTGGTATCGGTGCACGAAGGCTGGCTGACGCCGCAGGAGGCTGCCGGCGAACTGGATGATGCGCTGGCCGCCTGCATGCTGATCGCCGACGACCGCCGCTGGCGCGCCATCTCCGCTGCGGAAATCGGCGGCACCCGCCTCGAGTACGAATGCGGCCTGCCGGCCTTTGTCTACGCCTTGGCAGCACGCCAAGGCAAAGGCGACGCCGTTGCGCGCATCGATGACTTCTACCGCCAGCTGCGCAATGGGGCGAAGCCAGACCTGGCACAGGCAATCGAGTGTGGAAGCCAGGCCTGCAAACCAACGGTGCTTCCTGCGGTGCTGGATGGCGCCGGCGCCATGCGCGACGAATGGTCGCGCGTGCTCGATGAGTCCGGGCTGGCCAGACCAGTGGCGCCAACGCAGCGCCAGACCGACGCCATGATGCTGCGAGCGCTGACCAAGCTGGTGCGCGAAGACTGCAAGGGCAAGCGCAGCATGACGCCGACCAGCGCCAGCGTCCTGGTGGATACCCTGCCTTCATGCGCGACATTGCGCAAAGATATTGAAGTGGTGCAGGTCGAGGGCAGGCCGCTGTTCGGCGGAATGCAAGCCTTGCCTGCCATGACCCAGGCCTGCAGCACGAGGCACGAGGTCCGATTGGGACTGAAGGATGGCGCTACGCTGGCCATACCGTGCAGCGCCCCTTACCAGACGGGCACGCGCATGTATGCCGCCGATATCGGCAAGATCATGCGCGCGCTGCAGGTGCCCGAGGCAACGGCAGAGCGTTAGGGATCAGCGGGCGAGCTTGGGCAGCAGCACCCAGATATTTCCGCGCTGCTTCATGCGGCCGGCAAAATCAGCCGCTTCCGAACCGAAGCCGAAGAACAGGTCGAGGCGAATGGCGCCCTTGATGGCGCCGCCCGTATCCTGCGCCAGCATCAGCCTTTGCAGCGGCAGCTCGTCGTCGCCCGGCAGTGTAGTGTTCAGGTAGACCGGCGCGCCCAGCGGCAGCTGGCTGCGGTCGATCGCGACCGAGCGTTGCGGCGTCAGCGGCACGTTCAGCGTGCCCTTCGGGCCGACTTTCGGGTCCGGCAGCTTTTCCTCCTTGAAGAAAACATAGCTCGGATTGGCGTTGAACAGTTCCTGCTGGCGCGTCGGGTGGCCATCGATCCAGGCCTTGATGCCTTGTGCCGTGGCTTGCTCGGTGGTCAGCTCACCCTTCTGTACCAGCCATTTGCCGATCGACTGGTAAGGGCGGCCATTCTGGTCCGCGTACGCAACGCGCACCGTTTCTCCGTCAGGCAGTTGCACGCGGCCGGAGCCCTGCACTTCCAGGAAGAAGGCTTCGACCGCATCGTCCACCCACAGCAGCTCATTGCCCGGCAAGCCCGAACGGGAGATTTCTTCGCGCGCCGGATAAGGCACGACACGCTTGCCCTTCAATCGGCCGCGCACCCGCTTGTTCGCCAGTTCCGGGTAGACCGAACCGATGTCGATGATGACCATATCGTCCGGCACCTTGTACAAAGGCGTCTGGTAAGGGCCGCCCTTCTTGCGGGCACCGCGCAGCAGCGGCTCGTAATAGCCGGTAATCAGGCCTGAATTACTGCCGTCGGGCGCAACCACCTGGTGCGGGTCGAAGAACGATTCGAAGAACAGGCGGATCGCGGCCTGGCTATTCGCATCCACTGTCTTGGCAATGGCGCAGGGCTCTTTCCAGTCCGCGCCATTGGCCAGCTTGGAGCAGGACAGCATGAAGGCGGGCCAGGCGGCGCGCAGGTCGTCACGTTCCCATCCCGGCAGGTCGGCAAAGCGTGCGGGGATGAATTCAGCCTTGGCGGGCGGCGTGGGCGCGGCGGGTACGGTCGGCTGCGCCGGCGGCTGGGCTGGCGTGGCAGGCACGGTTGGCGTGACCGGCGCAGGCTGCGCTGGTTTTGCCGGCGGAGGCGGTGGCGTGGCGCAGCCGGCCAGCACTAATGCGACGGCGGCGGCGCAAACGGGTAAACTACGGCGTGTCGAAAACATGAGGTGTTATCTATGATGTATCTGATGCTTGAAGCGCTGGTGGCGCTGTTTCTTCTGGTGTTTATCGTCTGGTGGACTCTGCCATCCAACAAAAAGAAGAAGGACGGCGACAAGTAAACTAGTGCAGGGTTCGCGGCAAGGACAGCACGAATTCCGGGATCTTGGTCTCGAACTGGTGGCCGTCTTCCGCCACGCAGAAATACTCGCCGAACATCGAGCCCTGCGGGGTGCGCAGTTGCGTGCCGCTGGTGTACTCGAACACTTCGCCCGGCGCCAGCAAAGGCTGGTGGCCCACCACGCCCAGGCCGCGCACTTCCTCAATATGGTTGTTCGCATCGGTGATCACCCAGTGGCGGGAAATCAGCTGGGCCGGCACGGTGCCGGTATTTTTGATGGTAATCGTGTAAGTAAACACGAAATTGGTGCGGTCCGGATTGGACTGTTCCGGCAGGTACTGGGTGCGTACCTCGACCGCAAACTCATACTGGGCCATAAGCGTTTCCTTCATAACAATTGGGCAATTCTAGTCCAAGCAATCGGACAGCGTCCGCACGGAAGCGTAAAATAACGCATCTTTTTTTACCAGCCGACCAGCCATGACCACTTTCCGTATCGCTCCCAGCATCCTGTCCGCCGACTTCGCCCGCCTGGGTGAAGAGGTCCGCAACGTTGTTGCCGCAGGCGCCGACATCATCCACTTCGATGTCATGGACAATCACTACGTGCCAAACCTGACCGTCGGCCCGCTGGTGTGCCAGGCGATCCGCCCGCACGTGCAAGTACCGATCGACGTGCACCTGATGGTCAAGCCGGTCGACCGCATCATCCCCGATTTCGCCAAGGCGGGCGCCAACATCATTACCTTCCACCCGGAAGCGTCCGACCATGTCGACCGTTCGCTGCAACTGATCCGCGACAACGGCTGCAAGGCCGGCCTGGTGTTCAACCCAGCCACCCCACTGAGCTACCTGGACCACGTAATGGACAAGATCGACATGATCCTGATCATGTCGGTGAACCCTGGCTTCGGCGGCCAGTCCTTCATCCCGCAGGCGCTGAAGAAGATCGCTGAAGCGCGCCGCCGCATCGACGAATCCGGCCGCGACATCATGCTGGAAGTCGACGGCGGCATCAAGATCGACAACATCAAGGCCGCTGCAGCAGCGGGCGCCGACACCTTCGTAGCCGGCTCCGCGATCTTCGGCCAGCCTGACTACAAGGCCGTGATCGACGCGATGCGCGGCCAACTGGCTTCGGTGTAATCGTATGGCGGCGGTCCTGCGCGGCGTGAGGGCCGCCATCATTGACCTCGACGGCACCATGCTCGACACGATGCCGGATTTCGAGGTGGCGATCAACCTGATGCGCGAAGAACTGGGCCTGGCGCCCATTACTGCGGCGCAGATCGAGCTGATGGTCGGCAAAGGTTCGGAAAACCTGGTGCGGCGCGTACTGGCGCTGGACTTCGACGAAGAAGGCGTGGAGCGCATGTTCGGCCAGGCGATGGAGGCTTACCAGCGCCATTACCTGGTCATCAACGGCCGCCATAGCGAGGTCTATGCCGACGTGGTGTCCGGCCTGCAGGCCATGAAGGCCAACGGCCTGCGCCTGGCCTGCGTGACCAACAAGCCGGTCGCTTTCGCCAGGCCGCTGCTGGCACTGAAAGGCCTGGACGGCTATTTCGAAGTGCTGTTCGGCGGCGATTCCTTCGAAAAGAAGAAGCCTCACCCCATGCCGCTGCTGAAAGCCTGCGAACATTTCGACCTGCCACCGTCGCAAGTCGTGGCAATTGGCGACTCGTCGAACGATGCGGAAGCGGCCCGCGCGGCAGGCTGTCCGGTGCTGACTGTGCCATATGGATATAACCACGGAGTGGGTATACACGAAACAGATTCCGATGGTATAGTTGACACGCTGCTTCATGCAGCTGCCTTGATTAGCACGCAAAACGACGCTATCTGACCGAAATGTTTCTCAACAAAAGACACAATGTAACCCACCGGGGCTCGATTGAGGCCTGGCTGTGGCGACGCTGGCAATCCTGACTTAGTCCCGATTGCTGTCGGCGCACGTGCGTGTCACTCGCTCCGGCAGGTTTTTTGTAACCGACCGCCACCACCTTATCCATGGCGGAATGGAGAGAACATGACCGAACTCGAATTCAAATCCCTGGCCGCGGAAGGCTATACCCGTATCCCTCTGATCGCGGAAGCTTTCGCCGACCTGGAAACCCCGCTCACCCTGTACCTCAAGCTGGCCCAGACCCAGAACTATGGCAAGAACACCTTCCTGCTGGAGTCGGTGGTGGGCGGCGAGCGTTTCGGCCGCTACTCTTTCATCGGCCTGCCGGCCAACACCATTCTGCGCAGCACCGGCAAGCTGACCGAGATCGTCAAGAACGGCCAGGTAATCGAAACCCACGAGGGCAATCCCCTCGAATTCATCGAGCAATATCAGGCGCGCTTCAAAGTAGCCGTGCGCCCCGGCATGCCACGCTTCTGCGGCGGCCTGGCCGGCTACTTCGGCTACGACACCGTACGCCATATTGAAAAGACCCTGGCCAGGACCCAGCCGAAGGACGACCTGGGCCTGCCGGAAATCCAGTTGATGGTGACCGAAGAACTGGCCGTCATCGACAACCTGTCCGGCAAGCTCTATCTGATCGTCTACGCCGATCCGCAGCAGCCGGAAGCCTACTCCAAGGCCCGCCAGCGCCTGAAAGACCTGCGCGCCCTGCTGCGCCGCGGTGTCGATGCGCCGGTGACCACGCCTTCGGTGCGTACCGAAATCATCCGCGACTTCGCCAAGGAAGACTACCTGAAGGCGGTCGCCAAAGCGCACGAATACATCCTGGCCGGCGACCTGATGCAGGTGCAAATCGGCCAGCGCATCCGCAAGCCCTATGTGGATTCGCCGCTCACGCTGTACCGCTCCCTGCGCTCGCTGAACCCTTCGCCGTACATGTACTTCTACAATTTCGGCGATATGCAGATCGTAGGCGCCTCGCCGGAAATCCTGGTGCGCAACGAGACCCTGCCGGACGGCGAGAAGAAAGTCACCCTGCGTCCAATCGCCGGCACCCGCCCGCGCGGCAATACGCCGGAACGCGACGCGGCGCTGGCCGAAGAGTTGCTGAACGATCCGAAAGAAGTCGCGGAACACGTGATGCTGATCGACCTGGCGCGCAATGACCTGGGCCGCATCTCCGAAATCGGCAGCGTGAAGCTGACCGACAAGATGGTGATCGAAAAGTACTCGCATGTGCAGCACATCGTCTCCAACGTGGAGGGCAAGCTGAAGAAAGGCATGTCCAACCTGGACGTCCTGCGCGCGACCTTCCCTGCCGGCACGCTGACCGGCGCACCGAAAGTGCGTGCGATGGAAATCATCGACGAACTGGAAATCTGCAAGCGCGGCATCTACGGCGGCGCCTGCGGCTACCTCTCCTTCGGCGGCGAAATGGACGTGGCGATCGCGATCCGCACCGGCGTGATCAAGGACGGCATGCTGTATGTGCAGGCCGCCGCCGGCATCGTCGCCGACTCGATACCGGAAATGGAATGGCAGGAAACTGAAAACAAGGCGCGCGCCGTGCTGCGCGCGGCCGAGCAAGTGCAAGATGGCCTGGATGGGGAGTTCTGAAATGCTGCTGATGATCGACAACTACGACTCCTTCACCTACAACATCGTGCAGTATTTCGGTGAACTGGGCGAAGACGTGCGCGTGCACCGCAACGACGAAATCACCATCGCCGAAATCGAAGCATTGAATCCTGACCGCATCTGCATCTCGCCGGGTCCAAAAGATCCGTCGCAGGCGGGCATCTCGCTGGAAGTGCTGAAGCATTTCGCGGGCAAGAAACCGATCCTGGGCGTCTGCCTGGGACACCAGGCCATCGGCGAAGCCTTTGGCGGCAAAGTTATCCGCGCCAAGCAAGTCATGCATGGCAAAACTTCTCTTATCGCGCATACGGGTGTGGGCGTGTTCCAGGGCTTATCCAGCCCGTTCACGGTAATCCGCTACCACTCTTTGGCAATCGAGCGATCCTCGCTGCCTTCCTGCCTGGAAGTCACAGCCTGGACCGACGACGGCGAAATCATGGGCGTGCGGCACAAGGAGTACGACATCGAGGGTGTGCAATTCCACCCTGAGTCCATCCTGTCCGAACACGGCCACGCCTTGCTGAAGAATTTCCTCGATCGCAAATAAGAGAAGGAAGCACCATGTCTATCACGCATCAAGAAGCACTGGTTCGTTGCATCGAACACCGTGAGATCTTCCACGACGAGATGCTGCACCTGTTCCGCCAGATCATGTCGGGCGAAATGTCGCCAGTGATGGTAGCGGCCCTGACCATGGGCCTGCGCGTCAAGAAGGAAACCATCGGCGAGATCACCGCTGCGGCGCAAGTCATGCGCGAGTTCTCGACCAAGGTGCCGATGGCCGACACCACCAACCTGGTGGACATCGTCGGCACCGGCGGCGATGGCGCCCATACCTTTAATATTTCTTCCGCTTCGATGTTTGTCGCCGCCGCAGCCGGTGCGCGCGTGGCAAAGCATGGCGGGCGTTCCGTGTCGTCGTCTTCCGGCAGCGCGGACCTGATCGAGTCGCTCGGCGCCCACATCAACCTGAAGCCGGAGCAGATCGCGCAATCGATCGCGCAGACCGGCATCGGTTTCATGTTCGCGCCGAACCACCACGCTGCGATGAAGCATGTGGCGCCAGTGCGCCGCGAGCTGGGCGTGCGCTCGATCTTCAACATCCTCGGCCCGCTGACCAATCCTGCCGGCGCGCCGAATATCCTGATGGGCGTGTTCCACCCGGACCTCGTGGGTATCCAGGTGCGCGTGCTGCAACGCCTGGGCGCGCAGCATGCGGTGGTGGTGTATGGCCGCGACAATATGGATGAAGTCTCGCTGGGCGCGGGCACCATGGTCGGTGAACTGGTCAACGGCGAAATCCGTGAATACGAGATCCATCCGGAAGATTTTGGCCTGTCGATGATCGCTTCGCGCAACCTGAAGGTGGCCGATGCGACGGAATCGAAGGCGCGCGTGATGGAAGCCCTGCGCGGCGAGCCAGGGCCTGCTTCGGATATCGTGGCGCTGAATGCCGGTACTTCTTTGTATGCGGCAGGCGTGGCATCGTCCATCGAAGACGGGCTGGCGCGGGCACGCGCGGCTGTATCTTCCGGCGCGGCCGTCGCCAAGCTGGAACAGTTCGTGCGCGTCACCCAGGAACTCGGCCGGGAGGGCTAAGCGATGTTCGGCATTCATGACCTGATGCTGTTTGTGATTTCCGGTCTGCTGCTGAACATCATGCCGGGACCGGATTCACTGCTGATCATGGCGCGCAGCGCTACACAGGGCTGGCGCGCGGGTTGCGCGGCGGCGCTGGGGATTGGCGCCGGCACCATGGTGCATATCGGCGCAGCGGCGCTGGGCCTGTCGGCGGTGCTGGCAACGTCGGCCACCGCCTTCACCGTCGTGAAATGGGTCGGTGCGGCGTATATCGTCTGGTGCGGCATCGGCATGCTGCGGGCGCGGCTTAAGGCCACTGAAACCGGCAAACCAGCCGGATTGGCCGTCCCGTCTGACCCATTGGGTCAGACACTGCCCTACCGCAAAATCTTCGCCCAAGGCTTCCTGACCAATGTCCTGAATCCGAAAGTCGCGCTGTTCTTCCTGGCTTTCGTGCCGCAGTTCATCGACGCAGGCGCGGCCAACAAGCCGCTGGCCTTCCTGATCCTCGGCTGCATCTTCAATTTCAACGGCATGCTGTGGTGTAACGGCCTTGCCATCTTCACCGCCTTCGCGAGTGCAAAGCTGAAGGTCAAACCGCTGGTGGCGCTGTGGCTGAACCGCGTGACCGGCAGCCTGTTCATCGCGCTTGGCGCACGCCTGGCCTTGGCCGAACAACATTAAGAACCGATATGTCCGACATCCTGAACAAAATCCTGGCCGTGAAGGCCGACGAAGTAGCCGATGCCAAGAAGCACCGCAGCCTGCAATCCCTGCGCGACGAAGTCGAAGGCGACAAGGAACTGCGCGCCGGCCTGCGCGGCTTTGAAGCGAGCTTGCGCGCGAAAACCCAAGCAGGCCATGCCGGCGTGATCGCCGAAGTAAAGAAAGCCTCGCCATCGAAAGGCGTGCTGCGTGCCGACTTCCGCCCAGATGAAATCGCCGAGAGCTACGCCAAGGCCGGCGCCGCCTGCCTGTCGGTGCTGACCGACGTGAATTTCTTCCAGGGTTCCAACGAATACCTGAAACAGGCGCGCGCGGCCTGCGATATTCCCGTGCTGCGCAAGGACTTCATGGTCGACATGTACCAGATCTATGAAGCCCGTGCGATGGGCGCCGACTGCATCCTGCTGATCGTATCCGCGCTGGATCACGGCCTGATGGCGGAAATGGAAGCCTGCGCCCACGAACTGGGCATGGACGTGCTGATCGAATCGCACGATGGCGACGAACTGACCGCCGCGCTGAACCTGAAGAGCCGCCTGATCGGCATCAACAACCGCAACCTGCGCACCTTCGACGTCACGCTGGACACCACGCTCAACCTGCTGTCGCGCATCCCGCAAGAGCGCATGGTGATCACCGAGTCCGGCATCATGACTCCAGCCGACGTGCAGCGCATGCGCGAAAGCGACGTGCACGCCTTCCTGGTTGGCGAAGCCTTCATGCGCGCGCCCGACCCGGGGGCCGAGCTGCGCAAGCTGTTCAATTAAATCCGCAACGATCCGATTTCATGGCGCCCGCGCGGCGCCATTCAGTGAACAGCCCCAGGGTCTTCGGCTCGAAAATGGTGACAGTTTGGCCATCGAGGCTAAGCTTGAAGGTCTCGATATGCTCAACCTTCATCCAGGGCTTGTCTGCCAACGGCACTTGCCAAACGATGGTGCGGTTACGTACGGCCCACTCGCCCTGCTCCTGCTTAACCTTGTCCTCCTGGCCTTTCAAAGGCAAGACGAGGTAATTGCCATCATCCCTCATCACGATCCTGCCATTCGGGCCAAGTTTGCTGGATTCCCAGATGCCGACGATAGCGCAAGGCTGCGGATGGCTGCCAAGTGCCGCTTCGATGTATTTGTCCGCCGCCTGTCTCCCAAGGCCGACCAGGGCGGCCACGCCCAAACCTGCGGCAATGCCGATCATGGTCGAAGGGAGAATACCGGAGCTGCCGCCGCGCAGGCGAACAATGTCGTCATAAGAAGCACCAAACCAGCCGGCGCCGATTTCGTTCTCACGCAGAGCCACTTTGCCGCGCCGGATCATCAGGAACAACACCAGGACATTGGCGAGCGGGATGATGATGAAGACCATCGCCAGGATGCGCATCACGATATTCGATCCTGCCCCTTTCGCCAGCCGGTAGACGGCCGCCATCGCCAAAACCGTGACACCCAGCGCCAGGAAGCCCCTCGGCCAGCCGGCCAGGCTGCGGAAGAAGTATGCCGCGGCCAGGTATAGCACGGTCGCATAAATCGTCAGGCGCAAACCATCGGCGAGAAGGAAGAGTCGCGGATCGGCGCCGGAATCAGCCACCGCATACGCTTCTGCTTCCGGCTCGCGGCGAGACAGCGGCGGCATGGCCGATTTGCTGTCGGCAGCTTCCAGCGACATGCCTGGCGCGGCCGGAATTTTTCTCGCGGCCGGCCGCGCTGGAGGTGGGCTTGGCGGGGCTGGTTTGGGATGTACCACGCGGTCATTCTCAAGCGCCATCGTCGCATGGCAGCCAGCGCGTTCCTTCAGCGCATCCACATAGAACTGGGCCTGGGAGCGAAGCACTCCTTTCTTGACTACCTTGCGGCGCCCGCCCGACAGCAGCGCCAGCATTTCCGTAATCGGCTTTTGCATCAACGCTGCAAGGCGATTGGCCGCATCGCCCAGCGCTACACCCGGTGCCGGCCCTTCCAGCACGACGCAATAGGTCGCGGGACGATGCACTTTGCCGGATTGGTTATCCACTACGGTCAGTCCGAGTTCCCCGGCAAGGTAGAGCACATGCGGCACGACTTCGTCGCGACGATAGGTCACAGTCATGCGGCCGGCATCGCCGGCGAAATGGCTGTCCGACCAGGGCGTATCCGGGAACAGTGCTGTCAGCGAGTCGTGAAAGCGCTTCAACAAGGCGGAAGGGGGCTGCTCGCCGCTTTCCTGCCGCAACTTGTTCAAGAAGGGAAAAACGTCCAGGTCTGCTTCCGGAGTGGCGACCGACGTCAGTTGGATCTGGTAACTCATGCAATTTAATTAAACTACTATCAAGCCATGTTAAATTACTATGAGGCAAAAATAAAGTTCACGAGACATGAAAACCACAATCCGCCTCGCTATCCTGGCCGCCCTGGCGCCGGCGCGCAACTGGCCAATGCCCTGACCAATGACTTGCGCAGCGTTCAAATGGACCACCACCTGAGCGTCGAATACAAGTCGATCGTGCTGGCTATTGGGCCAGCCATGCGCAAGCTGCACGATACGCGCGCCCTGATCGTTGATTTACGCAATAACCACGGCGGCTGACCAGCCGCGGCGGCGCGAATGCGGTGGAACTTTTCCGGCTGTCAGACCATTTCAGGTGATGGGTACCAACTGCGCGCGCACACAACGTGCTTAGCAACGGCAATTGGGCAACAACCGGCGTCAAGCCTGACCTGGCCATGGAAGCCAACAAGGCGCTGCTGCGCACGCAGGACCGGCTGGCAGCGCAGCGCTGACCAGCCGGTGCATCCTTAAAGAACGTAGTTGATGAAGGCGTATCCGCCACCTGCGGCGAGCACCAGCAGCGCGAGCAGGGTTTTGGTGGAAGGCAGCATGCCGTCGCGGCCACCCAGTTCGCGCACTTCGTCGGCATCCAGCAAGGAATTGCGCGTGGTGAGGCCGTTCTCTTTCAAGACACCCGCCGCGCGGAAATAAGTCCACACGACCATCAGGGTGCCCGGGCCCGGGATCAATGCCAGCAGCGCAAACACCAGGGTGCGGAGCAGGCTGGAACCCATCGCCTGGCCAAGGCGGAGCACTGCGATGGCGCCCAGAACGCCCATCGCTACCGCGAACGACATCAGGAACGGCGATTTGATGCGAAGCACCATCACGAGCAAAAGCAGTGCAATGCTGCCAACCATCGATGCGGCTGCCATGCGCTGGGACTCGGCGGCCTGGAACATCTGCTCGTCAGGCTCGATGCCGACAATCTCTGGCTGGTCGAAGCTGGCGGCCGGCTGCACGTGCGCCACGGGCGCCGGAGCTGGCCTTGGCGCCACGGCCTGGGCCTTGTGCGGGGCGTGCGCCTGGACTTTAGGCGCAGGCTTCGCAGCAGCCTTGCGCGGCTCTGGCGAAACCGTTGCGCGGCAGCTGGCCCGGTCGCGCAAGGCGGTCACATAAACTTCAGCCTGTGCGCGGGTAAGGCCCTTCTTGACCAGGGTACGGCGGCGTGAATGCAGCAACAGCACCATCTGCGGGAGCGGCTGGTTCATCAACTCCGCAAGCTGGGTCGCGGCGACTTCGACTTCCACGCCTTCCAGCGCCCCCTCCAGCACTACCTGGTAAGACTGCGGACGGTGCACGGCGCCGTTTTGCTCGTCCACCACCGTCACGCCAAGGTCGCTGGCGATGCGCAGCACATGCGGGATCACTTCATCATGGCGGCGCGAGATCGCCACGCTGCCATAGCCACCCTTGAAATTTTCTGCCAGCGGGCCATCGGCCCAGGGGCAATTGTCGATTGCCTGATCTCCCGCGCCGTAGCTGCTCAGGCAGGGGAACAGCTTAAGGATGGCATCGCGAAAACTCTTCAACTGCTGGGATGGCGCAATACTGATGGTTGCGCCGGCAATCTGTTCCAGGAATGGGAGAACTTCCGCATCGTTGGCGGGAACTTCGCGCGCGACGATGTGCAGTAGATAAGTCATAAATTAAACGTAACCAAACTCGTAATGAGTGATGGTAAATTACCAGCGAGCAAAATAATAGTCTGTGCGGCATGAAAACGACAGCCGCCAACGCGGCGCCACTCATGCCGCTAAAGGTGTAGGAGCCGCGATTTCAGTGCGGTTGCGGCCATTGGCTTTGGCGCGATACAAGGCGGCATCGGCGCGCGATAACAAGCTGTCAAGGGATTCTCCCAGCGTTTGCTGACTCGCAATCCCGATGCTGATTGTGCAAGGCGGCAAAGCAGGCTGTTGACTTTCCTGCAAGTGCAGCTGGATGCGCTGCGCCAGCTGCTGCGCATGCTGCAGCGTCGTTTCAGGCAGCAGCACCACGAACTCCTCGCCGCCGAAGCGGGCCACGAAATCGCTCTGGCGCGCCGTCCGCATCACCACCGAAGCCACGTGCACCAGCACCTTGTCGCCTTGCGCGTGGCCATGCTGGTCGTTGATTGCCTTGAACAGGTCAAGGTCGATCGCCATCAGCGACAAGGGCGACTCATGGCGCTGCTGGCGCGCCCGCACCCCGCTGAAGGATTGCAGGAAGCCGCGGCGATTCAGTACGCCGGTCAGCGGATCGTGCGTGGAGCGCTGCTCCAGGATCTTTTGCAGCTTGCGCGTGGCCAGCATGAGGAAGGCCACCGTCATCAGCAGGGCCATGAAGTTGGCCAGCGCCAGGTAGACGTTGACCAGGGGGCTGCGCTGCATCAGGTCCGCGGCCGCGCCGTTGATGAACATGGCGGCCACGCCACGCGTCAGTACGTTGGCCACCTGCAGCGCCAGCAGGATGCCGAAGAACCAGCTGGTGAAGTGCGGCGTGCGATGGCGCCAGACCAGCCGCAACTGGTCGACATAAAACACCGCAACGAGGAAGCTGTAAGCCGTTGCCCGGCGCGGGAAATTGGGTTCCGCCAGCAGCCACCACAGGATGGCCGCCAGTTCCAGCATCCACACGGCGTGGAAAATCGCCCATCCCGGCGGCTCGCCGAAGAAGCGCCGCGTTCCCACCATCGACAGGCCGATGCCCCACATCAGGCAGGTATTGGCTGCGGGCAGCGCCACTTCATCGGGCAGCAGTCCGCGCAACAGGAACAGCCCACCTGCGCCAACCATGCAAAGCAGACCGCATGCCCAGTGCCCGACACCTGCCACTTCACGGCGGAAGCTCACATGCATGGAGTACATGGCTGCCGCCAGCACCGCGCAAGTCAGCGTGGTGGTGAACAGGATGGTGAACGGGTCCAGCGCGAACTTCACGGCGACATCAGGCGGTTGGTCGGCGCAGGCTGGTTTTCTGCTGTTCCACCGCGATGGTGATGCCAGGCACGCGGTCGCCTTGCAGGACCACCTCGAAGGCCATCAGCTCGTCGCGGCGGAAGGCGTGCACCTGCACGGTCTCGCCAACCTTGTAGCGCGACAGCAGGCCGTCCACATTGGATGGATTGCCGCTGACGCGCAGGCCGTCGATAGCCACCAGCAGGTCGTTGGCCGACAGGCCCGCCTTTTGCGCAGCGCCGCCGTCATGCACGGCGCTCAGCTTGCAGTCGGCGCCCTCGCGGCCGATGTTGACGTCCAGGCTGGGCCTGGACGACTTGCGTTCGTCCTTGTAGCCGACACCGAACTGCGGCAGCAGCTTGGCCAATGGCAGGTCGTCGGTGCCGCGGATGTATTTATCGAAGAAGGTCTTCAGCCTGAAGCCGGCTACGTTGTCGAACAGCGCTTCCACTTCTTCCGGTGTAACACCGCGCGGCTTGCCGTTGTAGAAATCACGGCCGAATTTCTGCCACAGCGCGCGCATGATGTCGTCCAGCGAACGCTTGCCGTTGGTCTTGGCCCGAATGGTCAGGTCCAGGCCAAGGCCGACCAGCGAGCCCTTGGCGTAGTAGCTGACGATGGCGTTCGGCGAGTTCTCGTCCTGGCGGTAGTACTTGCCCCAGGCGTCGAAGCTGGAGTCGGCCACGCTTTGCTTGGTGCGGCCGCTGCCGCGCAAGACAGCGCCGACAGTCTTGCCCAGCATCTTGAAGTAGCCCTCTTCCGACAGCAGCCCGGCGCGCACCAGCATCAGGTCGTCGTAATAGCTGGTGAAGCCTTCGAACAGCCAAAGCAGCGGCGTGTAGTTTTCCACCTGGTAGTCGTAAGGCGCAAACACTGCCGGCTTGATGCGCTTGACGTTCCAGGTGTGGAAGTACTCGTGGCTGCAGAGGCCCAGGAACTTCATATAGCCTTCGCTCGGCTCCTTGCCTTTCTGTGCGGTGGTGGGCAAGTCGGCACGCGAGCAGAACAGCGCCGTCGAGGCGCGATGTTCCAGGCCACCGTAACCGTCGCCCACTACCATCGTCATGAACACATAACGGTCCATCGGGGCTTTTTTGGTGCGCGGCTCGAAGAAGGCGATCTGTGTTTCGCAGATCTGTTTCAGGTCGGCGCAGACGCGGGCGATATCGAGGTTCGGCACGCGGCCCGTGAACACGACGTCATGCTGCACGCCGAGCGCCTTGAAGCTGGCCATCTCGAACGTGCCCATTTCGACCGGGCTGTCGATCAGTTCGTCGTAATCTTGCGCGATATAGGTGCCGAAGCCGTAGCGCCTGGCCTTCAATTCCTGCAAGGCTGTGGCGACACGCCATTTGGCCGCGGCCTCATGGCCAGGGCGCTGGATGTCGACCACATGCGGCTCGTTTTCCTGGCCAACAGCGCGCAGGAACACGCTGGTGCCGTTGAAGAAGCCGTGGGTCTGGTCGAGGTGGGCGGCGCGCACCGACAAGTCCCAGGCATAGACTTCGTAGTGCACGCTGAGCTTGCCCTTGCAGGGCGCGGCTTGCCAGGAGTGCTTGTCGAGCTTTGCCAGTTCGACCGGCTGGCCGCTTGCCTCGGCGCGGATCTGCACGATGTTGCGCGAGAATTCGCGGATCATGTAGCTGCCGGGGATCCAGGCTGGCAGCACCAGGACCTGCCCTTCCGGCGCGGGCGCTTCAATGGTCATCGTGACCTGGAACATGTGGGTCGCCGGATCTTGTGCGGCGATGGTGTAGCTGATTTTTTTGTTTTTCATTGGATGTCGGACGGCGTGTCGATGTCCTGCAGGATGCCGGGATCGTTCACCGTCAGTTCGTTAACCGGGTTGTTCTTCAGGATGCTGCGTGCGCCCTGGTCGCCTGTCAGCGCCAGCAAGGCTTGCAGGTGGGCGCGGCCGAAGGCGACAGGGTTGCCGCGCTGGCCTTCGTGCATCGGTACTGCGATTGTCGTCGCGCTTTTGCTGCCGCCGGCCTGCCTGACAGCCTGCGCCAGCGCAGCCATTGTGGCTGGCTGCACATACGGCATGTCGGCCAGCGCGATCAGCCAGCCGTTTGCATCGTGCGCGTGCTGGACGCCGCAGACCAGCGAGGCAGCCATCCCGTCGGCTGCATTTGCGCAGGCGACGACGTCACAGCCAAGACCGCGCAACAGGCTTGCCGTGGCCGCGTCATCCGCTCGCACCACGGCAATTACGCGCGGCACGGCGGCCAGCAAGGCACGGGCGCTGGCGACGACGACGGCTTCGCCATTCGGCAGCGACTGCAACAGCTTGTAGCGCGCACCCGTCGGGTCGAACCGGTTGCCACGTCCGGCGGCGAGCAGGATGCCCACCACCGCACCTTCGCGGCTCGCTCCGGGCTGCAGCGCGGCAGCGGACACCTTGCTACCCTCCGGCGATAACGTAGGCATGCCCGTCACGGCGCCATCGCCCGCAGCGAGGGCGGGCGCGATGGCGACGGTCTGGACGGCCACGTGCTATGCCTGCCTTACGCCTTGGCCAGGTCGAACGGCAGCTTGCGAACCCGCTTGCCGGTCAGTTTGAACACTGCGTTGGCCAGGGCCGGAGCCAGCGGAGGCAAGCCAGGCTCGCCCATGCCGGTCGGATTGTCGGTCGATGCGACGGTGAACACTTCCACCACCGGCATGTCCGTCATGCGCGCCACGGTGTAGTCGCTGAAGTTCGACTGTTCGACCATGCCATCCTTCAGCGTGATCGCCGCGCCAGGCAAGGTGGTGCCTAGCCCCATCAACGCAGCGCCCTGCACCTGCGCTTCGATGGTCATAGGGTTCACCGGCAGGTTGCAATGCACGCCGGCAGTAACCTTGTGCAGCTTCGGCTGGCCGTTCTTGATCGACGCCACAACCACATAGGCCACCGAGGTTTCGAACGATTCGTGCAGCGCCACGCCCCAGGCCTGGCCTTTCGGCAGTTTGGTCTTGCCGTAGCCCGACTTCTCCACTGCCAGGTTGAGCGCCGCCAACTGGCGCGCGTGCTTGGGATCGATCAGCTTGCGGCGGTATTCCACCGGATCCATCCTGGCGACATGTGCCGCCTCGTCGATCAGCGTCTCCATCACGAATGCGGTGTGGGTCGAGCCGACGGAGCGCCACCACAGCACCGGCACATTCGCCGTCACGTTATGCACGCTCAGGTTCATCGGCACCGAATACGGATCGCCCATGCCCTCGACCATCGTCGCGTCCACGCCTTCTTTTACCATCATCGGCTCGAACGGGGTGCCGGTGATGATGGACTGGCCGACAATCACGTGGTTCCAGCCCACGATATTGCCCTTGGCATCAAAGCCGATATCGGCCTGGTGCACATGGGAAGGACGGTAGTAGCCGCCCTTGATATCGTCCTCGCGGCTCCAGATCACCTTGACCGGCCCCTTGCCCCAGGCCTTGGCAACATTCACCGCTTCCACGATGTAGTCGGAAGTCGGCACCGCGCGGCGGCCGAAACCACCGCCTGCCATCATGGTATTCAGCGTGACCTTGTCCGGCGTCAGGCCGGCCGCCTTGGCCGCAGCTACCGCATCCAGCGTCTGGAACTGGCTGCCGGCCCAGATGGTGCAGGAATCGCCCTTCAAGTCCACCACGCAGTTCAGCGGCTCCATCGGCGCGTGCGCCAGGTAAGGGAATTCGTAGGTGGCGCTGATTTTCTTCGGCGCCTTGGCGATGGCCGCGATATCGGCCTTCTTCGCCGGCGTGCCCGCTTTTTTCGCCAGCGCCTTGTACTCGGCCAGCTGCTTCTTGCTGCTGACCTTTTCCAGGCCCGCAGTATCCCACTCGACCGCCAGCGCGTCCCGGCCCTGCTTGGCCGGCCAGTAGCCGTTCGCCACCACGGCCAGGCCATTGCCGCCGCGGTCGGTATCGACTTTGATGACATCGATCACGCCCGGAATGGCCTTGGCCTTGGAGGCATCGAACTTTTTCACCTTGCCGCCGAAGACAGGTGGCCGCGCCACCAGCACAACCTTGGTGCCCTCCGGCTTGAAGTCCATGCCGAACTGCTGGGTGCCGCTCGACTTGGCGCGCGCATCCAGGCGCGGCGTCGGCTTGCCGATGATGGTAAAGTCCTTGATATCCTTCAGCTTCACGTCCTTCGGCACCGGCTGCCTCATCGCCGCATCTGCCATCGCACCATAAGTGGCGCTCTGGCCGGATGGGCCGGTCAGCATGCCCTTTGCAGCGCGCACCTTTTCGACAGGCACTTTCCACTGCTCGGCCGCTGCCGCAACCAGCATGGCGCGCGCACGGGCGCCAATTTCGCGGTGCTGCTGCCAGGAGTGCTTGACGGCAGTGGAGCCGCCCGTCATCTGAATGCCGAAATCAGGATCTTTATACGGCTCGCCGGCCGGCGCCAGCGACGAACGCACCTGCGACCAGTCCGCATCAAGCTCCTCGGCGATCAGCATCGGCAGCGCGGTATGCACGCCCTGCCCGAATTCGAGGCGGTTGACCTGGATGGTGACGGTGTTATCCGGTGCGATGTGCAGGAAAGCGTTGGGCGCCACCGGCGGCTTGGCCGGCGCGTCGGCGGCCAGCGCACGGGCAAAACGCCCGCCATTGCTGGCCACGTAGAAACCGAGGACCAGGCCACTGCCGGCCTTCAGGAAAGTACGGCGCGACACTCCTTCAGGAGCCGCGCCGTCCGCTTGAGCTGCCATGAACCATTCTTTGCGCATGGCGGCCTCCCTCAAGCGATGGACTTCGCGGCGTCCTTGATGGCGGCGCGGATCCGTTGATAGGTACCACAGCGGCAGATGTTGCCCGACATGGCGTTGTCGATATCGCTATCAGTCGGCGCCTTGTTGCTGCGCAGCAGGGCCGTTGCGCTCATGACCTGGCCGCTCTGGCAATAGCCACATTGCGGAACATCGTGCTTGACCCAGGCATCCTGCACCGCCTTGCCCACCTTGTCCGCGGACATGGCTTCGATGGTGGTGATCTTCTGCCCCACCGCCGCCGAAATCGGCGTCACGCAGGAACGGATAGCCTGCCCCTCCAGGTGCACCGTGCACGCACCGCACATCGCCATGCCGCAGCCAAACTTGGTGCCGGTCATATTGAGGTTATCGCGCAAGGCCCACAGGATGGGCGTAGAGGGGTCGGCGTCGACTTGTACGTCGCGCCCGTTGATGTTCAATGTGACCATGCCAGCTCCCTAGTTAAATTAGCTTCGGGGTCAGCTCTGGCAATCGGACCGGAGGTCCGATTGTTGGACCTGAACCCGCATTTTTACTTGATGGTGGCGAACTTCGCTTCCAGCGTACGCTGGTCAACTGCTCCTGCAATGCGGCTGCCGTCGGCGAAGAAGATCGCCGGCGTGCCATTGATGCTCATTTTCTGGCCCAGGGCCAGTACCTTGTCGTTCGGCGAGGTGCAGCCATTCGGTGCAGCCGCTGCTGCCTTGCCGTTCAACATCCAGTCATCCCAGGCCTTGTTGCGGTCGGCCGAGCACCAGATGTTCTGCGATTTGGTGAACGAATCCGGCGACAGGATGTTGTACATGAAGGTGTACACGGTCACGTTGTCCATGGCGGCCAGAGTGGTAGCGCGGAAGCGCTTGCAATAGCCGCAGTTCGGGTCTTCGAAAATCGCCATCACGCGCTTGCCGTTGCCCTTGACGGTCTTCATCGCCAATTCGAATGGCAGCTCGTCGAACTTGATCTTGTTCAGGTCATCGATACGGGCCTGGGTCAGGTCGGTACGGGTCTGCAGGTCAAGGATGTGGCCTTCGACCAGGTAGCGCCCGGTCGGGTCGGTGTAGCGCACCTCATTGCCAATGGCCACTTCATACATCCCAGGAATCGGGGACTTCTTGACGGAGTCGATCTTGACGCCGTTCAGCCGTTCCGCCAGGGCTTTGCGCAGTTGCGCTTCTTCTTTTGCATTCTGCGCGTCTGCACAGGACATCAGCATGACCGAGGCCATTGCCAATACCAGCTTACTCTTCTTCATAAGGTCTCCGCTTTACAGCTTTCCAAGGGCATGTGAGATCAGCCGGCGCTTTACGCCCGGCAATTTATCCAGCAAGTTTAGCCCGAAATTACGCACTGCGCGCACCGGTTCGAGGTCGGTGCCAAACAGGCGTTCCAGTCCATCCGTGGTGGCCAGCATCAGGCTGACTTCTTCTTTGCGTGCGCGGGCATAACGCGCCAGCACGCGGTCATCGCCAATGGAACGGTGCTCTTCGCGCTCCGCCACGGCTTTCACCAATTCCTGCACGTCGCCGAATCCCAGGTTCATGCCATGGCCGGCCAGTGGATGCACCACATGGGCGGCATCGCCTACCAGGGCCACGCGCGGCGCCACCATCGAATGGGGACGCATCAGGCGCAGCTGGAAGGACTTGACCACTTCCGGCTGCAGCGGGGCCAGTTTGCCGAGCTTCTCCCGGGCGAAGGCCGCCAGCCGTTCGGCCAGCGCAGTGGCGCCTTCGCGGCACAGCGAGTCGGCCAGCATGTCCGGCGCCGACCATACCAGCGAAACCTGGTTGCCCGGCAGCGGCAGCAAGGCCACGATGCCCTGCTCTCCCGTGAACCACTGGTGCGCGACGCCATGGTGCGGCAGCTCGCAAGCGAAGTTGGACACCACGCCGCTCTGGTTATACGGACGGTAATCGAGGCCGATATCGCACTGGCCGCGCACCCAGGACTGGGCACCGTCGGCACCCACCACCAGCGAAGCGCCGACGTGGGAGCCATCTTCCATGGTGATCACGGCACCCTGTTCGTCATGCTTCAGCGCGACCGCCTTGCCGTGCACGAAATGCACGTTCTGCGCGAAACGCAGCGCGGCATCCAGGGCCTGGTTCAGGTTACGGTCCTCGACGATCCAGCACAGGGTGCCGGTGCGGGCGCCGTAAGCATCGAAATTCAGCGCGCCGGCCTTGCTGCCGTCGCCGTTGACCAGCATGGCGTCGACCGGCGCAATGCGCGACTGGTCCATCGCCCCCCATACTTTCAGGGAATCGAGCAGGCGGTGGGCTGTGTGGTTGAGGGCGAACACGCGGACATCCCAGCTCGCCTCATCCGGGCGAGCCGGCGCGGGGGGCGGGCCCAGCAAGGTCACACTCAATCCGGACTGGGCAAACGCGAGCGCTGCCGTCTTGGCAATGGCGCCATTGCCGACGATGCAGACCGCAGTCTGCATATGGTGATGCGTGGGCTTGTTCATGCGCGCATTATAGCTTTCCCTCCATGAAAAAAGGCTATTGCAAACCAAGGATTCCCTGCTATAATGCTGCCTCTTGGCCTGGTAGCTCAGTTGGTAGAGCAGAGGACTGAAAATCCTTGTGTCGGTGGTTCGATTCCGCCCCGGGCCACCAAGAATAAAAAGTGAAAACGCCGATCCCTGTGATCGGCGTTTTTCGTTTCCCCTTCGCTTCTTCAGGTTCCCGGTCCATTTCCGGCTCGCCGGCCAATGTGGCTGGCAACTGAGCGGCATTCAAATGTCAGTGCCAGATCCGGTAAACCCAGTAACTCTCATGCTCCAGCCGTTCGCGCAGCAGCGCGCTGGGGCTGATGCCTGAAAGCTCCCGGGCATCGCGGCTCAGATGCGCTTGGTCGGAATAGCCGTGGCGATATGCCGCCTCACCGAGCGACAGCTTGCCCGCCAGGGAATCGTCGCGCGCCTGCACAAACGCCTGTTCCGCACGCTGCATGCGGCGCAGCGTACGCAAAGATTGGCCCGCCCATTCGCGTACATGGCGTTCGGCCATGCGCACACTGCGCCCGAACCCCATGGCGGCTGCCTGTACGCCCAGACGCCGCACCCAGTCGCCCAACATCCCATCCGTCAGGCCGTCTGCCTTGCGGACGGCGCGCCAGCGTTGGTCGAGGAAACCCTCCACGACGGCGACACGCGAAAGATCGTCCGGTGCCCCCTGTACTGCTTGCGCCATCGCCTGCCAATCAGGGCCAAGCGCTTCCGGCAGCGCCAGCATATTGTTAATCAGCGCGCCCATCTCCAGGCCCGTTAACCGATGGAACGCGTCCGGGAAAAACATCACCACCAAAAAATGTGTCGGGCCTGAGTTGCGGGTTGCCATCGGCTGTGGCCGCGGGCCAGTGATCAGGGCCTGGCCCGCCTCCAGCAGTCCACGTCCTTCAGGTGGGGGTGGGTCGATCATCAGGCTGTCGCCTGCCAGCTGAAAGTAAATGCTGCAAAACGGCGTGGCCGGATAGCGGTTGACGCGCTGCTCCGCTTCCAACAGCGGGCAGTCAAGGGTACTGCGGATCATATGCGCGCGTATGCAAGACGCCAGCGAAAGGCGCGGCGCGATCAGCTTTGCAATTGGTCCATTTGCCATATGGGCAATTGTAGCCCATGTCGCAAAAGTTCAAGACGTTGTCCCGGCGCCAATCCAGACTGACGCCTCGACCTTTATTTTGGAGTATGCAGTGGAACACATTCGAGTTGTTGGAATGCGCCCGGCGTGGGGCCTGCCAAGCAGTAGCCCGTTTTGCCTGAAACTGGAAACCTGGCTGCGTATGGAACAGATTCCGTACACCGCAATCGCCCTGACCAAACCACCTCGTTCGCACACAGGCAAAGTGCCCTACATACTCCGAGCGGATGGCAGCACAGTGGCCGACAGCAATGTCATTATCAGCGGCATCGCCGAGGAATTCAGCATTGATCCCGCGCACGGTGCGAGTGCGGAAGAACGCGCGCGGACGCACCTTATCCTTCGTACGCTGGAGGAAAGCCTCTATTTCGCCGCTGTGTGGGAGCGCTGGCAGCAAACTGAGTACTGGCCAACCACGAGAGAGGCGATATTTGGGCACCTGCCGCCCATCCTGCGGCAATTGTTGGCAATGACGATTCGCCGAAAGATGCTGGCAAGCCTTCAAGGACAGGGTATTGCAAGGCACGATTCTGCGCGCATCGCCGCCATCGGACAAGCGGATTTGATGGCCCTGTCGTCGCTATTGGGCGAGCGCCCCTACTTTCATGGTGATAAGCCCGGCCTGGCTGACGCGTCCGCGTACGGCACATTGGCCAACTTGCTGGCCTTTCCGCACTCAACGCCTTTGAAACGGGTGGTTGAACAACATGACAACCTGGTCGATTTTTGCGGCCGCATGAAAAATGCCTTTTGGAGCGAAGCGGCCAGCGATGGCGCCCCTTTTCGGTGGTTCGATTCCACCCCGGGCCACCAAGAATAAAAAGTGAAACGCCGATCCCTGTGATCGGCGTTTTTCGTTTCAGCTCCCGTCACAAGCGCCACTGCCCGGCTGCCCCGTTTTCGGCGTTGTATTTTGCGCTTCTGCCTGCCGCTTGTGAGAATCTGCGCATTTTTCGCAAGTATCAACATGATACTATCTCGCGCTTTCATTTCCTTGCGGCAAATATATTGAACAATTTTGTACGCGGGGAACACCATGCCCGGCCGCAGCTTCCGCGAGCGGCCAGGCCGTAACTTTTTCCAACCAAGACATCATTAAAATGAAAAAAGCTGTATTCGCCCTCGCGGCGCTGGCATTCGCCTCCTCTTCCTACGCCCAAGTCGCTGCCGCCCCTGCTCGTACCGTGCACGGCTTCGTCGGCATCGGCCTCAGCGCCGGCGGCGACAAACTGGCTACTGCCGAGTACACCAATGGCAACAGCGCCAACATCCGCGCCGGCAGTGGCGTGTATTTCACCGGCGGCGTGGATTTCCGCATTAACGAGCAGTTCTCCGCGCAAACCAGCGTGAACTTCCATGTCGACGAACAGTCCGCGAGCAATGGCAACGTGAAGTTCCAGCGCTTCCCGATCGAAGCCCTGGCCTTCTACCACATTGACCAGAACTGGAAGATCGGCACCGGCCTGCGCTATGTTACCAGCGCTAAGCTGAGCGGCAGCGGCGCGGGCGAGATCGACGACGTCAAGTTCGACAACACCCTGAGCGCAGTGCTGGAAACCGAGTACATGTTCACGCCGCAAGTCAGCGTTAAAGTGCGTTACGTGAATGAGAAGTTCGAAGTCAAGAACGCTTACCGCAAAGTTGACGTGAAAGCCAACCACGTCGGCGTTTCCGGCAACTTCTACTTCTAAGCGCAACCCGCCCTGCTGAAACTGCCCCGGAAGCTGGATACCAGCTTCCGGGGTTTTTCATTCTGGCGTGCGGCCGCCGTCGACGGCAGTTCAGGCACTGCGCTTGCTCACCACGACCTCCAGATACTCTCCCGGGACCACCAGCGACGCGGCGCCAGCGGTATTAAACCGGCCCAGCAAGTCCGTTATATCCCTCTCCAGCGCCAGTTCGCCATCGGCTCCGACCGCGGCAAATGCCTTGTTGACGGGCCCGTAAAAATCCCGGAACACCTGCAGCCAGTGCGCGGCGGAGGCATAGCGAAAGTTGAAGCTCTTGCGCATCGCCTGGATGCGTGCGGCGCCGTCGCCAAACAGTTCGCGCAGATAGTCTTCCGTGCCCCACATGGCCGGCGATTTCAGGCCCGCCGGCGGTGGCACGTGTTTGCCTATCGTCTTGAACAATTGCCCGATAAACCCCTCCGGAGTCCAGTTGGCCATGCCGATACGCCCACCCGGGCGAATGACACGCATCATTTCACTCGATGACCTGGCATGGTCCGGGGTAAACATGACGCCGAACGTGGACAGGGCCGCATCGAAACTGGCGTCGGAGAATGGCAGCGCCTCGGCATCGGCCTCGCGAAAGTTCACCGACAACCCTTCGGCGGCTGCGCGTGCCCGCCCCTTCTCCAGCAGCGCCGCAACATAATCGGTGGATGTGACCTTGGCAAAACGGCGTGCCGCTGCCAGCGTTGCGTTGCCGTTACCGGCAGCGATATCGATAACCTGCTCATTGGCGCGGATGTCTGCAGCCTCGGCAAGCGACTCGCCGACGAGCTGGAGCGTGACGCCGATGATGGCGAAATCACCGCTCGCCCAGGTCGCCTGCTGCTTCTGCTTGATGGCGGCAAAATCCGGTGCGGTCGCGTCGCGCTGCTGGGATGACGGCGTTGACTGGCTAGGTTGACTCATGGCGTTCTCCTGGTGAAAGAATCAGTCCGACTCCATCACGTTAGGTGACAAAGGCACAAAGCGCCAGAACAATGCTTGCCCCTTGCTGCAAGTATGAAATCACGCAACTCCCGTTTCGAAATCTTCCAGTTGCGTTAAGGCAGGCAATGCATCTTCTATAATTTGAGCAACGTTATTACAGTGAGAGCCACATGAACCACCCGGCCTCCCGTACGATGATGATTAGTTATTATTTAATAACTTTTCTATTGCTGCTCACTCCAGCTTTATTGATCTGGCAGCATTTCGGCATGACCCGCATCATCGAGATTTCCCCTCGCCAGCCACATGGCGCCAGGGTCACCGACGACAGCCAGGAAAATAACGGCAATACAGTTTCATCGCTGATTCTCAGCAAGGAAGCCATCACCATGCGCTGCACGCTGGGCCGGGCCGCGACCTATCCCTTTTGCAAATTGCAATTCCTGTTGGGTGCCGCTGGCAAAGGGGTGGACCTTTCCCAGTTCAAGACGATCGTGTTCGACATGCGCTATGCGGAGCCGGCCCCGCAATTTCTCAAACTTCACCTGATGAATTTTGAGCCGGGCATTTCCACCGCTGGCGATTGGAACTCGCAGCGTTTCAACGAAGCCGAAATCGAACCCGCCGGCCAGCGCACCATCACGGTTCCACTCAACGTCCTGCGCACGGCAGACTGGTGGCGCAGCACACGCAAAGTGCCGTTATCCAACAGCTACGCCCGGCTGGACAACGTGACCGCGGTGGAACTCTCGACGGGAGCCATCGCGCCTGGCCAACCGGTCGCGATCGCGCTGCGGTCGATCCAGCTCCGTGGCAAATGGATCTCGCAGGCCAAACTTCTCATGTACCTCGTGTCCGCATGGATCGGATTCGGCATTCTCGGCCTGCTGAGCATCCAGGCTCGCACCGCGGAGCTGCGCCGGCAAACCCGTTATCTGCGCACACTGATCGACACGCTGCCGCTATGGGTCTGGCTCAAGGATACGGGCTCTCGCTACCTGGCGGTCAACCAGGCCAAGGCCGTGGCCTGCGGCCGCAGTGTCGATGAGATGGTCGGCAAGTCGGACCAGGAATTATGGCCGCCCGAATTCGCCGGCCCCACCCACGCCGACGACACCGAAGTAATCGCGACACGCCAACGCGCTACCGTGGAACACTCCATCGCCAGCGCCAACGGCCCTGTCTGGATGGAGACCTATCGGGCTCCGGTGCTGGACGAGGACGGCACGCTGCTGGGCATGGTAGGCGTGTCGCGCAATATCAGCGAGCGCAAGGCGGCGGAACAGGCGCGTGAAAAAGCGCTGGCCGAAGCGGTGCGGCTGGCGCGCCTGCGCAGTGAATTCCTGGCACAGATGAGCCACGAATTGCGCACGCCGCTCAACGCAATCCTCGGCTATGCGCAAATCCTGCGGCGCGAACCGCACTTGTCCAGGCAACAGACAGTTGGCCTGGCGACCATCCATGAAAGCGGTCAACACCTGCTCACCCTCATCAACGACATCCTGGACCTGGCGCGCGTCGAAGCTGGCAAACTCAGCCTCGATCCAAGCGCGCTTGATCTGCCCAGCTTCCTTCACATCATCGATGACATCATCCGCGTCAAGGCAGAGGAGAAAGGCCTGTTGTTCGCTTTGCGGGCCGCGCCGGAGCTGCCCGCCGCCGTAAGCGCGGACGACAAGCGCCTGCGGCAAGTACTGCTCAACCTCTTGGGCAATGCGGTGAAGTTCACCGACCGGGGAGCAATCATCCTGAGCGTACAGCGTGCCGCGACGCCAGGCATCGGTCGAGCTAATGTCCGGCTGCGCTTCGAAGTAGAGGACAGCGGAATCGGCATGAGCGAAGAGCAGCTGTCACGCATCTTCCAGCCGTTTGAGCAGGTGGGCGAAACGCGGCGGCGCGAGGCGGGAACGGGCCTGGGCCTGGCGATCAGCCAGCAACTGGTGCAGCTCATGGGCGGGACTATCCAGGTACGCAGCGAACCGGGCAAGGGCAGCCTGTTCTGGTTCGAGCTGGACCTGCCGCTCGCCGAACCCCTGGTTTCCCAGCAGCCGGTAAAAGCGCGGATCGTGGGTTATGCCGGCCCACGCAAGAAAATCCTGGTCGTGGATGACGTGCCGCACAACCGGGCGATGCTGATGGAAGCCTTGCAACCGCTCGGGTTCGACCTTCTCGATGCGAAAAATGGCGAAGAATGCCTTGCAATACTCGCCGGCGCCCGTCCGGATCTCATCGTGATGGATGTCATGATGCCGCTCATGGATGGGCGGGAAGCGACGCGCAGGATACGCGGCACGCCGGAGTTCGCCGGCATCCCCATCATCATCGTTACGGCCAGCGCGAGCCGGGAAGATGAGGCGAAAAACCTGGAAGCCGGCGCCAATGCTTTCCTGCCCAAACCCATCGAGCATGACATGCTGCTGAAAAGCATCGGCAATCTGCTCTCGCTGGCCTGGAAGCGTGGCGAGATCGCGCTGGAAAACACGGAAGGCACCGAGAACATCATCGCCCCACCACCACATGAAATCGAGACGCTTTACCGGCTGGCCAAGCTAGGCAATATGGGAACCATCAGGGCGCACGCCGACTACCTCGAACAGCTGGGCCAGGACTACATTCCCTTCGCATCGCGGCTGCGGCACCTCGCGGACAACTATCAGTCCAAGGCAATCATGACGCTGGTGGGACGGTATCGCGCCGAACCAGCACTACCGCAGGCGGGCAGCCCGCTGCCCTGAGACCTCGACGTTTTGTCGGATATTTTTACACATTGCAATCCAAGCAACAAATTTCACTACTAAAACTCTCCATAACTCCTTGTAACTACAAGTGAAACCAGCAATATTGTTGCAATGGCATGATACGTGCTAGGCATGTTGAGTCTTTTTCAACTTTTGGACTCAATATGAAAATTGTTCGCCAGCTCCTGGCCGCCGCTGCACTGATCGCCCCACTGTCAGCCTTTGCGTTCCCGATCGCCACCTCCGGCACCGAGGGCAACCCCGTGTTGGTCGGCAGCGCCGCCAACATCGTCGCCCGCTACGAAGGCAATTCCGCGTCGTACAGCAATGACCTTTACCTGTTCACCGACGATGGCATCGCGGGCAACGACATCTTCCTGTTCAATAACCAGGGCTCCGCCATCGGCGCGACGGTCAACCTGGGCAGCTTTGCCTTGGGCAGTGAACTCGTCTTCCGCTTGCACGTCAACAATACCAACACCGACTACTTCACCGGCCTGGCCGGCCGCAACCCGGACGGCGCCTTCCATGCGCGCGTGCAGGGCAACTGGCTGCCAAACACCACGCTGGTGAGCTTCGAAGACCTGTACAACGGCCCGTTCGACTTTAACGACCTGAGCTTCTCCTTCAGCAACACCACGACCCCGAACGACATCCCGGAACCGGCCAGCATGCTGCTGCTGCCCCTGGGCCTGGCCGGCATCGCTGTGGCGCGCCGCAAGGCTCGCCAGTCTTAAGCCGGGCAACACCCGAAAACGCCGACCCGAGTGGTCGGCGTTTTTGTTTTGCGGGCCGGAACATGCTTGACGAGCGCCAGCGTCCGCACTATATTAAACCAATAGGTTAATTAAGTAATTGGTAAAATTCGATGCAAGATCCTCTGAGCCAAACCTTCTCCGCGCTGGCCGACCCGACGCGGCGCGCCATGCTGGCGCGACTGTCGCAGGGCGAAGCCAATGTTTCCGACCTGGCCGAGCCCTTCCTGGGCGAAATGAGCCTGCCCGCCATTACCAAACATTTGCAGGTGCTCGAAAAGGCCGGCCTCATCACCAAGACCCGCAAGGCGCAATGGCGCTCCTGCAAGATCAATGGCGATGGGCTGAAGGATGCCGCCGGCTGGATGGAGCAATACCGCGTGTTCTGGGAAGAGAGTTTCGACCGCCTCGATGCCTACCTGAAAACCGTCACCGCCAAGAACCCACCCAAAGGAGATCAAAATGCCTGAATTCAGTGCCCCGAATGAGATTCGCATTATCCGTACCTATGACGCGCCCGTGCAGGCGGTCTGGGATGCGTGGACCGATCCAGCCCAGGTGGCGCAATGGTGGGGGCCGCGCGGCTTCACGCTGACCACGCACAGCAAGGACTTGCGCGTCGGCGGCACCTGGCGCTATACCATGCACGGGCCAGACGGTACCGATTTCCCGAACAAGACGACCTACCACGTGGTCGAACCGCTGCGCAAACTGGTTTACGACCATGGCGCCAGCGACGACACGCCGCCGCTGTTCCGCGTCACCGTGCTGTTTGACGAGGTGGATGGCAAGACCCGCATGGACATGACCATGGCCCTGGAGAATGCGGAAGCGGCCGCGCAAACGCGCCGGTTCATCAAGCATGCCAACGGCGATTCGACCTGGGACCGCCTGGCCGAATACCTCGGCAAGCGCCTGGCGGACGAAGACAAGTTCGTTATCAACCGCAGCTTCGAAGCACCGCTGGAGGCCGTATTCGACATGTGGACCAAGCCCGAGCACCTGGCACGCTGGCTGCCGCCCACCGGCATGGAAATGCGCTTCCTGCGTGCCGACATCCGCACCGGCGGCGAGTCTTTCTACTGCATGAGCAATGCTGCGCTCACCATGTATGGCCGCGCCCAATACGATGAAATCCGCCGTCCTGACCTGCTGGTCTACACGCAGCAGTTTTGCGACGAGAACGAGAATATCTCGCGCCATCCGATGGCGCCGGTATGGCCGCAAACCATGCGTACCACGGTGCAGTTCGCGCCCGAAACGCCTGGGCGCACCAGGGTTACCGTAACGTGGGAAGTAGAAGGCAAGGCTACCGCGGCAGAACTGGCAGCCTTCCTTGAGCACCGCGCCAGCATGACGCAGGGATGGAGCGGGTCGTTTGACAAGCTCGACGCCGCACTGGGCGCCTGAGCTGATTGCAATCCCCCGCCGCGCAAGCGGCAGGGGAACGGCAGTTACGGCTTGGAGGCTGGCGCCGCGCCAGCCGCACCCGCAGCTGCTTTGGCAAAGTCACCGGCCTTGATCACCGAAACAGCTTCCGGCTTCAGGTTCGCCCGCAATGCCTCGTTGACCTGCGCCACGCTCAGCGCGCTGACTTTGGCTTCCAGGTCTTTGTCGAAAGCCATGGTGCGGTCGAAGCTCAGGTAGCCCGACAGGCGTCCAGCCAGGCTGGCGTCACCAGTACGGCCCACTTGCTGCGATTGCAGCCAGGCTTTCTTGGCATCGGCCAGTTCGGCTTCGGTGAAGCCGTCCTTGAGCGCCTTGGCCAGTTCTTCACGCAGCGCAGCTTCCACCTTGGCGGTGTTTTGCGGCGCGCTGATCGCGAAGGCCAGCCACAGGCCGGCCGGATCGCGCGATGGCACGGACAGTTGCGATCCGACGCCATACGACAGGCCTTCCTTCTGGCGGATGCGGTCGGCCAGACGGCTGCGCAGGGCACCGCCGCCGAGCATGTAATTCCCCATCAACAGGGCCGGGTAGGCCGCAGCATCATCCTTCATCGGCACCGGCTGGATCGCCAACAGCACCGAGTTGGCCTTGTCCGGGGTCTCCAGCGCGATGTTCTGGCCTGCCACCTGCTTCATTTCACTGGCGATGCGAACGTAAGGCTGCTCCGCCTTCCAGTTGCCAAACAGCTTGGCTGCCTGCGCCTGCACAGCGGCGGCATCGAAGTCGCCGACCACGGCCAGGGTCGCATTGCCGGCGCCGTAGTAAGCCTTGTGGAAGGCTTTGACCTGTTCCAGGGTCGCCGCTTTCTCTGCCGCCAGTTGCTCCGGCAAAGTCATGGTGTAGCGGGGATGGCCGGCTGCGAAGGTGTTGGTCAGGCGCTGCATCGCGTTGCTGGCCAGTGGCTGCGGCTCGGTCATCTGCTGCTCGGTACCCGAGATCATGTCGCGCTGCTGCTCGGAGAATTCCTTCGCGGTGAATGCTGGCTTCATCAGCGATTCGCCCAGCAGGTCCAGCGCGGCAGCCAGGTTGTCGCGCGTGGTGGTCACGTTGACGGTCACGCCTTCCGCGCCGCCGTTGATGTTGACGTTTGCCTTCAGCTTGTCGAGGGTATCCTTGACTTCCTGGCGCGACAGGCGCTCTGTTCCGGTCAGCAACAGCGATGCGGTCAGGTCGCCGATGGTGGCTTTGCCGGACAGGTTCTCGGCAGTGCCCGTGCGCAGCTGGATCGAAGCGCTGACCGTGTTGCCCTTGGTGCTCTTTGGCAGCAGCGCCAGCTTCATGCCGTTGGCCAGTACCGAACGCTGCGTGCGCTTTTCAATATTGTCCGGGCTTGGGTCGAACACCTCGCCCTGGGCGATCGCTGCGCGGCCTTTATAGTCCTTGACCAGTGCTGCGATGTCCGGCGTCTTCGGCACTTCGGTACGGTCGGCCGCCTCGGTCGGGATGAAGCGCGCCAGGGTACGGTTCGCAGGCTTCAGGTATTTGATCGCCACGGCTTGCACAGCTTCCACGTCGACTTTCTCGACCTGGTCGCGGCGCTGGTGGAACAGGCGCCAGTCGCCGGCGGCTTGCGCCGACGTCAGGGCGATGGTGAAGCGGGCAGTGTCGTTGACGGTCAGGTCGATGTCCTTGGCGATGGCAACCTTGGCGCGCTCGACTTCGGCTGCGGTGACCGGATTGGACTTGATGTCCTCCAGTGCCTTCAGCATCGCTTCTTCCACCGCTGCGGTCTGGCCGTCTTTCGGCACCACGGCAGCGAACAGGCGGTAGCCTGGTTCCATCTGGTTGAAATCGAGGTCCATCACGGAGGAGGCCAGCTTGGCATCCACCAGGGCCTTGTGCAGCCGGCCGCTTGGCGCATCGGTCAGGATCTTGCCCAGCACTTGCAGCGCTGCCGCGTCCGGATGGCTGGCCGGAGCGACGTGGTAACCGGTGGCGACGATCTGGGTGCCGCCGGTACGGCGGATGGTGACGGAGCGTTCGCCATCCTGGGTTGGTTCAGCGGTATAGGTCGGGGCCAGTACGCGGGTTGGCTTTGGAATCTTGCCGAACAAGTCGTTGATCTGGGCCAGGACCTTGGCTTCGTCGAAGCGGCCCGCAACCATCAGGATCGCATTGTCCGGCTGGTAGTAGCGCTGGTAGAACGCGCGCAGGCGCTCGATGCTCACGCCCTCGATGTCGGAGCGGGCGCCGATGGTCGACTTGCCGTAGTTGTGCCAGTCGAAGGCGACCGACATGGTGCGCTCGAGCGTCACGCGGAACGGATCGCTTTCGCCCCGTTCGAATTCGTTGCGCACGACCGTCATTTCCCCTTTCTGGGTCTTGTTGTTCCACAGGTCGTCCTGGCTGATCGGCGAGTTGACCATGCGGTCGGCTTCCAGCTCCAGCATCAGCTTGAGGTTGTCGTCGTTGGCCGGGAAGGTCGAGAAATAATTGGTACGGTCATACCAGGTGGTGCCGTTGAAGCGGCCGCCGGTCTGGTTCAGCACTTCCACCGGGGTCTTGCTGCCCTTTTTGATGCCGAAGTTGGCGGTCGGCTTGAACAGCAGGTGTTCCAGCAAGTGCGCCATGCCGGTCTCGCCATAGTTCTCGTGGCGCGAACCGACCATGTAGACGATGTTGGTGGTCAGGGTCGGCTTGCTCGCGTCCGGGAACAGCAGCACGCGCAGGCCGTTGGCCAGGCGGTATTCGGTAATCCCCTCGACCGAGGTGACTTTGACTGCTGCAGCTTTGGTGGCGGCGGCCTTGGCGGGTACGGCCGGCGCGGTGGCGAATGCTGGCGACAGGATCCCTGCGCTGAGCATGATGGCGGTAAGTAGCTTCACTCTGGGTAGTTCCTATATAAAAATAAAGGTTATAAATTATATAACCAAGAACTTGTCGTGATGAAATTTCTTTAACTTGCCGCGCAGGATTACCACAGGTGCCTGCCGTCGATGACGGTGATGTCGGCCGTGGCGGCATCGAAGCCGTCGAACAGGCGCGCATTGACGCCGATGCGGCGCGTATGGCCGTCCCAGCTGCCATCCATCTGGAAGTCGGGCGAATCGGAAAAGGTAGCGCAGCCGCACAGCGGGCAGAAATGGTGCGCCACCGCCCGGGTCTTCCAGCGATAGGCGCTGTCGCCCGAGGGGGCTGGCACCAGCTTGAACTGGCCGGGCGGATAATAGGCCAGCAAGGCGCCGCGCTTGGCGCAGAACGAGCAGGTGCAGCGTGTGAGTTGGGCGGGAATTTCGCCATCGATTTCGAACGCGACGGCGCCGCAATGGCAACTTCCTTTGATAGTCATGGCCGGCTCCCAGGAAAAAAACCGCACGGTGCGGGACCCGCTCAATGTAGCGCCAAATGGCGCAAGCTGGCGTTACCGTTCGCGGCTTCATTGCCCCAGCAATTTGTCGACCTCCGCTTGCGCGTCCCCGAGCGCCGTCTCTGGCGCCACGCCTTCGTTCAATGTGCGGTCGATCGCCTTCTTGAGAATGTTGCGCACCCTGAGGTTATCGACCGACATCAGCTTGGGCTTTGCATACCTGAGCTGTTCGCGCACGCGCACAAACGCTTCGTCGCTGGAATAGCGCTCCTTGAGTTCCGCTTCTGAAAAAGCGGCATCAACGGTCGGGAAAAATCCCGTAGCGGCACTGATGCGTGCCTGCACCGACGGGCTGAGCAGGAATCCGGCCAGCTTCAGCGCCACTTCCTGCTGGCGATGGCTGAGGTTTGCCGAGATATAGAGGTTGCCCCCGCCGACCGCCACGCCATGATTTTTTTTCTTCGGCAGCATGTCGGCCATCCAGGCGAACTTCGCGCCGGCGCGTACCGTCTCCATCCCGCCGGAAGAATAATAGGTCACCGGGTAGTACCCTGCGATAAAGCCGTTCAACGTCGCCTTCCAGTTGTTGGCACGCCTCAAAAGCCGGAGGTCCTTCAGCCGTTTCCAGTAATGCAGCGCCTCCGCTGCTTCGCGCGTTGCCAGCGTCACCCTGGCGCCATCAAACAGGCTGCCGCCGGCCTGCCGCACCGCAGCCTCAAACAGGTAGTCGTACCAATCGCCGCCGAGGCAGAAGGGCTCCTGGCCCAGGCGCTTTTGAAGCTTCCCCAGCAGCAGTTCCGTTTCATGCCAGCTGTCAGGCAGGCGTGCGCTGTCGATGCCGGCCGAGCGCAGCTGGTCAAGGTTGTACAGCGCGACAGGCGTGCTGCGCAGGAACGGCGGACCGCAAAACTTCTTGCTCAGGCAATAGCTATTTCCAAGAAATTCGCGCGACAGCGGGGCCAGGAACTCGCCGAGGCTGCCGCCGTGGGCCTGCAGCACGTCCTCGAAGGGAACGATCAGGCCCAGCTTCTCGAGTTCCAGCGTTTCCGACACTTCGGCGACGAACAAGCCGGAATTCCGGCCCTGCAATTGCAGTGCCTTGACGCTGGAGACGACGTCGTCCCAACCCGACAAGGGCAGGAAATCAATGTGGACGCCGGGTTCGCCCCGTTCGAATTCACGGACAAGATTGAGGTACAGGCGCGAACCTTCCGACGTTGCGCCGGAAGGCACAATGAACTTCAGGGTTTGCGCCTGGGAGGCAGGCACGCCGGCGCAAGCCAGCACCACCATGGCGGCAGCAACAGCGCGACACAGACAACGAATCCAATCCTTGTCCATGATTCAATCTAGCACGTGAACGCGCGACATCACACGCGCGTTCCTGCTGCCCGATGTTGCGCACGCGCCACTGCAGCTTATCCATATAATATGCCGCAATTCCGGAGTTCCATTAAGCAAGCAATTCATGAAAAAAATCTTCCAGTTTGCCCTTACGGCATGCACGGTGCCGGCCATGGCCTTGGCCAACGATGGCATTGCCTCGGTCAGCGTTGGCGGCATCGTGTTCGGCAAGACCGACGCCGTTGCCATGAAAAAGGAAGTGCTGAACGTCAGCCACAACCTGATCAGCGTCGACTACGAGTTCCTGAACGAATCGGCCAGCGATGTCGAGGAAACGATCGTGTTCCCGCTGCCGCCCTACCCGGCCGCGCTCCAGGGCAGCGACACTTACTATGGACAACCGGACGGTTTTTCCATCCGGGTAGACGGCAAGCCGGTTGCATTCCAGAGCAGGCTGCTGGCCCGCTCGGCCGAAGGCGAGGACGTTACCGCACAGCTCAGGAAACTAGGCCTCAGCAATAAAGAGATCGCCTATACGCCCGCGTTCGAAACCAGTTCCGGCAAGGCTGCCGCATTCAGCGAGCAGCAAGCCAGGCAGTTGTTCAAGCTGGGCTTGCTGGATAAGGACAGCCGGGAGCCGACCTGGACGGTGGAAGTCAACTACGTCTGGCGCCAGAAATTCCCAGCCAATAAGATCGTTCGCGTTCATCACGACTACCGCCCCTTCTACGAAGGCGGGCCCGGTGCTTCGGCCATGTACGACGGCTTTGCGCAGACCTATTGCACCGACCAGGGCTACTTGAAAGCCCGTGCCAAGGTCGAGGCGCGCAGCAATGGCTATGTGAATACCCACAACGTGTCCTACATCCTCACGACGGGGAACACCTGGAAGAACGGGATCGAAGACTTCACCCTCAACATCGTCAAGCGCAAGCCGGATGAACTGATCAGCCTGTGCTTCCCCGGCACGTTTAAGAAGATCAATGCGCTCACCTACCAGGTCCGGCTGGCCAATTTCCGCCCAAGCAAAAACCTTGACGTGCACTTTGGCAACGTCGAGGAAGACGGCAAGCAGGATGGCGTCATGCCGCTGCTGCCCAAATAAGCGCATTCCACATTGCGAAAACTGGATCTCATATCGTAGAAAATTGCTTGGCGGCGCACCATACCGCACAGTTCATTCAGCGAAAAGCCATTTCATATCATGGCAAATTCAAAATAACACGTTGAATTTGAAAGAAAAAATATAGCTTATATGTCTTATATAAGACATGGTGCATCGCAAAAGAACGGCCTATCATTATTCCAAGTGCAGCGCCTTTTTTAATCCGCTTTTTTGCTAGGAAAATGACCATGTCCCACTACCAAGACGACATCCAAGCCATCGCAGCCCTCAAGGAACGCAACGGCAGCGCCTGGAACGCCATCAGCCCGGAAGCGGCCGCCCGCATGCGCGCCCAGAACAAGTTCAAGACCGGCCTGGACATTGCCCGCTACACCGCCAAGATCATGCGCGCCGACATGGCCCGCTACGATGCCGACCCATCCCAGTACACCCAGTCCCTGGGCTGCTGGCACGGTTTCATCGGCCAGCAAAAAATGATCTCGATTAAGAAGCACTTCAACAGCACCGACCGCCGCTACCTCTACCTGTCGGGCTGGATGGTGGCAGCGCTGCGTTCCGAGTTCGGCCCGCTGCCGGACCAGTCGATGCACGAAAAAACTGCCGTGTCGGCCCTGATCAAGGAGCTGTACACCTTCCTGCGCCAGGCTGACGCGCGCGAGCTGGGCGGCCTGTTCCGCCAGCTGGACGCCGCCACTGGCGACGCCAAGAAAGCGATCCAGGACAAGATCGACAACCACGTCACCCATGTCGTGCCGATCATCGCCGACATCGACGCCGGTTTCGGCAACGCCGAAGCGACCTACCTGCTGGCCAAGCAGTTCATCGAAGCCGGTGCCTGCTGCATCCAGATCGAAAACCAGGTATCGGACGAGAAGCAGTGCGGCCACCAGGACGGCAAGGTCACCGTGCCGCACGAAGACTTCCTGGCCAAGATCCGCGCCGTGCGCTACGCCTTCCTCGAGCTGGGCGTGGACGACGGCATCATCGTCGCCCGTACCGACTCGCTGGGCGCCGGCCTGACCAAGCAGATCGCAGTCACCAGCAAGCCAGGCGACCTGGGCGACCAGTACAACGCCTTCCTGGACTGCGACGAAGTGTCGGCCGACGCCCTGGGCAACGGCGACGTGATCATCAAGCGCGACGGCAAGCTGCTGCGTCCCAAGCGCCTGCCGTCCAACCTGTTCCAGTTCCGCCCGGGCACCGGCGAAGCACGCTGCGTACTCGACTGCATCACCTCGCTGCAGAACGGTGCCGACCTGCTGTGGATCGAAACCGAAAAACCGCACATCGGCCAGATCGGCGGCATGGTCAAGGAAATCCGCAAGGTGATCCCGAACGCCAAGCTGGTGTACAACAACAGCCCGTCGTTCAACTGGACCCTGAACTTCCGCCAGCAAGCCTACGACCGCATGAAGGAAGCCGGCCAGGACGTATCGGCCTACGACCGCGCCGCGCTGATGAGCGCCGAGTACGACAATACCGCGCTGGCGATCGAGGCAGACGAGAAGATCCGCACCTTCCAGGCCGATGCTGCGCGCGAAGCCGGCATCTTCCACCACCTGATCACCCTGCCGACCTACCACACCGCGGCCCTGTCGACCGACAACCTGGCCAAGGAATACTTCGGCGACCAGGGCATGCTGGGCTACGTGGCCGGCGTGCAGCGCAAGGAAATCCGCCAGGGCATCGCCTGCGTCAAGCACCAGAACATGTCCGGTTCCGACATCGGCGA
>Ga0307408_100000431_pt1 | contig 37313 bp, 49 predicted proteins | sample 322Cmetagenome_FD_202116 | JGI IMG/M metagenome (GOLD analysis project Ga0307408, IMG submission 202116) | Maize rhizosphere microbial communities from greenhouse at UC Davis, California, United States - 322HYB-C-3 | ecosystem: Host-associated > Plants > Roots > Rhizosphere > Soil | place... | reverse complement strand
CAGTCGGAGCAGTCGGAGCAGCCGGAGCAGCCGGAGCAGCGGGAGCAGCCGGAGCAGCCGGAGCAGCCGGAGCAGCCGGAGCAGCCGGAGCAGCCGGAGCAGCCGGAGCAGTTATAGCAATTCATATTACCGTTTTCGTCCATCTGCTTTGCCTGCTCGATTGCTTTTTCCATCGACACATAGGACACGCCGATGTTGCCTTTTTCAGTTTTCGGGGTTTCGTATTTCATTTTGTCTCTCCAGGTATTAGATAAAGTTGCTCCAAGGGTGAAAGGTAGGATTTGCCCCGGCCTTTCCATCCCAATCCAGATTCAGCAATGATTCCTGCCGATCCCAATTCACCGTATTTGCGGTATGCATTCCGTCCCAGCCGGGTTGTCTCACCACTTGCACCGGCTGGTTGCTTCTGGTCCCTGCATCAAGGCCAGCTAGGCGCGCATCAGGGTGTGCTGACGGCCTGTCTTTTTGAGGTTTAGCCCGATTTCAAGGCTGTCACGGTAACGCTGCCGTCCTCTCGCGAACGATGTGGAAGCCAGAACGCAAAAAAGCCGCTAAAGTCTGGATTCTGGAGGTAGAGAGAAACACCGGAGGGAGTTCGGCATTGCTCAACAGAACCCAAGCTTTAACGGCTTGCGCTCTCCCTCTTAGTTATTCCGGCTACCACACCGTTGATACGAATGTTTCCAGATTTAATGATTTCCGTCAAGCGATTTAGTGATAAAAATCAAAACATCCCACTGACTCCATAATGCTGCATCGCAAAATTTATCCGGAAGCGGCACCAATTGCATGGAGCGAGCCTTGCCCCGGCTCATGCGAATGTAGCCCTTTTTCTCCAAGCCATTCAGCATACAGGTCGCGGCATGGGGCGACTTCCAGCCGAAATAGGCGCAGAGTTCCAGCCGTGTCGGCGGCACACCTGAATTGATTTTTCCACGGATGAAATTCAGGGCCTGTTCCTGCGTTTCGGTCAGCCGCTTCACCGCCAGCCCCAGCCCGCCCACAGCAGCGCCAGCAGGGACCAGGGGAACAGCGCTATGGCCCAGCCCAGCAAGCGCCAACCGCTGCGGCGGCGCTCGGGCAGCACGCGCTTGTGCCGGCGCAGGCCAAGGATGTCGAGGATGATCCAGAGATAAACAGGATTCATGGTGTTCTCACGAAGGAAGTTGATCGCGCAGTGACGCGCCGAAAATGGCCTCGTGGACTTCGTCCAGCATGGCCGCGTATTTGGTGATGCCCTCAAATGCTTCGATCGGCCCGTTTTCGGTCGTGTGGCCGTCTTCGTTAAACGTGATGCGCGGCACGCAGAGGGACTGGAAGCGCGCGATCTGGTCGAGGATAGGCGCGGCGGCGCGCGCGTATTCCTGGTACTGGTCGGCGGCGGTCACGATGCCACCAGTAGGTCGCCTTGCGGCTGATCGGTTGCGATTTGGGAAATGCGCACCACTACACGGGCGGGCCGCTCGTCTGGGGGCATGCGCTGGGACAGCAGTTGCCACACGAATTTATCGTCGCCAAAAACCGCATCTTTGAGCCCGTCAAGAAGCAACTTGGAAATGTTATCTATGTCCGGCGCGCGCACGCTGTCATCCCAGTTGTCGCCCATCTTGCGCATGCGAGTTTGGTAATCCTGCGGCCGGTTCGGAAACATCCACAGCTCGACCTTGACGCGGCCGGCCAGCTTCTGGAATCCGCTGGCGGTCGCGGCAGCGCGCACCATGGCCTTGTACGCAGTCGCTTCCTTGGTGTTCATGATCGACAGGTGTTTCCCGCGCGACACCGGCATCAGGTAGCGGTTTGCCGAGAACAGCGGAAGCGTGAGGGTTATTGGTTTCATGGAAACACCTTATCCAGTGCTTTTTGCGGCGTCATGCCGGCGCGGATTTTTTGATAGATCCGATCTGGATTTATTCCAAGTCGATCGGCCCAGTCTTTGACGCATAAATTGACACCATTTCGATCGATATAGATAGTCGATCGACGGTTGCGATTCTGGTCTTTCATCGTGGCCCACTTGCAATTACCTGGCTCATAATCACCATTTGTATCGATTCGCTCGATCGTCATCCCTTCGGGTTTCTCACCCATGTCAGCCAGGAAGTTAGCGAAGTCATCCCAGCGCTTGCAAACTTTAATCCCACGTCCGCCATACTCTGGATATGAATCGTGACCGGAATAATTGCAGCGCTGACGCATGCCAAGCCAACTGTTATGCGTCGGAGTTCTTGATTTACCATGTGTGATATGGCCAGTTTTGGCGCAGCCACAAGATTTTGTATGTCCGCTTGTCATACGGAACAGAGCTACAACGACCACCGCACCGCAATCACATTTGCAATTCCATTGAGTTCGCTGAAATTTATCGTTCGCTGCGCGGCTTATGATGGTCAGGCGGCCATGCTTTTCGCCGGCATGATTCATGGTTCTCATCGCCGCCCCCGTGGGTAAGTCAGGTCGCGCAGGAACGCCAGCGCGTCGTCCTGGATCGGAAAAAAATACGCCATGCGCTGCAAAGAAAACCAGCGCTCCAGCGTGTCGCCATTCAAGACGAAGCCGAAATTCTTCTCCGCGCTGCTGTACTGCCAGATGCGAGGGCCGTTGGCGCCCGGCTTGATCTGGCACGCGCACATGTGCGGGAAATTCGGATTGCCGTACACCGCCCACAGGATCACTCGCTGCGGGATTGGGTCAGCCGGCGAAAGCGCGCCGTCGGGTTTTGGGAATCTCACAATAGCCCCTTCCGTTTCAAAATTGCCTGGCTTTCCCTGCGCGCCAGGTCGAAATACACGTCAACCAGCGAGCGCGGCATGTGGCCGGCGTAGCCGCCATCGAGGAACGAATGGCAGGCGCTGCACCCGTAGCACCCTTCCTCGTCACGCGCTTTCAGGCCCATGCCCTTCCCGGCTTCGTACGAATTCGCGTGACACCACACAGTCGTCTCCGTGTTGAAATTGCAGCACGGGAACCGCAATGTGCACGACTCGCCCCGGGCGCTGGCGCGGATCGGTGTCATCTTCGGCGCTTTCGTGCGGATCCGCTTTTGGGCTGGCTTGCTGGTGGTGCGCAGCGTGCCGCGCGTCATCGGGGCACCGCGATTCTTGAACGGCGTGTGCTTGAGTTCTGCTGTGCGCTTCATGGCATGCACTCCATCACCGTTTCGATCCAGGCTTTTGCAGCTTCGGCGTTGATGGCGTTTCCGTATCCTTTGAGCCGCCCCGCCCGGTGTCCGAACCCTTCTTTTCCGGCGGCGGTGCGCCAATCGGCGCGGCTTCGTCCCACTCCGCCGGCAGTGCTTGCAACCAGCGGGAATGTGCCGGGTTCAACTGGCCGCCACTTTCCATCCCGGCATCCAAGCCAGTCAGCATCGCGCCAGTAGCCGTTAGTCGGGCCGGGCCGAACGGCTGCATCTTCGCCAGTGCCCGTCGGTAATCCCCCGACAATTGGCCGTGACTCGCTTCGCTGTCCGGAACCGTCACCGGCGTAGGCCAGCCCGCCAACTGCTGCGCTTGCATCGGCAAGACGTTGCGCGGGTCCGGCGCTAATTCGCCGCGCTTCTCCGCGTCGTTCGCTCGCGGAGTGGCCCACCCAGCGAATGCCTTCACCTGCTTGTCCAGACTGGCCGTGTTCTGGTTCTTGCCCGACCCATGGGCGTCCGCCGCTTGTGGTGATATCCAGCCGCACAGGGTGAATACCTGTTCCGATAGGGGCTTGCCCCTGGATTGTTCCGCATGTCCTTCGAGAAACTCCTGACTTCCTGATGCGCTTTTCCAATCCCGCGCCGATGGAGTCGCCCAGGGCGACTCCACACCAGTAGTTTCTGTCTCGGATGTGCGGCGCACCGACGCCCGCAGACGGGAACGGGACACTCCCGAAGGCGTAACCCAGGGCTTCCATGTCAGCATGTACAAGGTCGATCCAGTCATCGACAGGCGATCCCGCAACTTGCTCTCCAAGGACGACTGGAGGCTTGCGCTGGCCGATGAGGTGCCCAAAAGCTGGCCATAGGTGCCGCTCGTCAGCAAACGCAAGTCCTTTGCCTGCCGCGCTGAAAGGTTGGCACGGACAGGAACCGGTCCAAACAGATCGGTCATCGGGCCAGCCGGCGCTGCGCAAGGCGTAGGACCAGACACCGATGCCGGCGAAGAAATGGCACTGCACGTATCCGCGCAGGTCGTCGGGTCGAACATCTTCAATACTCCTCTCATCAACATCGCCGGGCGCTATGTGGCCAGCATCGATCAAGTTGCGCAGCCATTGAGCCGCGTACTTGTCGAATTCGTTGTAATACGCCGGTTTCATCCCGCCACCTGGGTCGAAGGCATGCACTCAGCCATGCGCAACAGCGTGGCGCGGCCCCTGGCATCGAGTTTGTTGAAGCTGGTGATCAGCTTGGCCAGTTGTGCTTCGTCGGACGATTCGGTTTTTTTAATAAGATTGGGGCGCGGCAAAGCGGTGCCCAGATAGCCTTGCAAATCGCGCTCAGCATTCTGTTTCAAGGCAGCGCTCTGTGCGCAATAACTGCCACCGATCACGCAGTTGCACGATGTAATGTTGCCACTTTCAAGACGGCACATGATGATTCCTTTCGAATGGTTCAAGTATGGTTTCCATGGCCTGTTCAGCCATGGCCGGCGACAGGGCCGGGAACAGGTAATGCTGGGCGTGCGCGGTGCGCAGGAACTGCACCACGCGCAGCCGGTAATCGTCGGCTTCTTCCTCCGTGCATTTCGTGAAGCTGATCGAGCGCGGGACCGGGAACACGCCGCCCTTTGGCCCGGCCATCCAATCCACGAAGCCGGCGCCCAGCTTCAGCCACAGGCGGAACTGCTCCACGTCCGTGATGCGCTCCTGGGCGTTGAACACCTTGTATTCCAAGGCCATGTGCTTGCGGTGCCTCCAGCTGACACGGGCGCGCTCAAGGCGGATCGAGAAGAATTCACCGCTTCCAGCCTCGTGCAGCGCACGGACAAACTGCCGCCAAGCGCGCTTGTCCCGATCGGTGGCGCCGTCCAGGTGCTGGAACAGGAACCCGCGTACCGCCGTGGCCTCCGGTTCTTCGAGCCGCGCATCCGTCTGCTTGATCAGCACGATTTCCATGGTCAGTCGGTTTCCATGTGGCTGGTGGGTGGTGCTAGACGATCGACATGCTTGACCGTCCAGCCCGTGATGCGCATGACGCGAACCCGGATCATGTCGCTGACCGGCATATGGCCGTGGCGCACGCGGCTGGTTTGCGACGGGTCGAGCCGCAGCGCGCGCGCAATCTGCGCATCATTGTGCAGGTGCTGGTGGTCAGCAAACGCATCCAGCAGTGCATGCGGCTGGCGCGCTGGAACTTCCTTTTTGTCCATCTTGATTTCTCCTGTTATGGTTGATGTTACACAATAAAACTCTATGCCAGAAACAATATTTTTGCAATGAATTTATTTGCGCAAAATCCATAAAATGGTGTTGATAATCAACAGTTTCATTGCTAATATTCATCACACCGAACAGGACGGATTCCTGAAAAATCTGGAGAGAACAATGAAAATCGAAATCGTGAACCGCTTCAGTGGTGAGGTTATTTTTTCCCATGAAGCAGACGAAAACAGCTTAGCCATCACGCTGACCAAGGCGGTTAAAGACGGCGCCAACCTGGACGGCGCCAACCTGACCCGCGCCAACCTGGCCCGCGCCAACCTGACCCGCGCCAACCTGTACGGCGCCAACCTGGACGGCGCCAACCTGTACGGCGCCAACCTGACCCGCGCCAACCTGGACGGCGCCAACCTGTACGGCGCCAACCTGGACGGCGCCAACCTGGCCCGCGCCAACCTGTACGGCGCCAACCTGGACGGCGCCAACCTGACCCGCGCCAACCTGACCCGCGCCAACCTGTACGGCGCCAACCTGACCCGCGCCAACCTGGACGGCGCCAAGATTGATGGTGAAAGCATCGCCATCCAGCCAATCATGGTAAGTGGTTTGCTGTGGTGGGTACTGGTCAGCGACGGATATATGCGCATCGGCTGCCAGCACCATAAACACAGCGAATGGGCGGAATTCACCGAACCACAAATCAGCGAAATGGCCACTCAAGCGCTGGAATTTTGGAAGGTCTGGAAAACGCCATTGATGGCGATCTGCGAGAAGCATGCAGCCAAAGCCGCAGCAACCAAGGCGGCAAAAGAATGAGCCATACGATCATCCCTATCCGCGCGTCGGCATTCGCCACGGTACTAGACTGCGCTCACAGATTTGAGGGTGAGCAGTTGCTGGGTATGCGCAAGCCGTCCAGCCTGCGCGCGTGGATGGGGACCAGCATCCACCACGGCACGGCTGTATTCGACCAGGCGCGCATCGACGCCGCGCCCATCAAGCCGATGGAAGCCGCCGACGCGATGATGGAACTTTTCACCAACCCCGATCGGGACGTCGATTTGAGGGACGAAAAGCTGACGCTGAAGGAAGCCCACCGCATTTCGCTGGTGCTGCTGTCTCGGTACTGCGCGGACATTTCGCCGCAGTTCGAATTCACCGCTGTGGAGGCGCCGCTCAAGGCCATGGATATCGACTGTGGCGGCGGCCTGATTATCCGGCTGAGCGGCACCATGGACCGGGCCCGCGTGGTGGCGTCGTTGGCCGGCCGCATCATCCTAGATATCAAGAGCGGATCGCGGCTGTTCAAGGATGGCAAGGTCAGCGTAAAGGCGCGCGGCGCGCAGCTTGGCACATACCAGATTCTGGACGAGGGCACGACCGGTGAAGTTACATCCGGTGCGCAGATCGCCGCGCTCCAAACCACCAGCACGCCGCTGGTGGGCGTGAGCCACATTTTTGACGCCAAGCGGCTGATGCTGGGCGACGAGAAAAGCCCCGGCCTGTTGGACATCGCCGCGCGCATGTTCAAGGCCGGATTATTCCCCCCCAACCCAAGCAGCAGCCTTTGCGACAAGCGCTACTGCGCGCGGTGGGATCGTTGTTCATATAGGGAGGGATGATGCGAAGAAAATTTGATCCTGTAATCGCTGCTGAAATGGCAGTGTTTTATGCGGCCGGCGAATCGCTTCCAGTCATAGCTGAACGATTCGGCAAAGGCACTATGACAGTTTACCGCTGGCTTATGTATTCAGGCGTGAATATGCGGAAGCTTGGCGAACTTAGAAAGGGAAATCCATGGACTGAAGCGCGGCGAAAACATCATCCAGTTAAAGAAAAAGGTATGACGCGTGAGGAGTTTTTAGCAAAGCGTGAGGAGGAAACAAACGGGAATACTTATCTTTCCAAGCATGGATACATAGTCGTGAAGGTCGGAAGAAGAAAGCGGCAATACGAACACGTACTTGTGGCTGAGAAGGCGCTGGGGCGGAAGTTGGATAAAGGGATGGTGGTTCATCACATTAATTGCGACAAGACCGATAACCGGCCCGATAACCTTCTCATTTGCAGCATTTCGTACCATCTGGCTTTGCATGCCAGGATGCGGCGGGATGAATACTGGAAGAATTTCTAAACAAAGGAACCGCAATGCAACAATTACAGGAAATGCAGCAGAACGCGCAGCAAGGCACCACGGCGCTGGCCAAGCAGGTGGCACACCCAGTGCAGGGCAAGCTGATGCTGCTGGAGCAGAAAAAGGAACTGCTGGGCGCCGGCATCCCCGGCCACATGTTGGTGGAACGCGAGATTCGTTCCGCCGCGATCATGCTGGCCAACAGCAAGGATTTACAGGCGGCGACGCCGGCCAGCTTCTACACGTCCGTCAGCGTGGCCATCAACAGCGGCATCGGCCTGGGGCGTGGCATGGGCTACCTGGTGGCGTACAAGGGCAATTGCCAGTACGTGCCAGGCTGGCGTGGCCTGGTTGACCTGGTGACGCGCAGCGGGCGGGCGACGTGCTGGACCGGCGTGGTGCGCCGGGGTGATGAGTTCGATTATGCGCTGGGCGACAGCCCTTTCCTGAAGCACAAACCGGGCGACAGCGAGGAATTCAAGGACATCACCCACTATTACGCCGTGGGCCGCGTCAAGGGCAGCGAGTGGCCGTATATCTACGTCTGGAGCGCAAACAAGGTAGCCAAGCACCTGGCGCAATTTAACAAGGTCGGCACGCGCCACTACGCACTCAAGGACGACAACAATTTCGAACAGTACGGCCGCAAAGTCGTGCTGCTGCAGGTGATCAAGTACCTGCCTCAGTCGCTGGAAATCGCAAACGCGCTGGCCGCCGACGCCGCTCACGATTCGGGCCAGAGCATGGTCATCGATGGCAATTTCGCGTACCTGCCGGACGACTACCAGGGCGACGACTATGTGCCGGCCGAGCCGCTGGCGGCGGAAGTCCACGAGCAGCCGGCACCTACCGCGCGGCCGACAGCGGCACCCACGCCAGCGCCGCAGACCATGAGCGACGAAGAGCGCGACTTCCAGCGCAGCATGGCCAAGGAAGCGCAGCAGGCCCAGGCCGAACCCGAGCAATCCGCAGCACCCCAGCGCCGCACGCGCGCCCGCACGGCGGCGCCGGAATAACCCACCACCACAACCGAAAGGACCATCATGACAATTGAACCGTTCTCGCTGATGCGGGAAAAGATGGATGTCTATGTCAACCTGCGCATTGAAAAGCACGGTGACGATAACGTCAACGGCTACGACATCAAGCTGAGCGGAAGCTTTGCCAACTATGCCATTTTGCCGAAGCTGGACAGCGATCTTTTGTCGGCGCTGTACACCGACGAAAAGCAGCGCGAGTTTGACGAATTCAAGAAAAAATTGCGCTTCCCGCGCGCCATGGGCAAGGCGCTGCCATGGGACTTGGATATCCCGCGCGTGGTGCTGACGCTGCACGATGAGCAAGACGAAAAGCACAGCTTGGCCGTAAGCGACTGCGCCGCGCACAAATTCACCTTCCTGCCGAAAGAACTCGGCATCGTGGAACTTGCCTTCAACGTCAAGACCAAGGATCTGACGGAAGAACAGGTAATGAAGCTGTTGCGGGCCAATGGGCAAGAGCTGAAGGTCAGCATGGAATGCCGCGAAGCCGACGCCAAACCGGACAATTTTGAACAGGTGGACTTGCTCAGCCAGCAGAACGTCAGCCCGGCGCGCGCCGAAGCTGAACGACAGTTCGCCGCAGGCATCCCGGACCAGGCCGAAGAAATCGCGCAGACCCTGGCCGCCGCGCCGCCACCGAAAGAACCGGAGCCAACCGAAGCGCCAGCGGCAGAACCGGCCGCAAAACCACGCCGCCGCGCGAAAGCCGTGGCCGGTATCGAATAACCACTTTCCCATTTCTGTAGGAGATAAAACATGCGTCCAACTGAAATCCAGGCTGATAACGTCCTGGCCATCAAAAGCATCAACCTGAAACTGGAGCGTCCAAATACGCTCATCTGCGGCCGTAACGGCACGCTGAAGTCGTCCATCTTCGACGTCATGTCGATGGCACTCGCACACACGCCGATGCGTGCCGTGACCGAGAAACAGCATTACGGCCTGTTGGTGCACGACGGTGCGAAGGCTGGCGGCGGCATGGTGGTGATCGATGGCGATGTCGAAAACACGCGCCAGTTCAACTTGCCAAAGGGCGAATTCACGGGGCCGGAAATCCCGGCCGCAATGCGCGTGGCGCTAAACGGCCAGAACTTCGCCAGCATGAGCGCCGACGAGCGCCGCGTATTCCTGTGCACGCTGACGAAAGTGCGGCCGACGCCGGCCATCGTTGAGCCGCTGTTACTGGCCGCCTTCCCTTCGTCAGAAATATCGGAAAATGGCAAGCAATTTAAGGCGCTGGTTGACGAGGTGATGCCGATGCTGCGCAGCGGCTTCCAGGCCGCCTGCGATTACGCAAAAGAGCAAGCGGCCGGCCACAAGCGCGACTGGTGCAAGACGACCGGCGCGAAGACGTACGGCGCGAAGATCGCGGAAGCGTGGGCCGCCCCGGTACCTGACGTGCCGGCCGGCGACATCGAAGGGATGAAGCGCAGCCAGGGCGAAATCGATGCGCGAATCGCCACGCTCAATCAGTCGATCGGAAGCATCAAGCAGGCTACCGACCAGGTGCTGGCCGATGTCGCGGCGCGCATGAAACTGGCAACGGAAGCCGGTAAGGTGGAAAGCCTGCAAGGGCAGATCGAAACCACGGCGGCGGAACTGGCGGCATATGAGCCAAAAGTGGTGGCGCTGCGCGAGCGCGCGAAGGGCGTGGCCCGCGTCGGTCTGGTGCATGACCAGGCGCGTTTTATCGCTGGGCTGGTGGCGAACGATGCCGCTGTGGCTGTGGCGCAGGCGAAGCTGGTGGCGGCCTACCACAAGGAACATGGCGCCCTCGGTAACGGCGAACCGGACGCCGAAGCACAAACGGCGCTGCCGGATCACGAGAAGGGCTTGATCGTCCTGCAAAACAGGCTGGCGAACCTGAAGCGCGATCTGGCCACCGCCACGGCTGCAAAGGCGCAATACGATGTTCTGGCGCCAGCAGCGGAAGCGGTGGACAGCACGGCCGAACTGGACGAAATCAACGGCCTGCTGGCACAGGCAAAGCAGGAAAAGCAGGACGTCACCAACAAAATCTTGGACATCCAAGCGGCAATCAAAAACCGGGCGGACGCCATTCAGAAGAACGAAGCGGCGGCTATCCAGCACGGCCTGGTTGGTATGTGGTTGACCATCGCCGAACAACTGGCGCCAAGCGGAATCCCGATGCAGTTGCTGAAAAAGGCACTGGAGCCGGTGAACAAGGTGTTGCACCAAGCCAGCGTGGATACCGACTGGCCGCGCACGATCATCAACGAGGACATGTCGATCACCTGCGGCGGCCGGCTGTACCAGTTGCAGTCGGAGTCGTTCCGCTGGCGCGCGGACGCCATGATCGCGGAAATGGTGGCCGAAATCTCCGGCCTGAAATTCGTCATGCTGGACCGTGTGGACGTTCTTGACATGCACGGGCGTGGTGAGTTGCTGGGCTGGCTCGATATGCTGGTGGAGGTCGGGGCCATTGACGGCTCGATGTCGTTCGCTACCCTGGCTAAGATTCCAGCCCCCGGCGCCCTGCCCGGCAGCTTCGAAGCATTTTGGGTCGAAGACGGCACGATCACCGAAAAAACCGCAGCACCAATCATGGAGCAAGCAGCATGAAAACCATCATTTTCTTCGACACTGAAACGACCGGCATCCCGCTGTACAACAAGCCATCCAATGACCCGGGGCAGCCCTACATCACCGAATTGGCCGCACAACTGTGCGTGGAAGAAACCGGCGAAGTGCTGGGCGCCATGAATGTGCTGATCCGCCCGCATGGCTGGGAAATCCCGGACGAAATCCAGACGCTGACCGGTATCACGATGGACCTCGCCAGGCGTGCCGGCGTGCCGATGGAATTCGCCTTGGAACTGTTCCTCAACCTGTGGCGCAATGCCGACATGCGCTGCGCCCACGGCGAGCCGTTCGATATGCGCCTGGTACGGATCGCGCTGAAGCGTGATGAGGTGTATGCGACGGAAAACATCCGGGGCGAAGATGGCCTGCAAATTCCATTTGCCGACTACTGGAAGGACGCGCCGCGTTTCTGCACCATCGCCGCCAGCACCAAAATCCTGAACCTGCCGCCGACCGAAAAAATGGTGGCTGCGAAGCGCACCGGGCCGAAATCCCCCAACCTTTCGGAAGCCTATGAGTTCTTCACCGGCATGCCGCTGGAAGGTGCGCACCGCGCAATGGTGGACGTAGACGCCTGCAAGGCGGTCTATTACGGCATCAAGAAACACCACGCGCAAGCGGAGTAAATGAACCTGCGGCGCATCACGGTGCGCCGCCACCTGGAGAGACGCATGAACGAATGCAAAAACTGCGGCGGCAGCGCGCGAAACCCGGGCAGCCAGGATCTGGACTGCCGCGAATGTGACGCGGCCAGCGAACGCACGCTGGTGGAGCAATATTGGGGAAGCCTGCCGGCCAGCATGGAAATACTGGATGCGGTTTGGGCTGTCTACCAGTTCCGCCGTGCGCCGCACGACGAAACGGCGCACCTCCTGGCCTCGCCAGCGAATGCGCAGCGCCTGCGAGAATCGATTGCGCAGTTGCCGCAGCAAGCAGCACCGGCCATACCGGAAGGGTGGATCAGCGTAACGGATCGACTGCCAGCATGGGCTGCGCGCGACGATACGCCTTGCATCATCGACGGCCGCAAAGTTCCGCCAACGCTGTTTAGCGAGACGGTGAATGTGGCCCTGGAAGGCGGTGGCGTTCGCACCGACAAGCTGATCGGGATCGAAGGGCAAGGCGCGCCGTGGTTCGACACATACGGCAAGCGCGTCACGCACTGGCAACCTACACCACCGGCGCCAGCACCGGAAGGAGGCAAGTGATGGCTGCCTACATCAACCCATGCGGATGCGGCGCCACGCCAATCGAAGACGGCAAGGACTGCTATTTGAGCCTGCGCTGTGAAAACTGCGGGCACCAAGGGCCGACCTTCGATTTCATTTATGACTACGACGAGGCGGACGTTGACCGCGCCAGAAGCGAGGCGATCCAGAATTGGAACACCAGTCACCCAGCCGCGACCAATAAGGACAAACCATGAACACCGAACACCCAAACTGCACGCACAAGCTGCGCGCCGCTGGCCAATACTACCCGCGCACGTGCGCAGAATGCGGCCTTGGGCCTTGCAAGGTGCAGCACGCGCCGCTGGCCGAGCCGGAAATCATCAAGGCGCCAGCCACGGCAGCGCCTGCGGAAAGCATCGCTTCACCAGAATTTCAGAGCCTGATGCTGCAATGGGCTTCGGACTGGTGCCGGGAATTGCGCCGCGATAACGCGATTGCTTTTATTGACGCATGGGGCGCGCAGCGGTACGAGGCGGGGCGGGATAGCATGCAGCCAACCATCAACCGGCTGGCGGCAGAGCGCAGCACGGCGGTAGATGAACTGTGCACCTGGAAGGAGCGCGCCGAACGCGCAGAAGCCGCGCTGGAAGAATGGACGCACACGAACAAAGTGGATGAACTGGGGCGCGAAGTTGACCGGCTGCGTGCTGACCTGAAAGCAGAGCAAGAGCGCGGCTTCAGGGCAAATAGCACGATTGAGCGCTACTGGGGCCAGATAATCGAATTGCAGAATGCGCTGGCATCGCGCCCAGCGGTCGATCTGTCCACTCTCTGGACGGCTACAGTAGACCAAGTAAAGCGTGGGCACATTCAAGGGGATGAAGTTGAATTGTGCCGTGTATCTGACGTCCAGGCCCTGCTGTCTTGTAAGGTGAAAGCGCCAGCACAGTGCGAAGGCATAGTCCTCCGCCGGGGAGATTACCGCCTCTGCTCGATTACAGGAAACACAGTCTCTTTCGAGGCGCAAGAAGACCGCCAGCCCGAGCCTGACAAGACGATTCCTGGCGTGTTCACCAACGCTGATGACTTGATTGCTTCTGTGCTCAGCACGGAAGCGTCAAACACTGTTATGCCTGTGATGCCGCGCCGAATCGTGGAAAAGTGCTGCTTTATCCAGTGCCCTCCAGAACGCTGCGATTGCAAAAACGGGAATCCGTTGGAATGGGAAATGCAGCAGGGGATTTTCAAGCAGCCGGAAGCGCCAACGGCCAGCCCTGCCGCTGCGGACGTGGACGGCAGCAATAGCGGCTGCCGGATGACTGGCGGCATTTGCGCATGCACGTCGGGCGGGTCGTTTGGTGGTTGCGCACGTGAGCGCAGCTATTGCTGCACCAATGAACCCGCTCGCCCCGCCTCCACCGCAGCCGATGCGCAGACCACGGCCAGCGCGGACGGGCTGCCGCCGCTGCCTAAGCCTGAGTTTGTCCTGCACCCGAATCGAGTTGGCGTTGCCTCAATAGACTATTTTCATTCCAGCCAAGTGCAAGCCTACGCCAGCCAAGCCCGCGCTGATGCGCTGGAAGAAGCGGCAAAAATGTTTGAGAAGTTAATTAAAGACCAGATTTCTGAAGCTGGAATGCTGGCTGCCATTCGCGCACTCAACAAGCAAGCCGTGGCACGATCCGCTGCGCCTGCTGGGGAGCCTGTGGCGGACCGTAATTCGCTGGAATTCGTGCATGGTGCACTGATGGCAGCGCAACCGAAGAACCTGGGCAAAGAAGCGTGGGACCGCCACGAGAGGGCTATCAACGTTATCGGCTGCATGCTGAACCAACCCGCCGCCCCTGTGGCCAATGCAGGGATGTCGTTTGATGAGGCGTGGGAAAACATTGATTGGGATAAATGGCGCAATGTGCCCATTAAAGAATTGGTGCGCTGCCTGCACGGGGTAACGAGCCCAGCGCAAGCCGCGCAACCGGCTGAGCCATGCCAAATCTGCGGCAGCGATGAGCCAAAGACTGGGACATGCGGCAGCGCTGATCCTCGCGCTTTGTGTAATGCGCCACCGGCTGGGGATGAGCGGGCGGCTTTAGCGGCACTCGTTCACGCAATAGACAACTTCGACATTGACGAGCCGGAAGTTTCTAAAGCCTTGAACGAAGCCCGCGCCGCCATCGCAGCCCAGCAGCCAGCGCAGGCGGACGATGCGCGGGATGCGGCGCGGCTGAATTACCTGGAAGCCATGACGGTGAATGTGCGCGTACCCTTGCGGCACGGCAGCCGCGATCTGTTCTGGGCTTCGCCTAGCGACGATGACGGAGATGCCGGGCCATCCGACATCCGCGCCAAAATCGACGCCGCCATCGCTGCGCAGAAAGGGGCGGAATCGTGAGCGCCTGTTCTAAATGCAGTATGACCCGCGAGCAGCGAATGCAATACGAGGACGGGTGCCCGCTCAAGTTCCCGGACATGCACTGCCCGAATTACGACAAGCCACCACCGCAGGCGCCAGCACCGTGCCTCACATGCGACGGCCTGCCGCCGTACTGCCATAACGCACCATGCCGACCGACGAGCGCCAAGGTGTACGAGCAAGCGCCCCCGAGCGACAAGGCGCGTATCGACGCGATAATCACGGACCTGGAGCAGAAGATCAAGGCGAATCGCAAGCCAAACGACCGGCGCACGCACCAAGAGCCGGTGGAGTTCGACCGGCGCCACGGCGACCGCCGGCACCGCAACGAAGACTGACGCGAAGCCCCGCCGCGATCTGCGGGGCATTACTGGAGATTGAAATGATGGAATTTATAGGCATGGGCATTCTTCTTGGCTTAGTTTTCTTCGCTATCGTCATGGCCGCCAAATCAGCAAAAAAGCAGCGACATGCGAAGCAGAAGCAAATGGACGACATAGCGGAGTCGGCGCGCCGCCTGTCCGAGTTGCGTAGTGCGGCGAGAAGTGCGCAATTGCAGGATGCGCGCAAGGTGTCGGCTGCCTCTATATATCCGAGGCCAGCCAGTGTATGGAGAGCAAGTTCTGGCAGCACGCCAAGCCCACAAGCACGGCGCGAAGCTGAATCGCGCCGTAACTATGATTCGCGGCGTGATGATGACCTCTTGAACCCGATGAACCTCAGCAGCCCGCTGAACCCGATCTACCACACGCCATCATACGAAGCCCCGGCACACCGTTCCGACGATTGCGGCGGTCACCGATTCAGCAGCGATAGCCACTCGTCGCACAGTGGCTCCAGCAGCCATTCCTGTGACAGTGGCAGCAGTTCCAGCGATTCTGGAAGTTCTTCCAGTAGCTCCAGCAGCGACTTTTAAATCTTCGGCGGCGCGGACTGCGCAAGCAACCGCGTTTTCTCCGCGCTGCTGTGGTAGGATTCATCCACTACGAGAGGTCGTAGCCTACTAGAAGGAGTTTAAAAATGCTGTATGTCAAAATCATGTCCGGTGAAGATCTGCCGGATACAAATCCCCACAAGAACTATTCCATCATCCCGGTCGAAAAGGACCAGGTTATGCAGTTCGTCATTAACCCTCTGTGGCAACAAGATCCGCTTACCGGTGAGTCCCCTGCCACGGAAAAATACCATCTGATTATTAACTCTCCTGATGGTTCGGACGAAACGCATCCCCTATGGGGGAATGCATACGTCATGACAGAAACCGGAAAGACCATTGCAACCCACGGTTGCTAGTCTTGGATTGCCGGTTACTTCGATAGGTTCTTGATCGTATCGTCCTTGACCTTGTTTGCCCGGGTCGTGCCAAATTCGAAGGAAAATACCTGCTCCACCCAGCCAAGGGCGCGGCCACAGATTAACGTGAGCGTGCCCTTGGCAAATTCATCCATCCCGCTCGACCAGACCACCACCACGAGGCAGAACACCACCAGCGCCACGGCGCCGGCCACCAGCGCATTGGCGCGCCAGTTCTGCCGCCCGTCCTTCTGCAGTTCGACATCGCGCTTGCGGGCGTCCTGAGTATCAGCCAGATAGATGCGCTCGAACTCCAGCATCTTGTCAGCCATGGACGCCTGGAAGTTCATGACGGCCGTGGGATCGGCGCGCAGCTTCGCCAGTGCATCGGCGCCGCTCGCGGTCCCGGTGGCCGCTTGCGCCACGCCTACGACGGCCTGTGCCACCTCGCCGGCCTTGTCGCTGCCCGTCAGCAGTTTGATGATGCCCGGGACGAACTGCGCCAACTCCATGGCGATGGGGATCAGCGGGCCCATTATGCGACTCCCTTTTCGAGTAGTCCGGCCATGCGCAGCATCCAGCCGCCCGCGTTCTCACGGAAGTTCTTCAGTGTTTGCAGATACCGGATGCGGCGTGCGACGAACAGCGCCACGGTGCGCGGCACACTGGCGGCGCGGGCGGCCGCAATCGTCTTGGCGCCGATAATGCCGTCCGGCGCGGTGCCGATGCATTCCTGAAGCCATGCGACTGGCTTGCCACCGTGGTACGCCGTGTCGAATACCAGTAGCGCAAACGCCGCCGGCAACTGGCCGCACTGGTAGCGGTCGTAGTATTCCTTGCGCGCGATTGCTTTGGCATCGTCCAGCGGAAGATGCCGCATATCGCCTTGGTAGCCCCAGGCGCGCGCCACGCGCTTTGTCACGCCATACATAGTCCCGTCCGCGTCATCGCTGTAGCCGCCCTCGGCGCTCAGCGTGAAGCGCCAGCATTGGTCAAAAGAATCGCTCATTTGTGCCACCCTTGGCTAATCAGCGCCAGGTACACGCACCCGGCAAACGCGGCCATCAGCAGCCATTTCAACGTGGCCTTGCCGAACTGCGCAAATGCATCATCGAGCCACTCCTTGATTGCCGCTTTCATTGCGGCCTTCTGTTCTTCCGGTGTCAGGTTTTGCATTTTAAGCCGCCGATTTGTAGGTAATTTGCAAATTGAGAATATCGCCAGCAGCAAGCGTTATCGGGCTTGTACTCGTCGCGATTGTGCCGGTATTCAACCTGAACGCGGCAAGTGATCCTGTTCCATCAACTTGAGCCGCATCAAAGTAGTTATTGCCAGTTGAATCATCATTAATGCGCCACCAGCCGATGTAAATCTGACCAGCTCCGACTGATGCCACCGGGATCCCAATGCTGATATTGCCGCCCGGGATGGTGTCCGTTGAGCCAACCACGTATTTCGCGAACGCGGTGATCAGCCCGTTCTGGTCGATGTAACTGCCCTCGACCGACCCGTTTCCAATCGTGACCGTACCGCCGATATTGATGACTGGCGTATAGGACTTGCTTGGATACCAGCCGGCGCGGTTCGTGATCGTCGCGCCCTCCACGTATTTATTAGTCACACCCTTGTAGCTATTATCGGCACCAACAAACAGGCTAACAATAACACCGGATTGTAAATAAACGCCGTACGTCATAGTTGCAACAGCATCCGAGAAAGTATTACCTGAAATAACGATTTCCTCTACTTCAGACACTCCGCTCAATCGCTCAAGGTAAATACCTCGCGTTTGCGTTTCAGCACCGGCCACGACGAAATCTTTAAACTCATTGTTAGTGATTTCAACCAGACCAATACCATTAACAGCTGTAGTCATATAGACGCCGTGTGTCAAGCTTAATGCCTTATTGCTATCGATTTTGATCCCTGTGTGTGTTGTCGCAACTGCGGTCCCTTGGAGGGTAATAAGGCAGAATACGCTTGCCTCGTTTGTGCCGACTTTAGATGCAATATTATCAGCAATAAGCACGTTCGTCACCGGGTATGTTGACGCTATTAAAATAGCTGATTTGAACGTGGCGGCCGTAGAACGGTCACTTAGACCAAACGTATTTCCGATAATAGAAATCTTGTTGATGATGGATTCTGGCGCAGACTCCCGGTAGAACCCTACGCCATAATCAGAAATTGGCGAGAAAACATTGTTAGCGACTATATTATTATCGCAGTCTGATGTTTTATTGGCCGCAACCCAAACACCCTGATAGTAATTTTTAACTTTATTATTTACAAAGCGTTGATTCGAGCCATGAAATTCATAGGCAACTTGACCACCCGTTGCCTCTGCCATCGTATCGGCGGTAAAGGTGTTGCCGTCGCACACAACATCATCGGCTAGAGCATAAATCGATGAATGATCTGCGGAATCAAGCCCGTTATTTTCGAACAGGCAGTTTTTTATTACCCAGTTTGTGCCCAGTGTCGCTCCTACCGTTTCGGTCTGTGCCATGCCAATGCAAGTCACTCCTGGGGTATTGATGAATTTGCATCCATCTATATAAACGTTGCTTGCGCGCGCAGCAACACCAGCAGGTGTACCGCTGAACATAATGTGAGCAAACGTGTTATTCAGGCCATTGATCAGGTTGTTGGCGCCGTTTTGGTCAATCGTCAAATTGCGGAAGCTAATATTTTGAAGCACCCCGTTGGAAAAAAACATAGGGATGTTCAGTGGTGCGCCATTGGTCGATTGCGTATTGGCGAGTTTGAAAGTTGCCCCTGGTTCGGCCAAGATATGCATGTTCGATGTCATCGTCAGGCATGGATACACTGTACCGCTTTCAGCGGACTGAGAAGCACCCTTTGTCAACCTGTACGTGCCAGCCGGCACGAACAACGTTTTCCCGAGAACGGCGGCGGCGGTAATTGCAAGTTGAATCGCCGCCCTGTCGTCCGTCACGCCGTCGCCAGTCGCGCCGAAGTCAATCACGCTAATCCGGTCTCGCAGCCGCGCTTGAAGTGTGCGCAGAACCGCGCCGGTGCCAGACTGGATAAAGCCTATCAGCGCCGCGCCGCCTGATGCGAGCAATGTCGTGAAAATGTCCCAAATACCAGCCGGGTCGGTTTTGAAATTATCAACCGGGTAGCCAAGAACCGACACGCCAGCGGCTGTTTTTACGTCCACTTTGTATGCGCCAGACCAGTAAATCGTCGCCTCCCCCTTTGCATCCAGCACGATAGGGTTTGCATGCGGCGTGGCGCCTGCGGAATCGGTATATGTCTCTTTTGGCGTAGTGGTTCCGGCAGCGTAGGTGTAGACCAGGCCACCAACCAGCGGATCGCCATTATCGGCAAAGTATTTGTGACGCCCTTCCGGCATCAGTGCAGTGGTAGGCATGATGGCCCCTTATGCGTTGGTGATGTCGGTCGCGGTGTAGCGGATCGAGCAGTTCAGGCCCAGCGCCTGGACGAAACCGCCGGCGTTCAGCCCTTCATTGACCACTTCCGGGCACATGTAGGTTTCCTCGACTGCCAGCGTGCGCAGGATTACGCGGTTGGTGTCGCTGGCCGAGCCGCCGGACGCGATCAAATGCACCTCGCACTGCACCGGCGCCGCCGTGCCGTTGTAGAGCAACATGGACTTAAAGATCCGCTTGGTCAGCGTCGGCACAGCAGTGCCATAAGTGGCGGCAGAGCCGGTAAGCAGAGTGCCATCCAGGATATACAGGGAGGTTGTCATTTTGTTTGCCCATAAAAAAAGCCCACCGAAGCGGGCTTGTCTGAAATTTATTCACATCACCACGATGGGATATACCTTGTGGTGCCGTTATCGTTGATGCCTATCCACTTTGTTGGGTTGCCAGCAGCTGGCGCGTTGGTGATTGTGCCGGCGCCGGCTCCTGCGCCATCAGTTAGTGCCGCTGCGGTTTTCAGGAAAACCGCGCCACCAGGGACCATGAAATCACCAAATACACGTGCTGTTTTGTCGTCGTAGACGTTAAAACAATCGTTTAATGCGCTATCCAATAAAGCAAGGCTTCGCGTTGCATTTGTCGTTCCCTGCCCTTTGATAACGAGGGAAACAGCGGCCTCTGAGTCTTTCCGGATGCCGATATTCCCGTCGAATCTTTCGTCCCCGGTGAATGTTTGCCCAGCATCCGTGCGCGCCATCGTCGCGCTGGTCGTCGGGAATGTATATGTCTGGCTATCCGTACCGGTCAACGTGATGGTATTTGTGACCGTCAGCGTTTTCCCGTTCGTGAGCGTGAAGGTGCCCGTGCTGGTAGTGATCGTCATGCCATTGATGGTCGTGAATTTCCCCGTGTTGGCCGTCTTCGCACCGATCTGGCCAGGGTGTTCCCAGTCCGTCGTTGGCGGCGCAAAGGCGGCCTCGATTTGTAGGGCCATCACCGTTTTTGCCAGTTCCGCCGTTTCCTGTGGTTGCGGGGTTATTTCCAAGCTCTGCGCAACGTCATTGATGCGCTTCGTCATCTCTCCAACCTGGGCCACCATAGACGCAGCGGCTTCCAGTTTCAACTCTGCTTCAGCCAGCCGCTTTTCCAGTTCCGCGACGCGGGCAGCCATATCTGCAGGCTGGCCAAAGTCAGGTGACGCGGCAACGGCCGGCGATGGTGAAAACACGTCCTGCAAGTCGACTTCCGCACTTTCCTGGGCAATCGGCGCCGGCGCGAATGCCGCCAGGATTTCAAAGCTGCGGATGTCCATCCCGTTCGGCCCGCCGACGCGCTCAAACAGAGCAGTCAATGCGCGATGAAATTCAGGCGAGGCCAGAACGGCTTGAGAATTTCCGGCGGCATCTGTGTAAGTGCCGATGGCCACGCGCGCCGGGAACAGGTTCAGCGTCTCGCTCATGACATCAGGCCTTCTGCATCCAGCGAGGCACCGATAATCACGCGCTTTACAGGATCGGAGATCGACACCTCATACACGCGATCACGCGATTCCCCAAGTCGGCGTATGCGCGCCCGCTGTTTGTACTTGCCGATAGCGCCCATGGACATGGTTTTGAGCGGGCTCCAGGTGTGGCCGCCATCATCAGACCATCGGATCATCATCAGCGGCGCCGATCCCTGGCCAGTGATCAGGCCCACCCCGGCCTCAATATCCACTTGCAGCGTTTTGTGTTTGATGCGCTTGTAGTCCTGGTCAGCGATATGCGGCGCGGAGCGCAGCGACACCATTGGATCGCCGTTGTCGCTGAAATAATTCAGGTCCAGCGCATACAGTTTCCCGTTCTCCCAGTCACCAACCACATGGGTGCTGCCCACAAAAGCATGCGTGGCCGCGCGGTGCCGCTGGAATGTTCCCGTGGCCGGATTTAGGTAGGCGCGCTCGTGCCACAGCTTGGTCGCCACGTCATAGCCCCAGGTGGCATTACCGGTCGGGAACGAGATCATGTAGAACGTCCTGCCATCCTGCTGATACGCGAACGCCACAGCATCCGAAATGTCGCCGTACCCCTGGATCGCCATTTCAATCCCGTCATGCGATACCCGCTGTGGGGTGTAGCCGTTCATGCGCCACACGATGCCGCGCCCGTTCTTGTCACCGCCGAGCCAGAAGACCGTGTTATCCAGCGCAACAACGCTGTGCGTAGCATCGCACCCTTGCTCGATTGCGGCATTGCCATCGCGGCTATACGGGAAATCCGCGCCGCCAGTGTTGCGCCACACCTCCGTCACCGTGCGCTTGAAAATGAGCAGTTCGCCGTGGTTGATGATGTGCGACACGATGTATTCCGCATTCGTCGCCGCGCTCGCAAAGTCTAACGCATCGAAAACAGTATCTTCCTGGCTGATTAGGTAAAACTGTCGCGTACCGGGGCGCTCAAAGATGAAATACGCGCCGTCATAGCTGACACGCGACGCGCCGTAGAAAGCCGGGTCGGAAATCTGCGCCACGACGTTTGTCGCCAGGTCAAGCGTGTAGCCGCCTTGGCCTGTCACCAGCACAGCCTTGATGCCATCATCGGCAATCGATACTGGCGTGGTCAGCGAATCAACGTAGCCGGCCAGTGTCGCCGTCCAGGTACTATCCACACGATAGATGCTCTGGCCCTGAACGACGATCAGATCGCCCACCGAAGGCTTGTGCATCGCGCGGATGCCACCAGTGCCGCCCAGCGTGGCCAACAGGCGCAGGCCAGGCGTTCCATACAACCCGGCCACGGACTTGCCGTTATCGCCGCCCATCACGAGATAGAAGTTGATGCAGCGCTGTGCGTTCAGGTTCAGGGAGCGCGATTGATACGCGCCGCCGACAAAGGGAACTTGCATTATTCACCCCCCTCTGGATTCAGCGACTTTTTCACTCTCTTGTCCAGCGCCCTTGCCTTCAGCTTTTTGACAGCAAGATTGGCGCCAGTAGCGATGGGCAAAGGCATGCCGGACAGGCCAGAAACGCCCGTATCCAACATAGCGAACAGGATGCTTGCGGTGTTCGAGGTGTTGACCGAGTTTGGCGGGTTCGTATGGGTGTCAAGCAGCATATCGCGCAAGTCGCGTATTTTTTCAGCGCCCTGCTTCCCATAGATGAAGTCCAGTTTTCCGCCATCATCCATTTTTTCGACCCAGGCATTCATTTTTGCTGGCGAGGCAACGCGACGCCCATGCTCATCTGTGGCGACATTACCGAAAGTTTCGCGCTTCAGTTCCTGCAAGCCTTGCCCCTGCAGTTCTTTCCATGCTTGCGCCCCGTCAGGGCCGGCAGTTTGCAGCGTGCGCCGGACCTTTCGAACATCATCCAAACTCACACCCGGTGAGCCTATGGTTTTGTCGTACACATCCTCATAGGCGACCTTGCGGTCTTTGGTTCCTGGCTTTGTTTTCATCAGACGGTCAATCACACCAACGTTTTTGAACTCGTTTGAGTAATTTTCATGCATGCGGCGTGCCTGCTTATAGAGTTCGCCGCCTTTTCCTTCGGTGATTCCATCAATTACCGATTTAAGTTCAGGTCCATATGCACTATTCGGCGTGCCAGGCGTGGAAAGTCGGTTCGCCATCTGCCGCAACGTTTCCATGTCGTTTAAGGATATGGCTACCTTTGCCGGCACTGGATTCATCAAGGCATCAACGCCTGCAGGTTGGACTGTCGCAAGACGATCAACTTCCTTGCGTAATGCGTCGAGTATTGGCGCGGCCTCCGCTGCCGACTTGTTTTTTTCAATAAATTCAAGCACCGGCTGCGCGTCCACCGTCTCGCTCATTTCACCTGACGCACGCGCTTGATCATATGCCGAGCGGATTTCTTTTTTTGCCTTTGCAGCTTTCGCGATTACAGCATCGGTAACGATCTTCCCAGTTTTGTAGAGATTAGGCTCCGCCGCGCCGGTCTCATCGAAGAACGCTTCGATGTTTTGCAATGTGTTCTGGTTCTGCTGCGAGTAGCGCTCGCGCAATGGGGCGCCAGCAGTCGGATTTTTAGCGGCCTCGCGCTCAAACTGGATGTCTTTGAAATCACGCGTTGCCTGACCGCGTGTCAGTTTTGGCGGAACCGGCATTGATGCCGCCCGTTGCAGCCGCTGTGTAGCTTCCTCGGTCAAGGCAGCGCCGCCGCCACGCATTGATGGCCCAGGAGCGCGCACCAAATCGCGCAGACTCCCACCGCCGGACGCAAGCGCGGCATCATCGGCATTTTGCGCCACAGCGCTTGCTCTGGCCATATCCCTGATGCTGCGACTTGCCGGTGCCACTGCCCTGGCCATGTTTGCCAATTCAGCACTTGGCAGCATGGCTAGCGGGGCCAGGGGCTCCGACACCTTGCTTGCAATCTCTGCCAACGATTTGCCGGTGCGAGTGCGCGGTGTATAGGTCAGTGCGCGGGCCACTTCTCCGGCGGTCTGGTCACCCTCCCGGATTCCTTCCTGAGTACCAAACTTCCCGCTCGTGATGGTGCGCGCGATCCCGGCAAGACCACCAGCAACACTGCCGACAGCGCCGGAAGCAAGCATGGCTGGCAACTCAAACGTGCCAAGTACGCGCTGGCCAATGCTGTCGTCCGGCTGACGTGCAGCGTATTCTGCCGCCATGCGCTCACGGGCACCCGGAATACCTGGAATGGCGCCGGCACCAGAGACAGGGGCGGCGCCAACCACAGGATCGGCGTCCCACGGCTTGGCAGACACCACTTCATCCTGCTCCCATGGCTTGGCCATTATTTCTTCCTCCGCGTTACTCCGTTCGGGTCGATGTACTCAGCGCCAGATGGAAGTTTTGCGTAATCGGCATCCGTCTTTACCTGCGCTGGCCCGGCTGGCTTTGTGCCGCCCTGGTTGATATCCGCATACTTCGCCTGCAACTTCTCCAGTGTGTCGAGTGCGGCAAGCCGGCGGGCAGCGGGCAACGTGTCATTGCCGACATCAGCGGCCATCAATTGGTACTGCTGTACATCCATATTGGACTGCGGGCCTTCCATGCGCGGCACATTTGCCGTCAGCCAGCCGCCCAGCGTTTTCAGTTGACTTGCCGCTTCCGCGCCATCTGTCGAGCTACCGAAGAACGCGGCGCCCTTGTCCATCAGAGCTCCTGCGCCGCTGGCGGTAGCTTTTGGAATCAGGCCTTTGGCCAGTGCGATACCGGCTTTCAACTGCTCGTTTAATTTCTTGGCCTTGACAACGTTCTCACCCGGTATCGTCGTGCCATCGGCAAACGTAGCGGGGACGAGGGTTTTTGTTCCTTTATTTACCAGGATGGGGCCGAGATTAGGGTCGATGTGTAACTGCGTTTGCTGCGCTTCGCGCTGGACGTTGTTGGTTTCTCGAGCGCGCGCGTCGGAGCGTTGAGACGCGCGTTCAGCTTGTGCAACCGTTGCCGCGTTGTTGGCGCGCGAGGTGTCGTTGGTCATCTTGGTGGTCTTCACCGACGTTTCGGATTGTAGCTTGGCGTTAGCATCCGGCGTGGTGTACTTCACCAGGTTGTCCGCGCCAAGCTGGCTACCCATCTTCCACTTGGCGAACCCGGCAGGATCGGCGGCAGGGTCGGGGATGGCCTGCAACCGCCCCTCCAGCGGACCGAGTTGCTGTGCTACCCATGGGCCGACTTCCGGGTCGGAATAGATGCCACGCACCCATTGCGCCGCATCTTCGCGGGTATTCACATTGCCGAGGAAATCGCGGGCGCGCTGCATGCGCAGGTTGACGACATCCTCTGCTTCCTTTTTCGTCTTCACCTTTTTTTCGTCAATTTCGGCGGCGGTCTTACTGGAATCCTGCTGCGCCTTCTTTGCCGCAAAGTATGCAGACGGTGCGCCGCCAGCCGCCAAAGCCTTCAGATAGCCTTCGCCGCCAGTGGGATCAGCCTGTAATGCGGAGCGCTGCGTGGCCATATCCGCCAGCGATTGGCGGCGCTGCTGCATTTCCATGCTGCGGTCTTCTTCCGCGTTCATAAGCGCTTGCAACTGCATGCGTTTGGTCGCCGACTGCACGGGCGTGTCAAAGTCAGGCACCTGCGCCAGCAGGGCGATTCGATTATTTGCCATGATTGGTTCTCCGCTTATGGGCCGTCGTAGCCTGGATCGAGATAGCCGTTTTGGCTGCTCGACCAGTCGGCCAGACTGCTGCTTACGCTGGGCGTGTTTCCATACTGGTTTGGCATCTGCCAGCCGCCGGCCTGATAGTTGTTGTACAGGCCAGCGATACCCTTGCCAATCACGTTGGATGCGCCGACATAACCGGATGCGCGCGCCTCGGCGGCATTCGTCAGCCCGGTGGCCTGGTTGTTTGCATTGTTGGCCGCCAACTGCGCAATGGTGTTGGCGTAGTTCGTGCCGCCGCTGGTCAGCATGCCGGTCGCATTCGATCCGGCTGCATTCACGTCGCGCGTTGCGGTCTGCCCAATCCCCGCCAGTGTGGCCAGGTTGTTGCGCCGGAAATCGCGGTTCAGGTTAAACTGGTTCTCGCGGGTGTTCTGGCGTGCGTCGTAGTTACCGTATTCCTGCGAGGCCAGATCACTATTGTAGCGGGCCAGTGCCTTGAGCGTGGCGCCGGAATACATACCGCCACGGGCCGCCGCCGCGCGCTGGATGCCTTTGGTGCCTTCGGCAAGCCGGAATGCATAGCCGGGGTCTTCCTGGAATGCAGTCCGCTCGTAATTGCGTGCGAACTCGCCACCCGGCGCCGTGCCTGCCGACAGTTCACGAAGCGCGCCGGTGCCGATTTCTCGGTATGGCGTGTAGTCTTCGCGCTGCTGCGCTAGTTGCGTCAAAATATCCGAGCGGTTTTGCTGATACTGCGCGAATTGATCGTTGCGCGTCTGGTTAAACTGCTCCTGCTGCAATGCCATGGCGCGCTCAGAGGCGGCAGCCTGTGTGCTGGCGGCTTTCTTTGCCGAACTCGCACCGAGTAGGCTAGACCCGATGCCAACCGCCGCCCCCAGCCATCCGCCTGCGCTTATCCCAAGAGACATGATTCCTCCTGTGCGATTGCGGGACGATTGCCCAGCAATTCGCTATTTTTTGATGTGGAAATCCGCTCAACTAGCACGTCCATATCCGTGCAGTTGTCCGGGTTGTGGTGGAACGTGGTCCATACGGCGCCTTCGTCAAAGGTGCGGCCGATGCGCTTGATGCCAGCAGTCGAAACCAGCATATGCGGCGCCCGGAGCATGACAAGGCCATGTTCCGTCTCCACCTCGATACGGCCCTTTGACAGTACCGCCAGATGCTCGCTACGATGCACGGCACCGCTGATGACGGTCCACGGCGGAATTGTCATTTCCCGAGCGTATATGCCATCCGTGTAGTAGTGGCGCACCGGGCAATCGGTCTGCGGCTGCTTCAGCAATTCCGCCTCCAGTCGGTAAATCTGGTCAAGCGATGTGCATACCCGGAGCGCCCCGGAATAGCGGAAGTGGATCAGGTTCATGGCTGCACCTGACCGGTTGACGGCATCGCGGGCGTGCGCTGATTATCCTTGGACGATGGCGGCTTCGACGTGTTCAGGCCCCACAGCGCTTGGAATGCGTTCGTGATGCTGGCCAGCGTCTCTTGCTGCACCTTGGTGCCGAATTCCGGCGCAATATCGATAGCCGTGGCCAGGCAGAGCGCGCGGAAATACCCCGGCGGCATGTACTGGTCGGTGGTGATGGTGCTGTACGACTGCAAACAGTTGCGCGTCTTGATGTGCAGCGTACCGGATGCGGACGGCACCGGCAGCAACAGCAATTGGCCGAAAGGATACCCGGGCCGGTATAAAATCTTCGCCGGCTGCGGCGCCTGCGTGGTCTTGTTCGCGGTGGTGTCCCAGCGGCGCTCTGTGATGATGCCAAGTTGGTAATCGACATTCGAAGCCCGCACGAACGCGCCCAGCAGATCAACCGGACGGGCCGTGTTGAAATTCGCATTCACAGCGGTGATGCTGGTCAGCGTCGTGGCCGGCGTGGCGGGAGAGTTGGCAACAGTGTACGTGAACGTGTATGCACCTGTCACGGTGACTGTAGCCGTGATGTTGTAATCGGTCTGCACGCAACCAGCCACCGTCACCTTGTTCCCGGTTTCCAGACTGTGCCTTAATTCGGTGGTTGCCGTCGCCGTAGCGCCTGATCGCGTGATGCTGGAAATGGTCAGCGTCGTGTCACCGATGGCGTATTGCCCGGTGCCGGTTGTCAGCGCAAAGGTGCTGTCAACCTGGGAGAAATAGGCGCGGTCGTCCGTCTGCCAGGTTTCAATGATCGCGTTCAGCGATTCCAGGCCGTCGCTCAGTTCTTCGGCGGTCGGGGAATTGCCAGACTCGATCAAGCCCAGCATCCGCATGGATCGCGTCAGGATGGATTGTGCGGTTGCCATTTACCACCTCGTTTCAGGTTGGAAGAACACACTTGTGTTCTCCTTGTCATAGCCCATTGCCTTATCAAGCGCATCGGTGGCCATTTTGGAAATGATCGACTGCGTTGGTAGTGGGACTTGGAATCGTGGATTGACGGCCAGTGCTTTGGCTAGATTCAGCGTCAGGGCCGAGCCCCATTCAATTGGGAAGTCCGGCGTATCGGTGCCTTCGTCAAAATCTTCAAGCGGGCGCTCGTACCAGAAGCGCAGCACGTCGCTTGCGCTGTCCGGTGTCGGCCATACCGACAAGTTGCCATTGACCAGTTGCGGGTTGTAGAAGATGTTGACCACCTTCCCCTGTGAACTCTTGTTGACCAGTTGCGCGTATTCGTCGCGCGAGCAAACCGTCACCGGCAGATCAAACGCCGCAGATGAGCGCCAGTAAGCGGCGTCCGTGTCGATGCGCTGTGGCCGGTTGATCTTTGATGTATAGGTGAACACCACATTGCCCGCCGTGGCCGCACTGGCGATGCCGGTGGTAATCGTCGTGGTCGCCCCCGGCGTGCCGCTGATCGTCGTCCAGTGCAAAGTGCCGTCATCCAGCATGATGCCGATGTTGTCGCCGTCAGCCATGCCGGCATAAGCTGTCAGTCCGATGGACGTGGAACTGGTCGCCTCGTCAGTGGAAAGCGTGGTCTGCACATAGGTGTTCGTGCAGTGGTCGCCGGTCAGGCCTAAGCTGTACGTTGCCGTGCCCACTTCGAAGAACATCGTCGCCTGGCTCATGGCCCACAGGTGCGCGCCCTCGGCCATCCAGGCCTTGACCATCAGGTTGAGCTTACGCGCGCAACTTTCCGTGATGTTCGGGTCAATGCCGTCGCCAAACTCCGTGAAGCCGATGGTCTCCAGCGCATCGCGGATGATGTCATCGCGGCTGATGGCGAAGTTGCTGCTTCCGCTGGTAGTCATGGCTGCAACTCCAGCAAGTCGATGCCGTTGCCGCATCCAGAATCCAGCGCCATGGCGACACCAACAGCTTCTTCCGATGTGCAGCCAAGATGCATCGCGGCTCTGGCAAATTCTCGCCCCGATCCGATGGCCATAAACCGTTGCTCATAACGGACCGGGTACGGCGTACGCTCATACAATGACAGCGTGCCGTCTGGCTCGATCACGAGGACCGGCTGCCAATCGTCCTTGCTGCGCTGTTCAGCCGGAAAATCAGACGTAATGCGACCAGCACGCACCCATTCGACCATTGCCAGCACATATACCAGGTCACCAGATCCACCAACAAGAACGTCGCCAACCCGAAAAATCTTGGTTACAGTGCAGATCATGCCGTCATAGCATGCGCGCTTGTCAGCCGCCAGCGTCTTGCCGTCCCATGCGATGCAAGTCATAGGTCCTCCGCCGTAATCTCACCCACAGCCAGATAGCGAATCTCCGGGCGTGGGCGTGGTTCTTTGATGTGGTTGCGCTCCGGGACGGCCTTTACGAAGTCCTGCGGATGGCGCGTCTCGAAATCGTCAGGGCAGACCATGGCGCCGTCCCAGCGCTTGCGCAGTTGCGACTGCTTGTAGTCGAATCCGCATACGTCGCAACAAGCTTTGGCGTCGCCCAGGACGAAGTTATCCGAGATATTCATGGTCAATCCTTCCGGACCTTGATGACGATGGTGCCGCAGTCGGACGTAGCCAACAGGCCGGATGTCGTCAGCAGCAACTTCCCGGTGCCGTCCAGCACGTTAGAGCGGTCCTTGATGCCGCCGAAGCCATCGAAACACATTTGCTCCGAATGGTCGGCAGGGATTGACCACGCGCCGGTTTCCTCGGTCAAATAGTCAAATTCCAGGATCGCGGAAAAGCCTGACAGGCTCGTCCACAGTTCCATGATGGTCAACGATGGCTTGCCGCCAGGTGATGGATTGAGGTCAGTTGCGGGATCGATCAACACCTGCTTGTTGAAATCGCCGCTTGCGCCGTCGCCCCGGATAAACACGTGGAAAACAGCGATCCGGTCGCCGTCCACGATCTTCGTAATGTTTGCGGTATTCGCCATGGCGAAATCTCCAATGCGAGGGCGAGCGCGCGGCCCGCCCCATGTGGTTACTCGTTGATTTCGACCCAGCTAACCGAAGCGATGCCAACGGCGGCCGTGGTCAGATACGACAGCGACAGGCAACCGCCTGGCGGGATGATGATCGTCCCGTTGATGTCCTCCGAGTATTTGGCCGGCGAGATGGACGACGCAGCCACCACGCCAGCCAGCGGGCGCAGCCACAGCGGAGTGCTGGCCAGCGTTGCGGCAGCATCTGCCTTGCCGACAGCAGACGTGGACACGTTACCTTTCGGGATCGCGTTGTGAATCACCATCGGCGTCGTGTGCGTGGTTTCGGTGGAACTGATAGCAGTATGAATCGCCAAGCCCACGACTGCGGCGCCGGCCGGCGCCGTGGATGGAGCAAAGCTCACATTTGCCACTACCAGGAGCTTGCCGCTGCCGTAGGGATTGGACAAAGCCAATCCTGTGCAGGTCGTGCTGACGGTGGAAAGGGTGACCGCGCCAGCAGAGCAGGCGTGGTACATGTTGCCCATGCGGGCCTGTTCAAGGAACCAATCGGAAGTGGATGACATGATATTTCCCCTTTATACGGCGGCAGGATTGATCAGGCCGGACTTGTCAGCCGCGCCGGTGATCATGCTGTAATTGTTTTGGAAGCCCAGCTTGGTGCCGGTCGGCGCCAACAGGCCTGCGGAGTTGTCCAGGTGCCACGAGTAGTTGTCGTACACGTAGCCGGACGAACCAGTCGAGCCACCGGAGAACAGCGAGCCGCCCGTGGTGCTGGTCGAAGGACGCACAACCTTGTTGCGGCCCATATCCAGGTTGGTCTGGTTGTTGGCGCCGAAGTCGACCAGCGCCGCCGTATCGTTCAGGACTGGGTACACCACGAAGTTGTCCAGGTACTTCTGGCGGTCCTGCGCAGCGGCCATAATCACCGCTTGCGTCGCCGCCGTGGTGGCCAGGCCATACACGCGGTTGTTCGAGAACTGGAAGCCATCCATGCTGTTCGCGGTTGCATTGCCGGTCACGCACTTGATGAAGTTCAGGATCGAACTGCCGTCGCGGAACTCGCAATTGTCCAGCGTGAAATCGGTTGGCGTGTTGGTGCCGGTGGCCGTGTACGCGGACACCACGTCCGCCACGTTGGCCTTGTGCAGGATGTTCGACACCGTGATATTCGCCGCCGTCACCGGGATGTTGGCGGTGGCCGCCGTGCTGAACGTCAGCGTAGGGCGGTTGGAGCCGACGCCCAGGCCGATGATGGCCACGCCAGCGACATCCAGGATCAGCGTGGTGGCATCAGCGATGGTTTCGGCATGGCCTGGCTTGACGAAGATGATATCGCCACGGTTGGCAACGCACTGGCCCACTGCGTAATCAATGGTGGCAAACGGGCTGTCGTAAGTGCCCTTGTTGCCATTGGACCCGCCGCGCTGGCCGGTTTGCAGCGCTGTGCCGTTGTAGACCCAAAACACGCGGCCGGGATTCGTGCTGACCAGCGGCACGTTGCGGATGGTGATGCCGGCAGCGAAGCCGCCGGGGTAGTTTGAATTTGGCATTTCTGTTCTCCAAAAAGAAGGAGCGACCGAAGCCGCTCCCTATTCGCCGGACGATGCCGGCACTACTGGTTGATGCGTAGCGCTTACGCGCCGGCGCTGGCGTACATGCCGCGAAAATCGCCCACTTGCAGCGAGTAACGCTCATCGGCCTTCGCCAGCGCGTTGCCGGTGCCGAAGTCGTTATCGCGCTGGAAGCGCAGGCCACGGCGCTGGAACAGCGTCAGGCCGTTCGGCACGTCCGTCCTGATGAAGAAGGCGTCCGGATCGGTCAGGAAGTGGTTCACCGCGAAACCGTCAGGGAACGAGTTCATGACGCGCAGCGCGTTGATCGCGTTGTTCGCCGTGTCGTTCTGGTTGATCGATTTCAGGATGCGGGCCGCTTCGAACTCATACTGACGCGGCACAATCAACTTTTGCGTCTTCACGCGCACTTTGTTGCCCCGGTCGTCGGTTGCGCCGCCGATCTGGATCACCAGGTCTTCCAGGGCTGCTTCCGACAGATCGGCCGGCGTGGCCATCAGGTTGGACTGGTTGCCGCTGGACGACGTATGCGACGCCGAGAACATCGGCTTGCTGTCAGGGCCGACGTTGTAATCGGTCGAGAAGCCGCGATTGAGCCAGTTCGCCACCACGATGTTCTTGGTTTCCACCATGGCTTTCTTGAGGGCGGCCGAACGCTGCATGCCGAGTTCCTCGTACTGGTTATCCTCGATGGCTTCTTCGGTGATGATGTAGCCCAGCGAGTACACCAGATGCATCGCCGTCGCCGTGCCGCCCTGGCTGGTGGTGTCGTAGCCAACGGACTCGCCCTGACCTTTGATCGCAGCCAGGCCAAAGCCATTGTTCTGCACCATTTCTTCGCGGTGCTTGGTGGACGTTTTGACAGTGACCAGATCGCGCCACTCGTCGTAGTTGTTGTACGACATGCCGAACATCGCAAAAACGCCAGGCCACAGCGCTTTCGGGTGGGTGCCGGTGTTGATAATGCCCATGATTAAATCCCCGCAACTTGGTTAGCGAATTGATGACGGTTGATCGTCACCAGCCATTTGCACGAGTAGCCGATCTCGTTATCGTCACGCGGGACCGGCTGCACCAGGTGCAGATCCAGCGTGTTGGTGGTTGCTTCGGTAGCGTTGTTCAGCATCGTGCCGGACAGTGCCGTAACGGTGCTGCCGGCTGCGACAACGAAATCGATGTTTAAGCCGATGTCGTTAGCGGTCAGCGCGGTGCCGCTGTTACCTTCCTGGATTTCAAAAATCAGGTCTGGATTGTCGGCAACGTGGATGCGGCGCAGCGTCGATGCAGCGCAATAGCGCAGGCTGTCTTGGGTGTCGGGATCGACGCCGACGACCACGCCGCAGATTACGTCGCCGGTCGCGGCGCGGATCACGTCCTGCATGGTGCGGCCCTGAACAGTCTCACCAGTGCCGGCCAGTTTGACGAAATCGCCGATCATCAGCTGGGTGCCGTCGGTTGCAGGGTGCGCATAGACACGGAACGAGCCGTTATACGGCGCCCCGTTACGATGCATGACGGGCCGTGCGCCCGCCGGGGTGTGTGCATTTGCCATTTCATGGCCTCCATAATGCAAAAGCCGCCAAACGGCGGCTTAGTTTTAGGACCAGCGGGCGCCGGCTCTATTCGTCGCCAAAATCGGCAACAGATTCGCGTTTCGTTTCGATGCTGATGCCACGCTTCGGCACATAGCCCTCGTTGACACCATCGAGATTCCCTGTCTTGATGCGGTGGTCGATCTTCTCGACGTCCGCCAGCTTTGTTTCCTGATCGTCTTGGTAGTAATCGTCCTTGATTTCCATGAGGTAGGCGCGCTGTCCGGTGGCTTTGTCCACCACGCGGCTGACGCGCGAACCAAGGTCTCGATTGACGTTGTCGATGTCCGGCACGCCGATCTGGAGCGACGGGTCTTCCACAAACGTGTAGTCACCCGTCAGCGCCTGGTGCAAGCGTCCTTCCGTGGCGTTGAACCAGCGGCGCTTGTAGCCTGGCCGTTCCGGCGCCAGCATTTTAGGGCGCATCACGCCCACCGGGGTACGCTGTTTGCGGCCCGTATCTTCCCTGCTTTCTGCTCGTGGTGCGCGTGACATGATCGATCACTCCCATTCGTAGTTTTTGACAAATTCGTCTTTGAACTGCTTCGCGGCCTTGTCATCGCCAGGGAAGCCGTTTTTCATCATGCGGTCACACGCCGCCTTGGCGTCGGCCGGCAAGTCGTTGTAGGTGCGGCCACCCTTGCGCGCCGATGGCGTGCCGCCTTCAACCGCTGGCGCGGACTCGCGGCGCGGGTTTTTGAATTTGTCCGGGAACTGTGCCTTGACCTTCGCGGTCAGCTTGTTCAGGAATTCAAGGCCGCTGGAGTTGTCGCCTTCACGACGCAGCTTCTGCCCAATGAACTCGGCGTATTCGGCCATTTCAGGCGTTTGCATCCACGGATTGCGTTCTTCCCATTCCTGGTACTCGGGGTCAGGGCCCGGCGCCTGTTTGACCTTCTTATCGACGGCCTCGGTCTTTTTGCGCAGATCTTCGATGCGCTCGTCCGCAGCTTCAAAGGCTTCCGCGTCGCCATCGGCAATCGCCGCCTTGCGCTGCTCCTTGGCCTCCTTCATTGCGCGCTCATAGCCGCGCTTCTCGGCCTCGGCGTTGACCTTAGCGAGGTCCTGCGCGGTGCGCTCCAGGTCGGCGATGCGCTTGTTCTGGCGCTCCACCCGGGCCTGCACCATTGGCAGAATGTTCTTGCCGCGCTCGACAAATTCAGCCGCCGGTGTCCATTTGGACTGATCGCCTTTGAACTGGTCCTTTGGCTTCCAGCCCATTGCGATGGCTTCGGCCTCGACGTCATCGCTTTCGCCGCCGTCGTCAGCCTTGCCGCTTTCGCCAGCGCCTTCCGCGCCCTCTGCCACTTCCGCAGCACCGCCGCCGTTCTCGCTGCCGTCTTCACCAGCAGGATGGCGGATTACAAACCGCATTGCTTTCGTGATCATTTCGGACCTTCCTTGTCTTCCAACTTCGGTTTATTGCTGATGCAGAACCGGGCGCTAATTGCGAAATATTCATCGACGCAAAGCTCAGAATGCATGTAAAAGCCTGCATACCTCTTTACATGGAATTCTGGTTTTTTGCGCCAATACAGAACACTTCCAGCTGGGCGGCGACGTGCATACTCATCGAATGCATTGATGAAAAGATCTTTCGCCGCCTCGATTGTTTTTGCCCATACAAGAGGCGGCTCACCTTCCAATTTGACGCCGCCACAAGTCATAGTAATGTACGGCTCGCCTGTAACGCTTTTGCACGTTTTGGTCGATTCTCCCGGCTGAAACAGGCTTTCCATATGCGCCGCGATTTCAGCGGGCGCCGTGGAGTCTTCAATCTGCTCCCTGGTCGTCATCATGGCCGCACCTCGATAATCGCCGCCACGTCCTTGTCATTGCAAAGACGGTACTCCTTGCCGTCGTCGCCTTTGACGACATAGCCGGCGTGCTTCGCAAACCAGATCATGTCGCCGGACTCTGGCACTTGGCCTTTCCAGTCTTCAAACGCGTTGCCGCCGGCGGCGATCAAACGGCCCTTGACCTGCTTCATGGCCTCGCGCTCGCTGGTCTGCTCGATCAACTGGATACCGGCCGCTTTCGCGCTCTTGATGCGCTCGTCGGTTTCTTCGATATCCTCGGGCAGGATCAGGATTTTGTATTCCACCGGCCAGATGCCGGATACGTTCAGCGAGTCATTGCGGCGGCGATGCTGCGCCAGTTCGGCGGCTTCGAATTCGTCGGCGTTCATTTGGCACCGCCTTCCGCGTCGTCTTGCATCGGCACCGGCACGCTGTCGCTCTCGACTGGAGCGTCTTCGCGCAGGCCGAACTGCGACATCGGCATGGCGATAACGGTTTCGTCAACGTGCTGCATCTGCTCCAGGCAAAGCAGGCTGATTTCGTGCAGCGCCGAGTCCATACGGTCCTTGTTCTGCACCCGCAGTGCCTCGTCTGCGATGGCTTTAATCTTCTGGTACATGGTCAACCCTTTCCTTGTGTTCGTCGTAGAACGCGGCGATGGCGTCATCGTCCAGGTTCAGCAACGTGTTAAGCAATTGGCATTTCGCCATTTCCTGGTTCTGCAATTCCGACGTCAGCGCCTGCCCCTGCGCCCATCGCTCCATCAGATAGGCCCGGTAATCCCGGAGGAACTGGTGGTACTGGTGCGTCAGGCGGGAGTGCGCCCATTCCTGGTACTCCTCCTTCGTCATTCCCTTGTGGTGCTGCTGCATTTCCCTCTCCTTGTGGTTGCTGCGTGGCTTGTAGTGCATTCGTGTGGCGGTCCAGCATGGCCTGGAACCGCGCTATGTAGACATCCATTTGCGGCCCGATTTCGACCGCTTCAGCCTGCGCCAGTTTGAGCATGGCGGCAGACTGCAAATCAGCCGTCTGTGCGGCCAACTTGTCCATTTCCGCGACCATTTTTTCGGCCATTGCGGTGACTTCTACGCGCTGCGCTTCCAAGTCGGCCTGCGCGCGCATCAGATCGGCCTTCGCCTTCACCATGGCCGGGTCTTCCGGCGGTGGCGGCGGTTCCTCGATCAGCAGCTTCTCGATGTCTTCTTCTTTCGTGGCCTTGAGCCACTTTCGGCGCAGTTCGATCTGGTTGATGAACGGGTCGCCCTTGAAGTTCTCCCACATCGCTTGCGAGCGCGTGAGTTCCTGAGCATCCGATACCAGATTTGGATCGCTCACCGGAGCCACGTCGGTGCCGTCGCCCTGGTAATCCTCCAGGTAGATCGTGTTGACCTTGTCCTGGAAGCGGTAGTAGTCCTCCGGCTGCAAGTACAGCCGGTTCAGGCGGTAAAGCGCCTTGAATTCTTGCTTATGCGACCGGTGTACGCGCTTGTAGATCGCCGAGAACACCTTCTGCCCCTGCTCGATCAGCGCCAGGGTCGTAGTGGCCGGGGTATTCACGCCGGACTGTTCGCCCGTCAGGATGTCCTTGACGCTCGAAATATCCTTGCCGGCCTCGATTAGGAGGCCCAGCAACTGGAACATCACCGCATCCGGGCCCTTGAACTGCATGTGATACACGTTCTTGGCAATGTCATCACCGAGCACGTCCACAGGCTTGAACTCGCCTGGCGTGAACCGCGCTTGGCCACCCTTCATCTTCAGTCCGGATCCAATGAACCCGCCGCCAGTGCCAGCCAGTGTGCCGGCGTCCAGCATCTGGTTTAGGACCGTGTTTACCATCTCATTGATGGGGTTCAGCAGCATACCCATGCCGACATCGTACGAGCCGCCATCAGGGTTCGGCATGAACGCAAATTTCGTCCAGTACTGCACCGGCGTGATCTTCGACACTTGGCCGTCTTCATTCATGAAGATGCCTTCTTCATCGAAGCGGGCGACGATGCGCGCCACCTCGCCGGTCTCTTTCAGCACCGTGACGATGTACGGCTCTTTGTAGCCGTCGTCGTCCAGGTCGTACCAGCAATGTTGCTCCAGGAATTCATGCGCGGCGTCTTCATCTTCGGTGACGCTCGACGGCAATTTCACATCCACGAACAAGCCGCCGCGAACGCGCTCGATCACTTCGTTCTTGAACAAGTTCAGCGTGTGCGTGATGCGGCGCTGCTTCTTCCAGGGTGTCGCATGGTCGAACATTACATCTTTGGCACCGACGAGGTCAGAGCATGGCCGACCCAGCATCTTGTCGAAATAGGTCTTACGGAAAGCGCAGCCGACAATCGACATTTGCAGCAGGAGCTTATCCTCCTCCTCGTCCCAGTCTTCGATTTCTTCCAGTACCTGGTAGCTCATGTGCTGGCCGATGCGGTCGGCGCGTTCCAGCTTCTTGCCATCCGGGTCGGGGCCGATCACCATGCCTTTGA
>Ga0307408_100000430_pt1 | contig 37337 bp, 32 predicted proteins | sample 322Cmetagenome_FD_202116 | JGI IMG/M metagenome (GOLD analysis project Ga0307408, IMG submission 202116) | Maize rhizosphere microbial communities from greenhouse at UC Davis, California, United States - 322HYB-C-3 | ecosystem: Host-associated > Plants > Roots > Rhizosphere > Soil | place... | reverse complement strand
CCCGCTCGGCAATGGCATACCAGGCGCGGCCTTCGCCATCGACGGCGACGATCGGAACCAGATGCGCGAGCAAGGCGCCGGTCGAATAGAATTTGCGGCCCGAAACGATCACATCGTCGCCGTCCTCCGCGAAGCTGGTTTCGAATTCGGCGGCGCGTTTCGATCCGAATTCAGAAAAGGCATTGCCGAACCGCGTGCCCGACAGCACCTTTTCGAACAGGATCTTCTTTTGCTCCGGCTCGGCGGTGGTGCGGATCGCCGCGACGACGCCGATATGGTTCTGCGGAATTTGGCCCAATGAAGGATCGGCGGCCGAAATGATTTCGATGACCTTCACGATCGTCCGATAGGAAAGCTCCGGCCCGCCATGGTCACGTGGTACGTTGAGCGACCAGAGTCCGCTTTGCGAAAAGGCGTCGAGTTCAGCGACTGGCCAGATGCGCTCGCGGTCGCGTTCCGCAGCGCCCTCGGCAAAACGCGCAGCCAGCCTTTCCGCCGTCTCGATCGCTTCGGCATCGCTGCGGATGATGTGGGCGGAGCCGGCGGGCCGGGCAAGCGGCGGCACGCCTTCCTGGACATTGGGCTTGTTGATCGCATTCATGACGATACTCCTTTTGAAGCGGGAATGGATGGATTGTCTGTTCAGTTGATGCTGCGAAACGGCAGCAGCGCGGCACGGCTGTCGAATGAAAGCGCCGTGTCATCTGCGGAGAAACTGCTGTTCGGCGGGTCGCGGGACGGCTCGGTGGCGCGCGCGACAGTGGATCTTCGAACATCATCGCAGACGCGCGCACCGACTTGGTGAGCAAGCGCGGATCGGAATAGGTCATGAAGGAATCGTTATTGGCCAATGCCTTGCCTCCTTCTGAGGGGTGATCGGCGTTTTCGCGCCGGCAGGTTCACCCGCCTGCCCACGAGACATGGTCGACGGCCGCCGCCGCAGGCGGGCTCCGCTCCATCAAGCGCGAGAAGGACGGGTGGTGCGCTGCGCATCGGGATCAAGCCACTTCGAGCGCCGCTTCGGCTTCCAGCTCCCGCACGATCGGCAGGACATTGCGACCGAAATATTCGACCTCCTCCTGGAAATGCAGGAAGGCCGAGAGGATGAGGTCGACGCCGACAGCCTTCAACGCGATGATGCGCTCGGCGATCTGGCGGGGCGTGCCGATCAGGTTCGTCTTGAACCCGTCATTATACTGGACGAGGTCGTTGAAGGTCGACTTGGCCCAATTGCCCTCACCCTCCGGCGAAGCCTTGCCTGCCTGGCTTGCCGCCGATCCGAACGCCTGGACCGCCTCCGGATCCGCTTGCGCGATGATGTCGTCGAGGACCTGCCGGGCCTCTTCCTCGGAATCGCGCGCGATGATGAAGGCGTTGACACCGATTTTGACGCTGCGCCCTTCGGCCGCCGCCTTGGCACGCACGTCGTCGACCTGTGCCTTGATCCCTTCGATGCTGTTGCCATTGGTGAAGTACCAGTCGGACACGCGCGCCGCCATGTCGCGCGCCGCGCGCGAACTGCCGCCCTGAAACACCTCGGGATGCGGCCGCTGCAGCGGCTTTGGTTGCAGCGTATAGTCAGTGAAACGGTAGAAATCGCCACGGAAGCTGAAGTTGTCCGTAGTCCAGATGCCTTTGAGCGCGCGAATGAATTCCTCAGAGCGGCGATAGCGCTCGTCATGTTCCAGCCAATATTCGCCAATGGCGGTGAACTCGCCCTTGAACCAGCCGCTGACGAGGTTGATGGCCACTCGGCCCCCGCTGATCTGATCGATGGTGGCAAGCTGCTTGGCAACGACGGCCGGAGTCCACGGCCCCGGCAGGATCGCGGCGATGACCTTCAGCCTGGTCGTCGCCGCCAGCAGCGCCTGGCTGAAGGCAACCGGCTCATGCTGATATTCTGCGCCATAGCCTGCGGTGAAGCGGATTTGCGAGAGCGCATAGTCGAAGCCTGCCGCTTCCGCGATCTGGGCGAGCTTGCGGTTGTAATCGATGTCCCAGCTCGTCCGCTGCTGGATCTTGCTGACGACCAGGCCGCCGCTGACATTGGGCACCCAATAGGCAAAGCGAACTGGTTCGGCTGAGGGGGAGGACATGGGCAATCTCCTGTCGTGATGGGGAAGGATTGGGGGGAGTCAGAGCTGGGCCAGAAAGGGCTGGCGCAGAATGGCGGCCTGCGTTGCCTCCAGCCGGTTGAGCCAGGGGAGAGCGGCATCGACCGCCCTTGAGATGCGCTCGACGAGGGCAGGACTGGCCGGGCGAAAATCGATGAAGTCGCCTTCGGCCGCGTAGATGCCGAGCGGGAGCGGCACTGCGTCGAAAAAGGCAAATAGCGGGCGCAATTGATGATCGATCATCAGCATGTGCCGCTCCGTGCCACCCGTCGCGGCGAGCAGCACCGGACGCCCGACCAGCGCCTCCCGCCCGACAAAGTCGAACAGATGCTTGAGGAGCCCGGTATAGGATGCCCGGTAGACGGGACTGGCGACAATCAGCAGGTCCGCCTCCTCGATCGCCTGAACGGCAGCGAAGGCATCGGCGGGCAGATCCGCGCGCCGCATTGCGCCGCCGACCTGCGGCCCGATTTCGGAAAGCTTCACCGTGCGAACGCGAGCGGGAAGCGCGGCTTGCAATTCGCCGATTATCGCATCGAGCAACGCCTCGGTGCGGGAGGGCTGCTGCAGTGATCCGGCAATGGCCGTAACGTTGAGCATTTTGGTCATCGAACTGCTTCCTTGTGGACGAGCTTCACTAAGCAGCAAGCGTGCCAGTTCTATTATATCCTTTTATTTCCGGTGTTTATTTCGGTTCTGACCTAAACCGTTGGACCGACATGCTTCTTATTGCGCAGCCATGTGCCGATCCGCTGCTGCATAAGCAGCAGGAGGCAATCAGGAGTAGAAGGTAGGCAGCGGCTCCTGATCGTTGAGCGCCCAGTCCCCGAGTTCCCGCAGCTTGTAGTCGACCGGGTCATGCAGGGCGTGGGTGCGCAAATTGCGCCAGAAGCGGTCGAAACCGAAACGCCCCATGGTCGAGCGAGCGCCCATCACATCGAACATCCGGTTTGTGATCTCCATCCCGCCGCGGATCGACGCGACCTTCGCGGTAGCGATGCCGATGGCCGTTTCCGACCGCTGCGGCCCGGATAGGGCGTCGTTCTGCTCCCATGCGGCGCCAGCAGAGCCGCGGCACGATCGTTGAGCAACCGCGCACCTTCCAGAGCAAGCCAGGCCTCCCCAGCCCGCTCCAGTGCATAGGAGTCTTTCGACAGCTGCTCGGCGGACATGAACAGGCGGACGTTCACCCGACCGAACGTCGCGACTCCGCTGTCAAATCGGAGCTTGAATGTTATACATTTTAATATATTTTCTGCGGCGTTGTTTAGGCCCATGAAGGAAATGTTGCCGGCAAATCTGTCGGCGCTCATGGCGCAAGTCACGGAGTCAATATTGCTCTCGATCCTCAAAAATGCATGGTATGCGGCGGCTTTTTCCGACGAGGTGATCGATAAGCCGCTGTCCCGGACCCTGATCGAGCGGAAGGTCGCCCTGTTCCGCGGCGAAGACGGCAAGGTGGGCATGATCCTGGACCGCTGTCCCCATCGCTTCGCGCCCCTTTCCGCAGGCCGGCAGGATGGCGACACACTGGAATGCCCTTACCACGGACTGCGCTTCAACCGCGCTGGCGAATGCGTCTACAATCCGCATTCCAAGACAAAGGGGCCATTGCGGGCGGCGGACATCCCGTCCTGGCCCGTGATGGAACGCTACGGCATTATCTGGTTCTGGCCAGGCGACCCGCAACAGGCGGATGAATCCAGCCTTCCGTCGATCGATTTTCTCGACAAGCCGGAGGAATATGCGCTGGTCAAGGGCCGGCTCCATGTCCGCGGCCATTATGAACTGGTCGTGGATAATCTGCTGGACCTCAGCCATGCCGCTTTCATCCACCCTCAGTTCAGCGGCGGCGCCAACACGCCCGAGGAGATACTGGCCGCTACCAGCCAGCGCCTGGAACGGCGCGCAAGGTCGATCGTGAACCACCGCATCCGCACCGGCCTTGGGCCGTCCTCCGCCCATGTCCGACTGTTCGGCATGGACCCGGCCATACCGGTAGAATCCGACCTCACCATGACATGGTACCCCCCCGCGATGTTGGATTTTGCGCTGGGCAGCTGGGAAATGGGGCAGGAGCGCGAACAGGGCATCCACATTCCCCAACTGCACATCATCACACCGGAAACCGAGTTTACATCGCATTATTTCTTCATCAACGGGCGCAATCGGCGGCAGGGTGAACCCGAAGTTGACAAGGCCCTTCTCGATTTCTTCGACATGGCATTCGCCCGGCAAGATGAACCGATGATCGAGATGGTGCAGGCCAATATGGGCGCTGTGAGCGATATTAACGAACTGGGCCCGATCCTTCTTCCCACCGACGCGGCTCCCGTCTCCGCCCGCCGCATGCTGGCAGACCTGATCGCGACAGAAAGGCATGATGCGGAAAGCCGCCAATCGAACGAGGGGGTAGAACTCACCGCATCCTGACGCACCGGGGACGAATGGTCCTGACGAAGCGGCAAATTGCCAACTTCGGACGAATATCTTCATGTAGCCTTGGCATATATGCTCGCCAGCTGCGGCGTACGTAAAAATATTCTTCGCTCTCATGCATGCCACCAATGCCGAAAAGACAATGCGGGGCTGCTCAATAAGGACCCCCCTTGATCGCCACTCTAATATCGCCTATCAAAATGGACTAACAATATTGCCGCTAAAGCATAGAGAGGGATAGAAATGGCCATGACCGCTCCGACGGATATTGTCGGCCGCCATGCGACGAATGGCCGGCCCATCCTGCAATCCAGCGAACATGCGCTGGCAGAGGCGCGCGCCCTGCTTCCCCTGCTGGCACAGCAGGACAGCCAGTTCGAAGCCGACCGGCGCCTGCCCGACGCAGTGGTCGACCGTATCCGGGCCACCGGGCTGTTCGGCATCGTCATGCCGCGCGATCTGGGTGGTTCCGAACTGGGCTTTGCGGATCTGGTCAGGGTCACGGCGGAAATCGGGGCCGTGTCGGGCTCGGCGGCCTGGATCTATGGCGTTCTGGCCGGCCATAGCTGGCTGATCAACCTGTTCCCCGCCGATGCGCAGCAGGAGGTGATGCAAGATCCGACCACGCTGCTCGCCACCGTTTTTCGCCTTAATGGCGAGGTTGTGGAGGAAGGGGACGGCTATCGACTGCGGGGAGGCCTTGGCCGATTCTGTTCGGGCATTGATTATGCGAGCTGGGTCATCATCGGCAATGCGGTCAAGAAATCCGACGGCAGCATGGAGCCGCGCTTCTTCGTCATACCCAGGTCGGATCTGGAGGTTCTGGACGACTGGCACACAATGGGCATGCGGGCGACGGGCAGCCGGTCGATCAGGATCGACGATGCCTTCATTCCGGCCCACCGCAGTTGTTCGTTGGCGGACATGCTGGCTGGCTCCACGCCGGGTGCCCGGCTCCATGAATCAGCCGTCTATCGCCTGCCCTTCTCAAGTGTCGCCCCTTTCTCCATCGTTGGCGCGCCTCTGGGTATGGCACAGGGGATGATCAAGCGCTTCGCCGACGATCTGGGCAGCAAGTTGGCCGAGGCGGATCCGCTGGAGGTCGCCGAACAGTCCGCAACGCTTGGGCGCATCGCGGAAGTCTCGGCAGAGGTGGACGCCGCATTGGCGCTGGTGATCGCAGACGCGGAAACCATCGACCGCGCCCGGGATCCGCGGGAAATCACGCCGCTGATCAGCGCCCGCATATCCCGCGACTGGGCATGGGCCGTGCAGCGCGCCCGTCATTCCGCCAACCGCATCTTCGAAGCGTCGGGCGGCACCGCCATCTATGACGGGGAACGAATGCAGCAGATGTTCCGCGACATTAATGCCTCGTCGCAGCATTTCGCCTTCACCTGGGACCGGGCCATGCCGGCATATGGCCGGGCGATGGCGGGCCTGAAGCCAGGCAGCTTCGCCCTACCCTCCCGCGAGCCAGGTCGAAAAGGATGCCCGCGATGTGTGGCATCCGCATCGCCGAGGTAGCTTCGCGCATCCCAATCCGTCTGGGGTATGCACCCGCTACCTCGCGCGCTTTCGCAGTGGATGGAAACGCTTCCCGACCGGGAAATCAGCGGATCAAGGAACTGCGTTGAAAGCGACAGCGAAATGTGCATAAGATCGTTATACGATTAATTATATCAATTATCCGATAGGAACATTCATGGCGCAGCATGTCCAGGACACGATCATCTGCGTGTCGGCCAATGGCAAGACCGACTCCTCCAGCCAGCGCTCAGCGCGACGGATGCTTGTCGCCACGGCGGACGGCGTGCTCGACTTCAGGCGCAGCGGGCCGGGCGCGCCGTGGAAGCTGGAGGATGAAAGGCTTTTGCCTGGCCGCCATGTCAGCGCGCTCGTCTATGACGAACCCACCGGCCTTCTTTTCGCGGGGCTGCATTACGAGGGCGGGTTGTTGGTCAGCCAGGACGAGGGCGCCTCATGGGAGGCACGCAATTCAGGGTTGGATTCGGGTCATGTCTATTCGCTGCTGGTGCAGCATGTCGGCTCTGCCACGATCCTGAACCTGGGAACCGAGCCAGTGATGTTTTATCGCAGCTTCGACCTGGGCAAGAGCTGGCAGGCCTATCCCAAATGCACCGAGGTAGAAGGGACTGAACACTGGTTCTTCCCGCGCTCGGCACCCCATATCAAACATATTGCGTCACACCCCTCCCGTCCTGAAACCATCTATATATGCGTGGAACAAGGCGATCTGCTGCGCAGTGACGACGGCGGGGAAAACTGGCGGTCGATCAATTCGATGGAACGGCCTGACGACAAGTTCCGCCGCGATCAGCATCGCGTCATATTCGTGGGCGACAATGCCGAAGAACTTTATCTGACCACCGGCATCGGACTCTACCACAGCAGCGACGACGGCGAAAATTGGGAGCGATTGACCGACACGTCGCACGAATGCGCTTATCCCGACCCCTTCTTCATCCACCCGCACCAGGACCTGCTGTTCATGGTGGGGGCCGGCATGAACCCCAATCCCAATTGGGGCGCAGCGGGCACGGCCTATCCCAAGTTCATGACCAGTACGGATCGCGGCCAGAGTTGGCAGGTGGCGATGAATGGCATGCCCGATCCAGTCGCCGGCAATCTGGAAGTGGCTGCGATGCATGTGTCCGAAGAAGGCGGTGTCGAACTTTACACAGGATCTGCCTGTGGGGAATTTTTCGCAAGCTTCGACAACGCCCAAAGTTGGACCCAGATCGGTCACGGCCTACCACCCATGTCGAAAGGGCCGCATTTCCGGCATTTCCTGCCGCCCGAAGAGCGCGTCGCCTATGAAGAGAAACTCAAGGCGATGAACGCCTTTGCCTGACGCGGACCGGTTTGCGAGAGGAAGTGGAGTGATGACGGAAACAAGCCGCGCTGCGGTCAAGACCGGCGTGGAACAGACCGAGCTGCGCGAATTCGCCTTGCCCCGGCTCGGCGACGACGATGGGCTACTGCGCGTGGAATCCTCCGGCGTGGGTGGCAGCGATCCTGAAACCTATCGTCGGGAAAATGCCGCGCCATGCATCATGGGCCATGAAAATGTCGGGACGGTCGTGGATCTGGGCCAGGCCGCGCAAAGGCGCTGGGGCATCAAACCGGGCGACCGCATCGCATTGCACGAATATCTGCCCTGCTGGCATTGCGACTGGTGCCGGCAGGGCGATTTCCGCCTGTGCATGGAAGCAGATTTCTTCAATGTGAAGGATCGCTTCAACACCCTGCGCTATGGCACATGCAACGCGGACATCCCTCCCCATTTGTGGGGCGGCTTTGCAGAGTATATGTATCTCGCCCCCAATGCGGTGATCCACAGGATCCCGGCCACGATGAACGCGCGTCATGCGACGATGGCAGTGCCGCTGGGCAATGGCGTACAATGGGCGGTGTTGGATGGGGGCGCGGGCCTGGGCAAAACCGTGCTGGTGTTCGGTCCGGGGCAGCAGGGGCTTAGCTGCGCGCTCGCGGCCAAGGCGGCGGGCGCGCTCAAAGTCATCATCGTAGGGCTCAGTCGCGACCGTGTGCGTCTCGACCTCGCCTTGCATCTGGGCGCGGACATCGCTGTCGATGCGCAACAAGAGGATCTTTCGCGCATTGTGGCGGCGGCTACGGACGGCAAGGGTGTTGACGTGGTCGTCGATACCACCGGGGATCCCGATGGCACCATAGCCGAACAGGCGATCGCCCTTTCCGCCAAGGGCGCGTGGTTGAGCCTCAACGGACTTGGCGCGACAGTGCCGATCAATGAGATCAAGAAGCGCTACCTCACTGTCCGGGCGCCCCGCGGCCACAGCTATGGCGCAGTGCAAACGGCGTTGAACATCATCGCGAGCGGCATGTGGCCGATCGACAGGATGTGCAGTCACGATTTCGGATTGGACACAGTGCATGACTCCATCCTGGCAACAGCGGGACGGGGAATCGAAGGCGCAATCCACGTAACGGTAAGTCCGGCCAATGATCGGCAAAAATAAAATTTGAATGGAAAAGGAAATTATCGGCGGAAATGAAGGGTAGAATAACCAGTCCTGACCAGATCATGCCTTCGGCATATCACCGGCCGAAGCAGGCCTTGGTAAGGATTGCTTCACCTTCCTGCTCAGGATCTTCGGGACAGAACGGTTTCGTGTCTTTTCTATAAAGACCTGGTGCTCTCACGAACTACCAGGATGGGAGGCATGACCACATTTTGGGCATTTTTCCCTCCCATTCTTTCCTTGAGCTTCTCGACCATCAATTTGGCGCCTCGGGAAATTTCCTGCCGGATAGTGGTCAGAGGTGGGGCCGAGTAAGAAGACAGGGGAAGGTCGTCAAACCCTACAACCTGAACATCCTGAGGTATCCGCTTTCCAATGCGGTGCAGGGCGCTCAAGGCTGAGAGCGCGATCAGGTCAGAGGCAGCCACGATGCCATCATAGGAGAATCTTGATGACAAGGATTTCTCGATCTGTGGCCCCATATCCTCCCCTGCGAGCGTGATTTTCACATGCTTCAAAGCGATGCCCGCCGCTGCCGCCGCCGCTTTGGCGCCTTCGAGCCGCATCTGGATTTCGATCCCCGCCGCATCGCCCATAAAGAGCAATTTGCGCGCGCCCGTGGCGACGAGATGTTCGACGGCCAGCCGTCCGCCGGCGAGATTGTCGGTGCCGACTACACAATGGCGCTGGTGCGCCCGCTGGTGTCCCCATATGACCAATGGCTCATATTGCGCCGCCACCTCCTCGATAATGTCGAACTGGTCCGACTGGCCAATAACCAACACGCCATCGACCATTCCCGAGCGTGTGACCTTTTCGAGCCAGTCCTTTGTTCCGTCCGGAATGACACGGCTAAGCATCAAATCATATCCGCACTCGGCCAGCTCGTCCGCCAGGTGGCCAAGAAGGGTCAAGAAGAATGGGTCCGAAATATGTTGGCGTCTTTCGTGGCCCAGGGGAATGACCACACCCACAAATCCGGTACGACGAGAGCGCAATTTACTCGCCATCTGATTGGGCCGAAAATCATGTTTCTTGGCCAATGACTGGATACGTTCCCGCGTCTCCGAATTCACAATGCTTTTATCGGCAAGCGCCCTTGAAACGGTACCCGTCGAAACACCGGCGATGCGCGCCAGATCTGCAAGGGTCCTCACAATCTCGGGTTGGGTAATGGTGGTTGGCGGAGCTGTTACGCCTTCTTTTGCGGTTTTGCGCTTCTTCATCACGATGGTCACTTATCATCTTGCAGGTTGATTAGGAAGGAAGTTATCCCCGTCCCGCTGACGCCTGAGCCAGTAGAGCGTCTCCGAATAGGGCGGCATGCGCCGACATGCCTGACTCGCTTAATCTCGCGGAACAGATTGCCTTGTTCTTCCGATCACAACTTCTTGCCTTTCTTGCAATCGTTTGTAAATCTCTCGCGATGATCGAATCCGACAATCCACATTCTGTCTCCTTCTCGCCTCTCGAGTGGCGAGCGTCAGCCTTCTGCCGGCGGGCTGCGCGACCGAGTCGCGCGCCAGTCCTGGACGCTTCAGAGATCCATCGCGTCCTAAATGACCTGGACGTGTGGGACGCATGGCCCCTTGCCGACCGTTACGGCGCCCCGGTCGCCTGGCGAGGAGGAGAATTGTGGTTCGCGCTGGCAGCACCCGCCTTTGACGATCCGGAGGCTCGGCACGCCCATGCCCGCATCCACCACTTCCATCGGACCGACCGTTTCGCACATATAGCTGCCACCTTTCCCGACGGATTTACGCCAGGCAGCCGCGAATGGTCGGGGTCGGCGATATTGGATGGCGATGAAGTCACCCTCTATTTCACCGCCGCCGGTTATCGTGATGAAGGCACAATCAGTTTCCAGCAACGTCTGTTCGCATCTACGACACGCCTTTCCGACGATCCCGAAACCATATTCACCGGCTGGTCCCAACCACGAGAACTGGTGAAACCCGATGACATATTCTATGTCAGCCAGCACGAAGGAACCGGACAAATTGGCGAGATCAAGGCTTTTCGCGATCCGTTTCCCTGGACCGATAGCGATGGGTCACAATATCTGCTGTTCACTGCCTCGGCCGCGCAAAGCCGGGATCGGTTCAACGGTGTGATCGGCTGCGCCCTGCGGGGGGAGGATGGCGCCTATACGGCCTTGGCCCCGCTGGTCGATGCCTGCGGCGTCAATAACGAACTGGAACGACCGCATATCGTCGAACATGGAAGTCAGCTCTATTTGTTCTGGTCTACCCAGGCGAAGGTGTTCGCGCCCGGCATCACCGCGCCTACGGGACTTTATGGCGCTGTGGCGGAGCAGTTGAAGGGTCCCTGGCGCCTCCTGAACGGCGACGGGCTGGTCTTTGCCACCCCTGAAAATGAGCCCTTCCAGACCTATAGCTGGTGGGTTCTGCCGGATCTTTCCGTAACCAGCTTCGTCGATTATTGGGGTGTCGACGATCCCGACGCCGAACGGAAGCCGGCGGGCCGATCGCATTTCGGCGGCACGTTCGCGCCGTTCCTGCACCTGCGCCTGACAGGTGACCAGGCCCGGCTGGAGACATAGGCATCATGGGCAAGCTGGCAGCGATTGAATTGGGCGGCACGAAGACCATCCTGGCGTTGGGCCGCGATGGCCATATCGACGAACGCGTCGAATTTCCCACCACCACCCCGCAGGAGACGATCGCCCGCGCCATCGCGACGATCAACGGTTGGCGCGATATCCATGGGATCGATGCGATCGGCATTGCCAGCTTCGGCCCGGTCCGCGTTTCTCCCACCGCCCCCGATTCCGGCACCATACTCGCAACACCCAAGCCTGGCTGGAGCTGGACTCAGGTCAAGGCGCCCTTCGCCTCTGCATTTGGATGCCCGGTCAAGCTGGACACGGACGTGAACGGAGCGGCTTTGGCAGAGCATCGGCATGGCAATGGCCGCGGGTGCGCAAGCCTGGTCTATCTCACGATCGGCACCGGCCTGGGCGGCGGCGTATTGCTGGACGGCAAGCCGGCGCAAGGGCTGCTACATCCCGAGATCGGGCACCTGGCCCTGCGGCGCGCGCCGGGCGACGATTTCGCGGGCGCATGCATCTTCCACCAGGATTGCGCCGAAGGGCTGCTGTCCGGCCCCGCCCTCGCAGCCAGGTTCGACATGCCTTTGCCGGACGTTCTGCCGACCGACCCTCGCTGGGATTTTGTCGCGCATGATCTTGCGCAATTGTTCGTATCGCTGATCCTGACGGTGTCGCCTGAAAGGATCATCGTGGGTGGCGGCGTGACGTTGCGCCAGCCCCACCTTCTGGACATGGCGAAATCCAGGGTGCCTGGCATATTGAATGGATATTTGCCCGATTATACGGACGAACTTCTGTCTCACCTGATAACCACGCCCCGGTTGGGAAATGATGCAGGCCCCGTCGGCGCGCTCATACTGGCCGAGCAGGCGCTTGAAGAGGCGGGCGGATAAGGGCCGATACGAACCAGCCGGACCAGACCGGCGGCGCGATATCACAAGTTGAGGAGAGAGAGAATGAACAGGCGTGAATTTGCGATGCTGGGCGTCGGCGCATTGGCGGCGGCCGTCATGCCGGTCCGGTCGATGGCCGCGGCCATGGCCGCTTCCACGCCTGCGGCGGGCGCTGGCGCCGACGCGCTGAAATATGTGGATCCAGCGCTGCAAGCGGCGGCGCGCGAGACACTCAAATTTGCGCCGATCACCTCGATCGATGCCAAGGTCTTGAAAGAAATGCGCGGCATGAGCGAGAAATTCGCGGGTGCGCGCCTTCCCGACGTTCCGGTCCAGGAACAGCAGGTGCCCGTCGGCAGCGGAGCGCCCGATGTCACGGTCTATGTCATCAATGCCCGTGCTGGCGACCGCCGTCCCGGCATCCTGCACACGCATGGCGGCGGCTACATCGCAGGTTCGGCCAAGTGGGAAGTGCCCCGCCTCCAGAAGCTGGCGCAGGAAATGGACTGCATCATCGTCAGTGTCGACTATCGCCTTGCCCCGGAAACGACCTACACCGGGTCGACCGAAGATAATTATGCCGGGCTGAAGTGGATGTACAACCGCGCTGCCCAGATCGGTCTCGATACGACGCGCATCGCCCTGATGGGTGAAAGCGCCGGTGGCGGGCACGCCGCACGGCTGGCGATCACGGCGCGTGATCGGCGCGAGGTGCCGATCGCGCTACAGGCGCTGGTCTATCCCATGCTTGACGATCGCACCGCCAGTTCCATCGCCGTGCCGCCCTTTATCGGCGCTATCGGCTGGGGACCAGAGGCGAACCGATATGGCTGGCAGGCCTTTCTGGGCCAGCAGCCGGGCACGGCGACCGTCCCTGCCGCCGGCGTGCCGGCGCGCGTCAGCGACCTTTCCAATCTGCCGCCCGCATGGATCGGCGTGGGCAGCATCGATCTGTTCGTGAGCGAAGACATGGAATATGCCCGCCGCCTGATCGACGTCGGTGTTCCGACCGAACTCTATGTCGTTCCCGGCGCTTTCCACGGCTTCGATGTCATCGGCGCCGATACGGAACCGGCTGCCCGCTTCACCAAGTCGAAATTGGATGCCCTGCGCAGGGCGTTCGGGAAATAAGGGATAAGGGTCGACGCGGATTGACTGGCATGCCCGGTCGATCCGCGCTGGCTCGCGCTCCATCGGCGATCGGAACGGTCGCCACGCTTCCAGCATATCAGTATGAATGAGATTGATGCGATGAATAAGCTCCTGCATTCGACCGGCTTGATGCTGCCGTTGGCACTCGCCGGACTGGCCGTCGCAAGTCCCGTGTCAGGCGCGCCTGCGACCGCGACGGGCGACCTGCACCGCGATTATGACTATCTGGAAGCTGGCCGGCGCAGCCCTTACCGCCTCTATGTGCCGACCAGCTATGATCCGAAACGGGCCTATCCACTGGTGGTGATGCTGCACGGCGGCGGATCGGACGAAAATGAAATGTTCGAAAATACGGACATCCGGGCGCTCGCGGAAGCGCGCGGGGTGATCGTCGTGGCGCCGCTGGGCTATCCAAGCGGCGGCGGATACGGGAATTTCTTTCCCATCGTGACCACGGCAGCATCCAAGCAACAGGTCATCGCCATGACCGGCAACCAGGTCGCCAGCGCGCCGAAATCGGTCCCGCAACCGGCAGCACAGGCCAGATCGCCGTCCGCCGCGCCAGAAGACTATATCGAGATGCCGGGAGGTTTGCTCAACGATCCCAAATCAGCGGAGATGAGCGAGCATGACGTCCTCAACGTCGTGAAACAGGTTCAGGGGCAATATCAGGTCGATCCGAAGCGCATCTACCTGACGGGCAATTCGATGGGTGGGTGCGGGACGCAATATCTGGCCGCCCGCTACCCTGAAATATGGGCCGCCGTCGCGAGCGCGGGATGCCTTGTCGGCAGTTGGGCCTATCCGTTCCGCCGCCTCAAGGACGCGCATCTGGCCATCATGTATGTCCATGGCGAGTTCGACCACCATTCCAACCCCCGCTGGGCCAAGGCGCTCAGTAAGACGGCGGCCGATAATGGCGTTGAAACGGAGTATCTGATGGTTCCCGGCGGCACCCATGGCAGCGCCTACAGCATTGCCATGCCGCAAATCCTCGACTTCCTGCTGCGACACAGCAAAGGCTGATGCCGGACTGAAGCACGATCGCCGACGCATCATGCTCCAGTGCCAGCCAATGGGGTCCGCCCTGCGCTCCGTTCAGTGCGAGCCCAACAGGAATGCAAGGGGGACGCGGCCATAGACCACCTGGCCCATGCCCGTTCGCCAGTCGGTCCAGGCGGCATGCACATAGTCGGCGCTGGCTGCTACGACGTTGATGAAATCGCCCCGCGCCGCATAGTCCTTCGCGAAGGCCGTCGGCACGATCGAACGGGCTGTCGACAGTCGCACCGCCGGCCGAAACGCCTTTCCGCCCGGCGCCGCCGCCACGAAGACGTCATAGGCGCCGTCCTGATAATAGCCGCGCCACATCAGGACCAGCGTTCCGTCCGGCGCATAGCTGAGCGCAGGACGGGACGCGCGCACCACAGTCCCATCGACGGTCGCCGCCGACACGGTCTGCCATGTCGTGCCGCTGTCGCCCGTGACCATTACATCGGGACTGGGCCGATCCTTCCTGATCATCGCCAGCGCGTAGACATTCTCGCGCCTCTCATCCGCCGCGATCGGCGGATAGTGGACCAGCGTGTCCATTTCCTTCGATGCCGCGACGAAATGATGGACCACCTGTCCGCCATGCGGGCCGCTGGCGAACACCACGCACAGGCACTCCACCCCTGTCAGCGGTACATGATCAGCCATGTAGGCAAAAGCGATCCGACCGTGGGCCGCGGCAATATGTCCATCCCAGCGCTGCGGCCATTGCAGGTCTCCAAACGCCTGTATCGGCGCCCAGCTGACCCCGCCATCCTTGGAGGTGACGTAGAAACGTTGAGAATGCGCCGCCCCCTCCGGCGGCGCGGGATAGCCACCGGACATGATGATCGTTCCGTCCGCCTTGTCCACATACAGGCGCGCGCCATCCCATGGCGTCTTCTTCGCTACTTCGGGAACGGCCGGGTTGGGCGCGAACTTGTCGAGCATGCCCGTGGCGATTGGCGCGACCAGAGGGGACCAGCTTGCCCCGCCATCGGTCGAAGCACGCATCGCGACCCGACCCGGCGGTGGCGTGTCCTTCGGTGCGTTTTGCGGCAATTCACCGGCCAGAGTTGCGGCAACCAGCAGCTTGCCGTCACGATCGAAATCGACGTCGGGGGCATTGCATTTGGGCGTGTCGGGCGTGCCCCACTCCAATGGCTGGCTGCTGAAGCTCACGCCCCCGTCGGTGGATAGCGACAAATAGCACCGCATTTCCCGGCCTTCACCGCTGGTGGCGGCGACATTGGTGGACAGGGTACGCCAGATTATGGCGATTCGATCGGGATCGCGCGGATCGACCGCTATGGCCGGGACGGAAGCCGCATGGGTGAGTTCGCCGGGACTGAGGCGGCGGTTGATGACGTCCGCGCCTGCCGCGCCGGCGCTCCACGCCGTCCCCGCATGAACCGCACCGGTCAGCGCCATAGTCATCGCCATGGCAAGCGCCATTTGTCGCTTCATAACCTCTCCTTTTGGACCATTGCCCGATCCTGCCGCACTGACCGTTTACAATCAATTGCAATCGTGCAAAACCGCCATTTCCACGCCAGTAAGAGAATGGCGTCCATATAGTCAGGAGAGCACTGAAATGCGCATAGGGCGCCGCCCTTCCCTGGGCCTCATCACCGCCAGCTTGCTCCTGGGCGCGGGGGCTGTTCCAGCCTCGGCACCAGCACAGGATAATAAGGGGCACCCGGAAATAAAGGTGGATGCCGACGGCACGCTCCATGTGCCGGAACTCACCGTCCCCACCTCCAGCTTCCTGACGCCGGAGGGGAAGGCGTTCCTCACCTATCAGCTCAAGAGCATGAAGGACCCCCGCTCGAAGATCCTGCCGCCCGGTGGCGAATTGCCCTTCTTCATGATTCCCTATCTCAAGTCCGCCGAGCAGATGTTCAAGGTCGACATCAAGGAGACCAAAGTTGCGGGCATACCGGCGATGGTCTTTACCCCGAAGGACGGTGTGAAGCCGGAGAATCGAAACCGCGTCTTGTTGAATCTCCATGGCGGCGGCTTCATGGGTTGCTATCCGGGCTGCGGAAAGCTGGAATCGATGCCCCTGGCCGCACTTGGCGGGTACAAGGTGATCATGATCGATTACCGGCAGGGACTTGATCACAAATTCCCTGAAGCAAGCGAGGACGTCGCCAAGGTCTATCGGGAATTGCTCAAAAGCTATTCGCCCAAGCGCATCGGCATCTATGGCTGTTCGGCGGGCGGAATATTGGTCGGCCAGTCGCTCGCCTGGTTCGACAAGGAAAAGCTGCCCATGCCCGGCGCGGCGGGAATATTCTGCGCTGGCATGACGCTGTCCGACGTCCAGTTCGGCGGCGACGCGAACTTCATCTCCACCCCGTTCGGCGAAGCGCAGATGCCTGCGGAACCGCCGCCGCCCAAGGGCGCTGGCCTGCCGCCCATCCCCTATTTCAGCAAGGTCCGCTACGACGACCCGCTGGTGGCCCCGGCCAACTCACTGGAACTGCTTGCGAAATTCCCGCCAACGCTGTTTATCACGGGCAACCGTGCCTTTGATTTCAGCTCGGCCATCTATTCGCATGGCCGCATGGTGAAGGCGGGGGCGGAGGCGGACCTCCATGTTTGGGATGGCCTGTTCCACGGCTTCTTCATGAACCCGGCCGTTCCGGAATCGAGGGATGCGTTCGACGTGATGATCAAGTTCTTCGGCAAGCATCTGGCACGCTGAACGAAACAGATTAACAGCCGGTCGAAATGCACAAAGCGCGACCGTGAACGACCCGCTCCACCTCTTGCAAGCGGGAGCGGGAAAGCCGCTGTGATAGGGAAATCATCATGAGTATCTGCTCCAAGGAGGGCCGGCTGACCGGCCTCCTGCCTCGGCTGATCCTGGCACCATCTCTGCTTGCCGTCGCGACGGCAACGTTCGCCCAGCCCGCGCCGTCCGCGCAGCAGCCGACCCCATTGCGCGTGGACGAACAGGGGACGATCCAAACACCACCCATGACGATTCCGCTGTCGTCCTACCTGTCGCCCGAGGGCAAGGCTTTCGTGGCAGAACATCTCAATGCCTTCCAAAAAGGCATTGGTGCCATCGACGACAATGGTGTCCCCGAATGGATGAAGGGCTATCTTGCCTCTGCCAGGAAGCAATTCAATGTCGAACGGCAGGACACCAGCATTGGCGGTGTCCACAGCTATGTCTATACGCCGCGCGACGGCGTCCTTCCGCAAAATCGGCGGCGCGTGCTCATCAATTTGCATGGCGGCGGTTTTGGCGGCTGCTTTCCAGGATGCACCGAACTGGAATCCCTGCCGATTGCAGGGCTGGGCCGCATCAAGGTCGTGTCGCCTGACTACAGGCAGGGCCCGAAAAGCCGCTTTCCCGCCGCCAGCGAGGACGTGACCGCCGTCTATCGCGAACTGCTCAAATCCTACAAGCCTGGCCAGATCGGCGTCTATGGCTGCTCGGCCGGAGGCATGCTGGTCGGCCAGTTCCTGGCCTGGATCCAGAAGGAGGGGCTGCCCAACCCCGGTGCTGCGGGCATCTATTGCTCCGGCTTGTCCTTCGGCGATGTCGCCTATGGCGGCGACGCGACCTATATCGGCCTGCCCCTTGGCGACGCGGCTGTGCCGCCGCCGCCGCTTCGGTCGGGACAGAAGGCGCCGGTATTGCCTTATTTCGAAGGCGCCGACCTGAAAGGGCCACTGACGGCACCCGCCCTGCACCCCGATGTGCTCGCCAAATTTCCTCCGACCATGTTTGCGACCAGCACGCGCGCATTCGACTATAGTGCTGCGATCTATGCCCATCGCCAGCTCGTGAATGTGGGAGTCAAAGCGGAGTTGAACATGTGGGAGGGCCTGCCCCACGGCTTCATCTACAATCCCGATATTCCCGAATCCAAGGACTTCTTCCAGACCGTACTGCGCTATTTCGACAGCCATCTATCGCGGTAAGCCATGGACCCAGGATCGGGTCCATGCGCTGATTTCCTATTTTCCTTCATGGCCCGCCGCTCCCGGCGGGTCTTTTTATTTCCAGCGACAGATCTATCCGGCACAGGATGGATCGACATGATCAAGACCCTCGTAAATGCCGGTCTGCCAAGCCGACCGCCTGCAAGGCATCGCCGGCGTCATGCACGACGCCACCTATTTCTGTTGTTCACCTCACGCGCAAAAAAATAAGGCTGGGATGTGCACCGCACATCCCAGCCACAGTCCCAACGGGAAGGTCGAGAGCTTTTCGTCGCTCCCGATATCCCCGAAATCAGAACTTCTTGCGGATGTTGAAAGCAATCATCCGACCGAGAGGGCTTGCGACCGTAGAGTCATAGACTTGATTGAGCGCCACCGCCGCGAACGGAGGTTTGCGGTCGAACAGATTGATCGCGCTTACAGACAGACTCAGCCCATCCATCGCACCGCCATTGGCTCCCAGATCGTAGTTGAGCGACAGGTCGAAGGTGGTATAGGATTTCACCCGCTGCACCGGCGCGATCGAGCCGACAGTATTCTTGTACCTGTTGGAATAGTTCACGAACAGGTTCGCGGTGACGATCTTGTTTGACCAGCCCAGATTACCGCGCGCCCGGAAACGGAGCGGATAATTGACTTCATTCAGACGATCGACGGCCCCCGCACCCGGCGCGAGCTGCTTCTTGTATTTCAGCAAATAGGTTCCCGAGATACCCGTATTCACTGTCCCGTCGGCAAGTTCGAAAAGATAGTTTGCCGCAAAGTCGAAGCCCTGCATCTTCACTGCAGTGGCGTTGTTCCGACGCACGTCGACAAGCGCATTCACATTGGCCGCAGGGATCAAAGGCGTGCCCGCCCAGGGCAGAGAATAGACTTCCTGGACCTGCGCAGGCGTGGGATTAAGGATCACATATTGCGCATAGGCGGGATCGGTGAACACTTGCGGACTGAAGAAGGGCGCCGTTTCAATGATGTCGCGATAGACGATGTTGAAATAGTCGAGCGAGGCGCTGAAACCAGTGCTCGCAGGCGTATATTTCGCGCCCAAGGACCAGGTGGTTGCGGTCTCTGGCTTCAGATTGGGATTGCCGCCGGCATATTCGACGACATTGCCGAAGGGACCGAAATTGGGAATGTAGAAAACGGCGGCCGCACTGGCGGGATTGACGTCCGCGAGCAACGGCGCGCGGAAGGACGTGCCGTAACTCGCACGCAGCGACAAGTCACTGAAGGGATCGTAACGCAAGCCGAATTTGGGATTGGTGGTCGATCCGATGTCGCTATAGTTGTCATAGCGAACCGCTGCGTTCAGCTCCAGCCGTTCGAGACCAGGACTTGCGTTGGCGCTGCCGACGAGAGGGACATTGGCTTCGGCAAATAATGACCAGACGTCACGACTATTGCTGGTGCCAGACAGCACATTTTCCTGCGACAGCGTCGGCGTGGTGAAGTTTTCATAGGCGCCATTGAAAAACGCGTCATGATGGAACTCAGCACCGACCGCAACGCGAACCGCGCCGCCCGGAAGCTGGAACAGTTCACCGTCGGTCTTTATGCTCGCAAGATCCATCTTGTAGCTGCCGGCGATGCGGAAGTGTCCCAGCAAAGAGCGTGCACGCTCCCCATTGACGCCGCCCGAACCATAGGGGTTGAGCGCCGTTGCCGGATCAGGATCAGCCAGAGCGGCCGTGAGAAGATTGATATTCTCTTCCTGCGGAGAAATGCTCCGACCTTCCGTGAAGCTGTGCGACGCGTAAGCCGAGATCTGCCAGCTTCCGCCAATATCCCAGTCCAGGCCGCCTGCGATCTGATAATTGGATTCGGCAGCTTTGATGATCGGCGGACCGACATCATCGATCAGCGCGAACTCGACGGTCTGTGGTGTTGTCTGGCCAGGTGCGAAGGATATGAAGAAAGGATTGGTGCTGGGCACGAGCGCGCTTACATCAATGCGGCCATTGCGGGAATTGATCGTGCGCTTTGCATAGAAGCCGCTGACCCAGCCCTTGAGCGACGAACCCAGCTCCTGGTCGAGGCGCGCCACGAGGCTCCACCGATCGGTTTCAGGTAACAGATCCTGCCCCTGGTAGGATTGAGCGTAATTGGGCGTGGTGGACAGGTCGGCAGGGGTCAGATTCCGCCCCGAACCGCCCGGCAGGCCATAGCGTATGCCGGTTGCGGGATCGGTGACATTGCCGGGAGACGCAAAGAAGGAGCAATTGTTCGTGCCGCCGAACGCGACCTGGTTGCAAGGAAAGAGATTCGAACGATCTTCCTGGCGGAGACGGCTGTGATAATAATATTCGCCCGCGATCGTGACCGATCCCGTGTCCCATTTGCGCCCCAGTACCGCGCTGCCCTGCCATTCGCGATAATCATCGGCAAACCCGTAGCGACCGCTGGTCTCGAAGCCATTGAAATTCTTGCGCAGGATGAGGTTGGCGACGCCCGCCACCGCGTCTGAACCATAAGTGGCCGAGGCGCCGTCCGCGACTATGTCGATGCGTTCCAGCGCGATGGCCGGAATGACGGACGGGTCGAACAGCGAACCAGTGATGCCGGCCGGCGGTACGCGACGGCCGTCAAGCAGCGTCAGCGTAGCCTGCACGCCCAGGCCGCGAAGATTGAGGCCATTGGCGCGCGTCGTGTTGAGCGCAGCGTTGTTGACGGTGCTGCCGATCGTAGCTTCGCCCGGTCCAAGCGACGAGACCTGCGGCACCGTCTTCAGAATATCTGTCGTGGTGGCCAGGCCCGTCTGTTGCATGGCGGCCTGACCGACGGCGATGACGGCCGAACCCACCGGCGCCACTCCACGCAGGTTGGTCCCCGTGACGATGATATCGGCCGAATCATTGCTGCCTTGTTCCTGCCCCTGCGGAGCGGACGGCGCCGGCGAAGCATCAGCCGACGTGGTCTGCGCCGCTGCATATTGGGCAGTGGCGAGCGCCATGATGGAGGCCATCCCCGCGCTGGCCCAATGTCTGGTGGAAAATTTCATATCACCCTCCCATTAAATCGATTGCAGTGCGGCTCGAGCCGCTGTTTTCTGACCATGTTCCTACGACATCAAATTTGAATACACAATAGTTAGCTTAAATGGCAGGGGCAAGGAACCATGGCCATAAGATGCCTGGATGCCCGGTTGCAGAGCCGAGGCAGGCCATGCCCTCCGTCACTCCACACTTCTGTCTGACAGGAACAGCTGCAGAGATCGCCGGTGCCATAACCACGCCTATTTTCTATAAACACATATCAACCCTTTTCACAATCGATTTCATAAGGCATGCGTGAAGAAGAATTGAGGCGCCGGAGGCACGGCGCGCGGGAGAGAGAAATGGAAATGCGCACAGCTGGATCCATGCCACGCAATGGTTCGACCACCATGTTGAAGCTGCTGATATTCATGATGTTTGCGGTCTTTGCGATGACGACCGATTCGGTCGGCACTGTCATCCCGCAGATCATCCGCGAATATCAGCTTGGCATGACCGCGGCCGGATCCTTCCATTACGCAACCATGTCGGGCATCGGCCTCTCTGCTATCGGGCTTGGCTTCCTTGCCGACAAGATGGGCCGTAAATGGACGATCCTGATGGGCCTGGGCCTGTTCTGTATCAGTTCGGCGCTGGTCGCCACCGGCAGCCGCTTTGGGCTTTTCGTCATGATGCTGTTCGTTTCAGGTCTGGGAATCGGCATTTTCAAGTCGGGCGCGCTCGCGCTGATCGGCGACATCTCAACATCCACGCGCGAACATGCCCAGACGATGAACCTGGTGGAGGGATTTTTCGGCGTCGGCGCGATCATCGGTCCGGCGATCGTTTCCTACGCGCTGCTTTCCGGCGCGACATGGAAATGGGTCTATATCATCGCTGCCCTGCTGTGCCTGATCCTGATCGCAGGCTCGCTCATGACGCCCTTCCCCCGTCATTCCCGGTCTGCAGTGGAGGAAACCGACACCCGCAGCGTCTTCAGCATGCTCGGCGACCCGATCGCCCTGTTCTTCGCATTGCTGCTCATGCTGTATGTCGGCGCCGAAGCTGCCATCTATGTCTGGGCGCCTACCTATTTCAGCGGCTATTCCGGCGAGAATGCATGGCTGGCGGCCTATGTCGTCTCGATCTTCTTCCTGTTGCGCGCAGCCGGGCGTTTCGTCGGCTCTTGGCTGCTTAGACGGCTGGACTGGACGGTGGTGCTGGTGGTCTGCAGCAGCGCGATGGCAGCGCTGTTCCTTGCGTCGGTCCTGCTGGGCCGGGGCGTCGCCGCCCTGGCACTGCCCGCGACCGGCCTGTTCATGTCCGTCCTCTATCCGACGATCAATTCGACCGGCATCAACTGCTTCGATCGCTCGCGGCATGGCGCGATCGCGGGCTTCCTCCTATTCTTTACCTGCGTCAGCGCCGTGGTGGCGCCGCTCGCCATGGCGGCGGTCGGCGACCTGATGGGCAATGCCGATTTCAGCATGATCTTTGGTGCGGTCCTGGCAACGCTGCTGGCGCTGCTGTGCATCTGGAACTGTGTCCGCCAGCCCGCTTCGGCGCGCCTGCTGGAACGCAACCAACAGGACTATGCGTCCGACGCCGTTCGCCCTCCTGAACAGCCAGCGCTGTCGTGAGCCGCCGTCTGGCCAAATTCGCGCTGCGACCATTGCCGCAAGGGCGCCAGCAGCCCCGGCGCGCCTGCCGGCAAAATGCGCGGGCGCCGTCGGGAAATGGCACAGGGAGCAGCGATCGCGCCGATCCTGCGGCGCATCGAGAAAGATTTCAGACGGTCTTGCGCAACAGGTCGACGTTGCTGCCTGCCTTGTCGAGCGCATAGATCCGCGCCGCGGTGCCGCCCAACAGAAGCGCGCGATGCGGTTCTGACAACCCGGCCACGGCGCTGCGCCCCAGTTCCACCAGTTCCTCATAGCTTCCGGGCGACTGGGAAAAGTCGGTTCCCCACATCAGGCGATCGGCGCCGAACCGGGCGATGAAGCGCTGAAGGATCGCCATGGGATCAAACCCGTCCCGCACGATGCGCGCAAGTGGGATCGCAGTGAATTTCAACGCTATGTTCGGCATGTCGGCAAAGGGCGCGATCAACGCGTCCGGGCCCTCCCGCCTGTCGCTATACAGCTGGTTGGAAAGATGATCGATCACCACCGGCACATCTGGATAATCAGCGATGAGCCGCGCCAGCAGTTGAAGTCCTTCCGGTCGCGTCGCCGGAAACAGGTGAACACATATCGGAACCTGCCGCTCCTGCGCCAGCCTCCACAAGGGCGGAGCCATCTCTCCGCCCAGCCAGTCCATTCCGGCTATGCCGGGCCGTTGCATCAACCTGAATCCCACCGCGCCGCGTTCCAGCCAGAATATGGCGTCTTCTACTTGGCTCTCGCTCGTGGCATCGATCGCCACCACGGGGAACAGGCGATCCGGGGCAATCGCAGCCGCGCTGCAGATATAATGATTGTCAAAACCATATACCTGGCTGCGCTGGACCATCAGCGCCATGCCAACGCCATTTTCATCCATCTGCTGAAGCAGCCGTTCGGCGGAAAATTCGGACGCCCGGCAACGCTCCTTCATCTCTTCCGGCAGGGGCAGCGTAGGAAATGCTTCGAAATCGCCAGAAAGGACGTGAGCATGCGAATCGACGATCGCGTTCAATGGATAATCCCCCTGTGCTGAAGGACTTTCTTTTTATTGAATACAATTATGATAGGCAATTTATTTCTGAACTGACCAGGAGAACGAGCGCCAGCGGCCGGCGCGCGGCCTTCCCGAACGACGGCCGCTCCTCGTCGTCAGCCCAGCGAATAGATGTCGAGCGTCGTTTCACCCTGCAGCAGCCGACTGCAAATCTCCGCCTCATCCAGGTCGCGGCGGCGGCTGGCCTCCACCACCTCAGCCGCCCGACCGCGCGGGACAGCGACCACTCCATCCGCATCGCCGATCACCAGGTCGCCCGGATGGACGACCAGTCCATCGAACAGCGTCGGCGCATTGATCCAGCCGATCGCCTGCCGGTCCTTGCTCGTGCCGCGGACGCACAGCCCCCTGGCGAAGACCGGGAAATCGACTTCGGCAAGCAGGTCGAAGTCACGGACGCAGCCGTCCAGCACCAACCCGCCCAGTCGGCGCGCCTTGGCCGCCGTGGCCATCACCTCGCCCCAATAACCATGATCATATTGGCCCGAACAATGGGCCACCAAGACATCGCCAGGCTGCGCCGCATAGATGGCATAATGGAGCCACAGATTGTCGCCCGGCGGACAGTGCACCGTCACCGCTGGTCCGCAAAGCCGGAAATGCGGATGGATCGGCTTGATCGCGCGCGGCATGACCCCGATCTTTCCCCCGGCTTCATGCACGGTGGCCGAAACTAATCCCTGCGCCTGCGCCACGATGTCGGGGGCCACCCGCTCGAACCCCCCGGTAAGGACGCGCGATTTGGGGTCGATCATGAAATATCCTCCACAAACAGGCCGAGCGCCGCAAGCCTGCGGCAGCGAACAGCCTCAGAATCATGATACGATCATGTATTTATTATTGTTGGGCGGGTCAAACTTTCAGCTATCACGCCTCTGATTGGTGCGGCGGGAGGCGAAAGCGATAAAACAGCTCCCTGCCAATGGCACCACCTCACCGAGAAATCAGACGAAGGCTGTCGATTGCCCTTTCCATATGCGATTAATTGGAATAATTGCCTAACGATCAGATATGCAGATATCTCATCGGCTACGAGGAGCTGAGCTTGTCAGAAAAGAAAGCCGCGGACCCGGCCGACGCCCGTTCAGGATCGCCGGGATCCGAATTCACACTTGCACTCGAACCCGACTATTGTTGTGGCGGGGGCCATTGCGGTCCCCTGCCCGGCTATGATTTTCGCTGCCCCAGTTGCGGCAAGGATAGCGCCGACCGCCTCGGCGACTATCTGAAAGTCGGGGAAATCCTCACCTGCTATTTTTGCCGAAGGCGCATGCGGGCGATCGAGCAGATAGGTGATTTTGAGTATCGCTTTGAATTTGCGGACTGACTTCTGGGATATTCCTATGATCGAAGTAATGAAAAGATTGGAAACCGACGTCCTGGTCATAGGCGGCGGTTCGGCCGCAACACGGGCGGCGCTGGAAGCGGCCGATGCGGGCGTTTCCGTCCTGTTGGTCGACAAGGGCCGGGTCAGCGAAAGCGGATCGAGCCCCCATGCGCTCGTCGGCTTCAGCGTGCCCCTGCTGGACGAACAGGACAGCGAGCAGTTGTTCATTGACGACTGGGTCGAGGCTTCAGGCGGCATATGCGACCGCGACCTGGTGACGATGTGCGCACGGCATGGCCGGACGCTGGCGGAAGATGTGGAGAAGCGTGGCGTTTCCTTCATTGCCAACCCCGACGGCAGCTGGTTCATTTCCAAGCGGGCGGGCCATTCCGTCCGCAGGACGCTACAGGCCAAGGGGCTGGGCAAGGGCGTCCATGCCAATGTCATCGCGCCGTTGCGGCAGGCGGTGATCGCAGCCGGCGTGGTGCTGGCGGAAGATATGATGGTCACGCGCCTGCTCAAACGGGGCGACCATGTGGCAGGCGCCTATGCGGTGCGCGCCGATGGCAGCCATCTGGTCATTTCCGCCAAGTCCGTGGTTTTGGCTGCGGGCGGTGCCAATCGGCTCTATTCGATTTTGTGCGAAGAGGTGAAGGAACATCATTGCCGCACCACGGGCGATTCCTGGCGCCTCGCTTTCGAGGCGGGCGCGCCCATCATCGACGTCGAATTTACCCAATTTCGCGATTCGCCGCCCGCCGGGCCGATTTTCGGCGCCAAATATGTCAACGCCCTGGGCGAGCGCGTGATGGAGCGGTACGACCCCGTGAACCTGGAATGCGCGCCGCGCTACATGATGGCGCGCGCGGTTTACCGCGAAAATTTCGAAGGCCGTGGTCCGGTCGTCTGGAATGTCGAGGAGGGTGAAGTCGCCCGTTCGCGCGCGCCGGTGGGCCACCAATATGAAGCGGGCCAGGTCGTTCCCATCACGCTCATGTTCCAGCGTTCGATGGGCGGGGCGCGGATCGACGCCAATGCCGCGACGGCGGTGCCGGGCCTGTTCGCGGCAGGCGAGGCATCAGGGGGCGTGCACGGCGGCGACCGGATGCAGGGCTGCGGCTTTCTGGAAACGCAGACCTTCGGCATGCTGGCGGGGCGAAGTGCGGCCGCCTATGCCGTTTCGCATCCGCGCGTGGGGATCGACGAAGCCGCGATCGAGGCGGAACGAACCCGGCTTTCACGGCGCAAGGGGACGAAGGATCCCTCTTCGCTCATACCCGTCATCCAGACATTGATGTGGGAAAATGCCGGCGTCGTATCCAACCGGGAACGGCTGGACGATGTGATCGCCCGCCTGGCGGCAATCCGCGCGGAGGCGGAGAGCAATGTTGCCGGGGAGGATGTTTTCGCCGCCGAAGAGGCCGCCAATCTGGCGCTGGCGGCGGAACTGGTGGCCCGCGCCAAACGGGCGCGTGAGGAAACCCGCAGCGGGCACGGGCGCACCGACTTCCCCGAAGCGGACGCGAACTGGATCCGGCACGTCTGCCTGTATCGCGAAGCGGACGGCGAAATAGGCCTGACGACGGTGCCTGTGGAGACCTCCGCAACGCCGTCCAGCGCCGCAAGCCGGTGGACCTCGGAAGACGAATAAGGCCTGCGAAACGCGGCAACATCAACATAAGACGCCGGGAGACGGTAATGCAATCCGCAAGCTTGGGGCGAAAGGCAAAATCATGACGGGAAAAATCACCATGGCGAACTCCTATTCGCCGCGCGAGGTGCAGCTGCTATGGACTGGCGCGATAGTCGCCCTGCTCGCGGGCCTGGCATTTGCGCTTATGTCCGGGGTCAGCACGTTTTTCCTGTACGGTTTCCCGATCATCTTCGGCGTGATCGGCGCCTTCGTGCTGGCGCGCCGCGAGACCGGCAGCCGGCCGGCCATCCATCATGCGATCACTGCGCTGCGGCTCTATTACGCCGCCCATCTGATCTGGACGTCGCTGCGCTACTGGTTCACCGACATGCAGCCGATGATGACTGCCTCTCTTTCCTTCGAGTTCATCGACATGCTCGAAAAAATGGGCATATTTCCAGCCATAAAGACGCTGGAAGGCTTCATCGGACTGATGTTGCTGTTCAACCGGTTCGTGCCGCTGGCGCTCGTGCTCGAAGTTCCGACCAGCATGACGATATTCTACCTGAACACGTTCATTTCGCACACTATCCGGACGATATTTACAGGTCCGGCGGAAATCATCGTCAATGACTGATGCTACTGGGCTATTTCGGTTATTATCGACCGTTCCTGGCCGCCAGGACCGAACCAGCCCCTCCCCTGTTGAAGCATGCCCCGCCATTGCAGGACGGTTATCCGCAGAGGGACGGAAGCCCATCGATCGGACACATCGCCGAAACGGAATAACCGTAGCGACCCGGCCACATCCTGGACGGGCAAACATTCCGATAATTTTTGCAATCGATTGTATTTTATATTTGCATGACTGCATGAAAGGGCATAACCAGCAGGAGAGCACAACGCCCGGATCATCGATTTCACGACGATCCCTGATATGGCCTCCTCCTTGACCATATACAGACGCTGGTTGCTCAATTCCGGTCCAGTTGATCCGGAGAAGCACTGGCCTTCATATTGACTGCACACAATGTGGAGGCCAGTGCTTTATCAAAAGCACCAGACAGGTAATAACGGTCCATGATCTCTTCATGGGCCGTTATTAATTGATGGTCCTGAAATCTGATCGACCGCTCCTCTCTGATCCTTGTCGATAAGGATCAGATCTGCGTTCGGGATTCTCCGTTCCGCGATATCTTCCCCGATCAGTTCGGATCGCTGGCAAATCGCTTCAGCGCGCGAGCAGCGGCGCGCCCGCCGGCAGCTTGACCATCTTCACGCTCCACACAGCCGCGATCAGGGCCAGCGCGATCAGGCCGAAATAAGCGGCTCCCCCCTCGAAACTCATCGCGATGACGCTGGTGAAGGAACTGGCGATCGCGCCAACCCGGCCAAATGCTGCCGCCGCGCCAATTCCGGTGGCTCGCAATTCGGACGGGTAGATGAGCGCTGACAGCGTGTAGAAGCCGTTATGCACGCCGGCCAGCAGCAGCCCGAGCAACGTGAAGATGAGCAGGATGGGGGCCGGAAAAGCCGGATCCAGTGGCAGCGCGCACAACAACAGGGCGATGCCGGAAGCAATGGCTGTCATGGCCATCAAGGGCAAACGAACGCCATGGCGCTGGATAAGCAGCCCGCTCAACAGGCCGCCAAATGTCGCGCCGCCGTTGAAGGATCCCATGATGAAGCTGGTCGACGCCACCCCGAAGCCGCGGCCATGCAGCAGTGTCGGCAACCAACTGAACAGCGAATAGGTCGCCAGCAGGCAGAAGAAGAAGCCCAGCCAAACGGAAATCGTCTCCAGCCGCAACCGGCCTGCAAACAGGGCTGAAAATTTTCGCCGCTCGTACGTAGGAGCGACATCGAAGAAGCGGCTGGACGAGGCGATCGGCCCTTTGAGCCGCCGCATGACCTTATTCAACTCCCTCTCCCGTTCAGGCCGGAGAGCGAGGAAGAACGGGCTTTCGGGCATGCAAAGGACGAAAAGCAGCGACGTGACGATGGCCGCAGCGCCGACCAGCAGGAACAGACTTCTCCAACCAAAGACCGGCAGCATCAGGCCGCCGAGCACGCCCGCCAGAAATCCGCCAAAGGGGATGAAAGCCATGCCGATCGCGATGGCGATGGCACGCCGACGCGGCGGACTCGTTTCCGTCAGCATCGCCGCGCCGCTGGGAATGGCCGCGCCCAGGCCGAGGCCGTCGAAGAAGCGGACGATCGCCAGCGTAAATGGATCGGGCGCCAGCACCGCACCCATGGTGGAGATGCCGAACAGCAGCAGGGCCATGATCAGCGTCCAGCGTCGGCCGATGCGGTCAGCGATGAGCCCGCCGCATATTGCGCCAAAGGTGATGCCCGCCAGGCCGATTGCGGCCACCGGCGCCATGGCCGCCTTGGATATCTGCCATTCGGCCAATATTGCAGGGATGGCGACGCCCAATATCTGGTTCGCACAACCATCCATCATGAAGGCCAGAGCGCCAAGAGCCAGCACCAGTTTCTGCTGAAGCGTCCAGGACGTCGAATCCATGAACTCAGTCAAGTTGACCGGATTTGGGGCATCACGTTCGCCGCCCATCGATCTCTCCCTACGCTGGAAACTATATTGACTATCTGATTGCGAGAAACTGCAATCGCGATGCCTGCCGCTGTGGGCATTCCAAATTATAGTCAGTAATTTTATTTGATTTTTATTTTGTTATGAGAGGAATTCTTATTCCGAAAATTCTGTCATTATTGGATCGACATGTTCCCGGCGCCGAATATAGGAAGATCAATTCAACCGGCTTCCTGCTAATCAATCAAGGCGCCTTGATGGCCGCAACTCGGAATGGCCTGACCGATGACAGCGTGAATATATTGTGGACCATCATGGGGTCACCCTGGGCAAAGCGGGTCGCTTCAGCCAATGTGTCGGCTTCATACAGGACGACGCTACCCGCTCCCGCGCCTGCCTCGTCCAACAGAGCGCCCGCCATGACCAGGCGATCGCCTTCCCCCTTCCGGTAGGCGATATGATCCGCACGATGCCGCTCGCGATCTTCGTCGCTGCCCTTTTGGCTATATTCGATGAGGAAATGTGGCATTCATCTCTCCGTTGACGGGTGGAAAGCCTTTTCGCTGCGCGTCTGGAGTTGATGGTAACGAAATTGCCGCCGCGCTTCGTCCAGCCTCGTTCCATTGCGCACGGCAGCCCTGATCTGCTCTTCTGCCTCATGGATCGTTTCGGCAGCGTCCAGCACCCCGTCTTCGTGCTCGCGCGGGATGACGATTACGCCATCCGCATCTCCCAACAGGATGTCACCGGGGGCAACGCGGGCGCCGCCGATCGTGACGACGCAATCCATTTCCTCTACCTGCACGCGATCCTTGCCCGTACGCATCCAGTGGCCGCGGCTGAAGACCGGATAACCAAGCTTTCGGCATAGCGCCACATCACGGCTGATACCGTCGATCAGCGTCCCCGCGAGCCCTCGGCGATGCGCAATTTCCGTCAGTATATCACCCCATATGGTGGCATCTTCGCGGCCGCCATTGTCGATGACCACGACGCTGCCTGCCGGCACATCGTCAATATAGTCGCCAACCGTCCCCGGCGGGTTGGCGGCTGGGCCGCAGCGCATCGTGAAGGCCCGGCCCGCCATGCGGAACGCCGGATCGCGCCCCTGGATCTGGTAGCATTGGCCAACGATGCCCAGCTTGTCCAGCGCGTCGCTGACGGTCGCGGTATCCAGCTTTGCCGCGCGGACAATATTCCTGTCTTCGGTCATTTGCGCGCCTCATCGAGCATATGTTCATAGTTTCCGCCCAGCACTTCACTAAGGCGCCCGCCCGCGAGTATGGCCTTGGACATGGCTGCTTCCTTCGCGACGATTTCTTCAGCCGCTTCCAGAACAGCTTCGATATTCTCGACAGCAATGAAGATCACCGCACTGCGATCCGCGATCACATAGTCTCCGGCATTCACGGTCACATCCCCTATGCGGACCGGGACGTTCGTGTCCTTTTCCACCACGCGCCCACGCGCCGTCAGGGATGTCAGGCGATTGGTGAAGATCGGAAAATCATAGCCGCGCGCCTCGTCAATATCGCGCACCGGGCCATCGGCGACAACACCCGCGACATTCCGTTGCATGGCGCCCAGCGTCAGCAGACCGCCCCAGCAACCTGCCTCCACACCCGAACGCTGCTCCACGACGATGATGGTTTCGTCATCCGACTGTTCGATGGCCGCCGTGCAGAGGTGACGCGGCGGTCCGGGCGGCGGGCTGCCGGTGCCCAGCAGGACGGTGATCGCTCGGCCGGCTATGCGCCGGTCGCCCGATTCCTGGCGCAGGCCGGTCACCTGCCCACCCAGTTTCAGCCGGTCGAGCGCGTCCGAGACTGCGCATACATCCAGTCGCCGCAAACGCCGCAGCAGGGGATCGGAGGAATTTGCACTCATATGTTTTCAGTCCTTAATCCCAGTAGACGAAACCCATCGCATTGCCGGTGCCGGCCTCGCTGCGGTAGCAAGGCACATAATCCACGACGTGCGGCGCCAGACCCAGGTCGGCCATCACGGCAGCGACAGGCACCCAGTTCTTCATTTCCGATGTTCCGTCCTGGAAGATCGCCTCCCCCAGCGCCTCGACCTGTGACATGTCGGCGGAACGCAGCGCGTCGAGGAAGACGCGGTCGACATTTTCGTCGATCACGAAGTGAGTCAGCCCTCCCGACGCGATGACGGCCACCCGCGCATCGCTATTCCAGTTGGCGATCGCCTTCAGCACCGACTTGCCGAACGCATGGCATCGTTTCACGGTCGGCTGGTTGGGGGGGTAAAAGGTGTTGACCGTCACCATCACCATCGGCACTGGCCTGTCGCGCATCAGGCGGCGACAGACGAAGCCATAGGCGTGGGGTGTTTCCGGCTTCGGCAGGGCCTTCATTGCCGCGACGTCGAATTCGTCCTGCATCGCCTGCGCAATGATGGCTCTCGCCAGTTCCGGATGGCCCGGATAGTCGGCGCCGCCCGCCGGAATATAGCCAGGCACCGATTCCGCAATGCCAGGCGGCAGCTTGGCCATCCGATCGGGCGAAAATTCATGATTGGTGATGGTGTCGCCATAATGAACGCCGAAAGCGGGAATCAGCCGTTCGTCGAATATTTCCATCTGGTCGTTACCGATCACGACGGCGACATCAATCCTGGCCTCCTCGAACCGGTCGGCCAGTTCCTCAATCGCCGCCTGGCAACGCCGCTGGCGCATGTCCCACGCCTCCTGCGTGATCTGTTCCCGCAGTCCTTCGTCACGGCGCGCGGCGACCAGTTCGTCGAAGGTCCAGCTCTGCCCCTGCCATGCATGGCGATTGGCCTTGTCCGCCGGCACACGGGCTCCCCAGACTTCCGTCTCCGTCACCAGCATCGGACCATGGCTGGTGCCAATACCCAGCACTATTTTCGCCATGGCTCAGTTCTCCACCCGATCCAGCTTGAACAGCGCGCGCGCATTCCCCTCGAAAATTGCCGACTTCTCGTCCTGGGACAGCCAGTCGAAACTTTCGATACAGGGACGGATATCGTCGAAGGTCCTGCCCGTATCCGGATTGATCGCCGAACCCACGCCTGGGCATTCCGCACCAAACAGGCAACGGTCGGCGCCTACGGTCTTGATCAGCAGGCGCAGCGCCTCTTCCGAATAAAGGACCGTGTCATAATAAAGATGCCGCATGGTATCGAGGAATTCGAAGCCGCGGCGCGCGGCCGACGAACGGAATCGACCGATATGATAGGGAATGGCCCCACCACCATGGCTGACAACGATCTTGAGGTTCGGGAAATCCTTGAACACATTGGATTCCAGCAGGCCATATACGGCCATCGTCTCTTCCAGAAGGAAGTTGAGCGTATAAGGCGCCCGCGCCGAACGGGATCCGGCCGAATGGATATGCGCCGGAACGTCCAGTTCGCATAATTTCTCATAAAGAGGATACCAGTAGCGGTCGCCCATGGCGGGCGGCTCTACCCCGCTATTTTCGAACGGGTCGGGGTTCAGCAGGCACCCCTTGAAGCCCAGGCGGGACACGCATCTTTCCAGTTCCGGCAGCACGACCTCGACCGGTTCACCGGCAATCTGAGGCAGGCCGGCGACCGGCGCGAAACGATCGGGCATCAGTTGCGACTGCCGCGCGATGATATTGTTGGTTTCCTCGGTGAACCAATGGACCAGCTTGGCGGGCTTTTCCGAATGCATCATCTGGAAGGGACGCGGGCTCAGCAACTGATAGTCGGTGCCAACCCGATCCAGCATGTCCAGATGGCCGCAGGGCGCCATTTCCTTCCGGTTGGTGTGCGACAAAATTTCCTCATCGCTCAATTCGGGAAAGGCTCGACCATGCTCTCCCCGATGGGAAAGGAGCATGGATTTATAGACCCACAATTCGGCAGGGGCGCTAACATGCCCATGGCAATCGATAATCAAGGCCGTCCCCATTAATGGATTTGGATGCATTTTTGTATAACAATCTTTTAGTAGCCGTCAATGGCGCCATTCGGACTGTTTTCCGCCCTTTTCCGCTGGTCCTTTACAAAAGCGGCTTTCCAGCGCGGAATTGGTGGAGTAGGTGATCATTCAATTGTGTCAGTCAGATTGAGGCAAATCGAATGAAAGCGGCTCAGGCGGATGGGAGCGGGGTTCCAAGCCATATTGCCGCGCAGGTCAGGGCACTTGTTGCGCGCGGAATTTTGGCGCCTGGCATGCGGCTCGGTCAGACCGAACTTGCGGAGCGGTTCCAGGCAAGCCGGGTTCCTGTACGCGAGGCACTCAAACTGCTGAGCTCTGAGGGCATAGTCGAACACGACCCCAATCGGGGCTTTTTCGTCACGCCTCTGTCGCGGGACGAGGCGGAGCAGTTGTTCGTCATGCGGCACCTTATCGAGGATGAACTGCTCACATCCGTCGCATGGCCCGACGAGGCGCAACTGAAGGAATTGGACGAGCGCGCCCACGAGCTAGAGGGCCTGCTCGATGCCGGAAACCGCACGGAATGGTGGGAGCAACATCGCGAATTCCACCGGATGATCTTCAATCTGTCGCCACGCAAAATCATCGTGCGGGAAGCGATGCGACTGTGGATGCTCACGGACAGGTACAGGGTATTATTGCCTCTGCCGCGCCGGGTCAGCGAAGAGCGCGACATCGTGAACAAGCATAGCCTGGTCGCCGCACTGGCGGAACAGAACCGCCCCAAGCTCATAAATGAGAGGCGTGCGCGCCGACAGGGATTTGAGCGCCTCGTCATCGAGATGCTCGCCTCCAGGGACCTCTAGGCCGTAAACGGCCGCCAGACCCGGAAAATCATATTTCATTCTCGACGGCGTGCCGCAGCTTGCGCGCGGCGGCCGCGGGTTGATACGCCACGCCGACCAGGTCATGGGCTTCGTTGACGATCTCCCGCAGACGCGTCAGCCTGCCTATTTCCGCATCGGAAAGATGGGCGCGATCAGCAAGCCGCAGGTCGATCAGCCGCCACACCTCGTCCAGTTCGGCCTCTCTGTAGATGAGATGCTCGTCCCTTCGCGACGCCTCCAGCCGCTGCGCGATCAATGCCAATGTGGCGTTGTCAAACCCCAGAACATCCATCGCATCGTCCAAATCCATCCGCCCACACTCCAATTCGCGTGACAACGCCAAAAACCTTCTATATAGAATTCATAATTGTATAGCAATGTGGAGTTGCGCAGTGCTTTCTCGAGAAGATAATGAGATTCTGGTTCGCGTTGGCCCGGGAACGGCCATGGGCAATTTAATGCGCCGTTTCTGGCTGCCGGCCCTTCTTGAAAGCGAACTTCCCGATAATGATGGAACTCCCGTGCGCATCCGGCTGCTGGGGGAGGATCTGGTTGCGTTTCGGGACAGTTTGGGCCGCATAGGCCTGCTGGAGGAACATTGTCCCCACCGCCGCTCCTCACTGGCGCTGGGCGCGAATGAGGATTGCGGCCTGCGTTGCCTGTACCATGGCTGGAAATTCGACGTGAACGGCCAGTGCGTCGACACGCCCGCCGAACCGGAAGGCGCAACCCTGGCCAAGGCGATGCGCGCCAAGGCCTATGCCACCCATGTCGCGGGCGGGATGATCTGGGCTTATATGGGTCCGGTGGAAGAAAAGCCCCCCTTCCCCGATTTCCCCTGGCTTTCAATGACGGGGGGCCATTCCGTCCCCTTCAAGCTGCTGGAAGACTGCAATTATGCCCAGGCGGTGGAAGGCACGGTCGATTCCGCCCATGCCGGCGTGCTGCATCGCGAAAATCCCTGGTCGCAGGAAGCAAAATATCCCCATGAAAGGGATCTCCGCCCGCGGCTCGAGATCGACTATACCAATTATGGCCTTCGCTATTGCGCCATTCGGAATGACGAGGGGCTTCGTCACGCGCGCGTGACGCAGGTTGTCCTGCCCTTCTGGACGTTCATTCCCCCCGATGGCGGCAAGGCGCCCGCCTTTCGCCGCGATCGCCGGCTGGTCAACGCCTTCGTGCCGCGCGACGATTATTCGACCTGGCATATCCAGTGGTTCTTCGACGATAATTTCGCGATCGACGTGCCGCATCGCATAGAGGAAGGCGGCCACTGGCATGACGAGCATTTCCGCAAGCTGGTGAACATCGACAACTGGTACAATCAGGACCGGGAAGCGATGAAGAGCAGCAATTTTTCGGGTATCAAGGGCATCATGACGCAGGATCATGCGGTGAGCGAAACCCAGGGGAGGATACTCGACCGCACGAAGGAACATCTGGGCCGGTCGGACATAGCGGTCGTGGGATGGCGCAGGCTGATGCTGCGCGCCGCCCGAGAGCTGGCCGTCAATGGCTCCGCTCCCGAAGCGGCGACGGCGCCGGTCGACTGGTCGCGGGTGACAGCCGAAACCTTCACCTATCCGTCAGAACAAGGCTGGCGCGATGTCCTGCCCCTGCCGGAGGAGTTGAAGCCGCAGACATCCAGTGCGGCCTGACCCGGACGCAATAGCGCCATGATCGTAGACAGCCACTGCCATGCCAGCGACAAATGGTATGAGCCGGTAGAGACGCTGCTGGATGCCATGGATCGCAACGCGGTCGATGCGGCGGTGCTCGTCCAGATGCTGGGCGACTTCGAACATGAGTATATGCTGGAAGCCGCACGGCGATATCCTGGCCGCTTCGTCGTCGTCGGCGGCGTGCGCATTGAACGGGGCGACGCATGCGAAAACATCAGGCGTGCGGCCGATGCCGGCCTTGCCGGGGTGCGCCTGCGTCCCGGTGGACGCTCGCCGGGCACGGATCCCCTGGCGCTCTGGCGTTACCTGGAGGAACTGCGGCTTCCCATAAGCTGCGTGGGCAAAGCAGCGGACTTCGCCAGTCCCGATTTCACGGCGCTGGTGAAGGCGCTTCCCGGCGTCCCCATCGTGCTGGAACATCTCGGCGGCCTCGCGCGACCCGATGTGGACGACCGGAGCAAGATGGCAGAGGCCGTTCTCGAACTTGCCCAATATCCCAATGTGCATCTGAAACTGCCCGGACTGGGTCAACTTGCGCCCCGCATGGCCGAACTGGACCCCCGGATCGCCATGCCGTTGCAGATGGACGGCGTCACGGCTTTCATCGACCATATCATTACCGCCTTTTCGGAACGGCGTATCATGTGGGGCAGCGATTTCCCCCCGGTGGCGTCAAGGGAAGGCTATGCCAACGCGCTGGAATGGACGCGCCTTAGCCTTGGCCACCATCCGGCATCGACGCTCCGGTCCATATTCGGCGATACCGCCCGGCGAGTGTTTTTCCAAGATTGAGGCGAAACAGGGATCTGGCATCACAGGATCCTCTGCCGCCGTTTGACGACCGGGCCGGGCTTAAACCATTGAAGGCAGCAACGGTTACGGTTCGCTTTCTTCTGCGGCTCTGCCTGGCGCATGTGCGATTGGCACAGCGGCAACAATCAGTAGATGGACCGTCTTTATCGGGATCTTACCCGCGATTTCGCTTGATCACCTAAACCAATCGGGCCATGCTGAAGCAATCCATGGATTTCCCTGGGTTCCGACCGGAAACCTTCCCGCGGCTGCAGACACCTCACTGTGACAGAATGAGTGACCCGGAGCGCCGCGATCCCGAAATCTTTCTGCGTCAGGCAGCGCAGGAGGGTCGCGGCCGTCTCAAGATATTTCTCGGCGCGGCGCCGGGTGTGGGCAAGACCTATGAAATGCTGACCGACGGCATGCAACGGCTGAAGGCCGGCGTCGATGTCGCGGTTGGCGTGGTCGAAACTCACGGCCGGCACGAAACCGAGGCCCTGCTCCATGGGCATGAGGTCATCCCCCGGCGCGAAGTCGATCATCAGGGCCATGGCCTGACCGAAATGGACCTCGACGCCATCCTCGCCCGCCATCCCGCTCTGGTGCTGGTCGACGAACTCGCTCACAGCAATGCACCGGGCAGCCGCCATCCCAAACGCTATCAGGATGTCGAGGAGTTGCTCG
>Ga0307408_100000429_pt1 | contig 37390 bp, 19 predicted proteins | sample 322Cmetagenome_FD_202116 | JGI IMG/M metagenome (GOLD analysis project Ga0307408, IMG submission 202116) | Maize rhizosphere microbial communities from greenhouse at UC Davis, California, United States - 322HYB-C-3 | ecosystem: Host-associated > Plants > Roots > Rhizosphere > Soil | place... | reverse complement strand
GCCTGATCATGCGCATCACGGAAGCCGGCCGCGCAGCAACCCTGGTGCTGCTGAACGCCGGGGGCAATTCGGCGCGCCTGATGGATGCGCTGAACATCCGCCGCCTGCTGGCGGGCGACAACGCACCCAAAGTGATGAAAGCATCCAGCCCGCGCAAGAAAGCCGTGCGCACAACGGAACGCCGTCGCCGCCGCATGTAAAACTCCTGACGGGGTTCGCTGCCGAGAGGCACCATGAACCTGCTGCGCAACCTGCGCTTTGCACGCCGCCTGGCGATCCTCGTGGGGATCTTCGCCGGCGGCTTCCTGCTGTACGGCTTCTGGTCTTTCCGCACCCTCGAGCAATTGCGCGTCAACGGCCCGCTGTATGGAGACGTGATCCAGGGCAAGGACCTGATTGCGGACGTGCTGCCGCCGCCGCTGTACATCATCGAGTCCTTCCTGGTGGCGCAGCAATTGGCAGCCGCGGGCAGCCAGGTCGAGCGCGACCCGCTGGCACAGCGCCTGCGTACCTTGCATGCGCAGCAGGTGGCGCGCGTCCATTACTGGCAGGGTCGTTCCCTCGACGGCAGCCTGGCGGAGTCGCTCAAGCAGGCGAACATCCAGGCGGCAGCCTTCTACAACGAAGCTTTCGGCCAGCTGGTGCCCGCACTGGAGCTGGGCGACCGGCCGCGCGCCGAACATGCGCTGGCAAAGATGCAGCGCCATTACGACCTGCACCGGCAAGTGGTGGACGACCTGGTGAACCTTGCAGCCAGCCGCGCGCGCTTTACCGAAAGCCAGGCGGCGGAACGCATCCGCATCGACAGCGCGCTGCTGCTGGCGATCCTTGCCGCCTCGCTGATCATCGCAAGCGCCATGGCATGGCTGGTCAGCCGCAGCATCACGCGGCCGCTGGCGCAAGCGCTGGCCGTTGCGCAGCGGGTGCGCAGCGGCGACCTGGCCTCGCCTGCCCCAGAGCCCTTCCACGATGAAACAGGCGAGTTGCTGGCCTCCCTGCATGCGCTGCAGGGAAGCCTTGCCGCAGCCGCGGCGGAACGCCGCGAATCGGAACGCAAGCTGCGCTGCACGCGCCAGTTGCTGGAGCGCCTGCTGAACAGCGCCGACATGCTGGTGCTGGGACTGGGTCACGATGGCGAAGTACTGATCTTCAATGAAACCGCGGCCCGGGTCACCGGCTGCAGCCGGGACAGCGTGCTGGGACGTGTATGGCGCGACCTGCCGCTATTGCCCATGTCGGCCGTATCGCAATGGCCCGAAGGCGGGCATCCGGAACAGTTCCGCGCCATGCCGGCCGGCCACGAGCACCTGCTGCAGACCGCATCCGGCGACGAGCGCCGCATCGCCTGGCATCACAGCGCGCTGGAAGACGGCGAAATCGCCTTGCTCAGTTTCGGCATCGACGTGACCGAATTGCGCCAGGCGGAGCGCGCGATTGCTGCCGCCCACGAGGCAACGGACCACGCCAACCGCAGCAAGAGCGCCTTCCTTGCCAATATGGGACACGAAATCCGCACGCCGCTGAATGCCATCATCGGCCTGACCGAACTGGCCCTGCGCGGACCGCTCGAGGCACGCCAGCGCAGCTACCTCGAACAGGTCGATGGCGCTGCCGCCAGCCTGATGACGATGTTCAACGACATCCTCGACTTCTCGCGGATCGAGGCCGGCAAGTTCCGCATGGAAGAATGCGTTTTCAATGCGCGCCTCGCGGCGGAACAGGCCTGCGCCGAATGGCAGGCGGCGGCCCAAGCCAAAGGCCTGCAGCTGGAATGCACGGTGGAAGCGGGGCTGCAGGAAGAAGTGGTGGGCGATGCCGCGCGCCTGCAGCAATTGCTGCAGCATTTGCTGGCGCATTCGGTGAAGTTCACGGAACGGGGCAAGGTGCAGTTGCAGCTGCGGCGCGAAGGCGCCGGCGGCGCGGACGGCGCGGTGCTGCGCTGGGAAGTGCGCGATACCGGCGCGGCGCGCGATGCGGCCGTTCAGCTTTACGAACCGGCGGGGCCGGGCGATTCGGCGGCAGGCCTGGGCCTGTCGGTGGCGCGCCAGCTGGCAGCGATGATGGGCGGCCACCTGCTGCTCGAGAGCGACCCGGCCGAAGGAAACCGTTTCGTCTTCACCGCCCTGTTCCGCCATCCGCTGCCCGGCGCTGTCGCTTGTGCCGAAGCGCAGGCCGCGGCGCAAGCGGCCTTCCCCGCCCTGGTGGCCCTCGGTGTCGACATGGCTGGCGTACTGGTGCGCTTGCATGGCAACCGCGCGCAATTGCGCAAGATGCTGGGCCAGTTCCTGCAAGGCCAGGCCGCATTGCACGTGGCTGTTGGCGATGCGGTTGCGCTGGGCGACCGCCAGCGCGCGCAGCGCCTGGCACATACGCTGGCCGGACTTTCGGCGCAGTTGGGCATGGAGGACTTGCGCCGCGCTGCGGCAAGCGTAGTCAGCGCGCTGCGCGCCGGCGCCGATGCGGGGCCGGAGTTGGCGCTGCTGGCACCCGCATTGGATGCAGTGCTGCAGGCGATCCACGCCGACCTGCAAGCGGCCGGTGAATCAGGCGAGCAGGCTGCGTAGGCCGCTGGTGCGTTCGGTCCGGCGCCGGATCGCATCCGGCAGCACGCCCGGATTGGGCGTCAGCAGCGTAAAGCGCTGGCGGGCACGCGTGATGCCGGTGTAGACCAGCTCACGCGCCAGCACGCTGGGCGCTTCGCGCGGCAGCACCAGCACGGTATGGCTGAACTCCGAACCCTGCGATTTATGCACCGTCATGGCAAATGCGGTTTCCACATTGCGCAGGCGGGTCGCCAGCACGCTGCGCACCTGGCCGCCATCCGAGAAATACACGCGCAGCGAGCCGGAACGCGCGGGATCGGGCAGCACCAGGCCAATGTCGCCGTTGTATACGCCCGTAGCGTAATCGTTGCGGGTGACCATGACCGGGCGGCCCACATACCAGTCGCCGCGCCGCTTCAACAGCTCATGCTCTTCGAGGCGCTGTGCAATGCTCTCGTTCAGGCCGGAGACACCCCATTCGCCTTCGCGCACTGCGCACAACAGGCGGAAGGCCTCGAAGGCTGCCAGTACGCCGGCGGCCCAGGCGTCGTGGCCGGCCGCGCCGGCGCCCTGCCTGACCATTTCCAGGAAGGGCCGGTAACCCTCGAGCGCCAGCCGCAGCATGTCTTCCTGCTGCGCCGCCTCGTTCCAGTGCAGCTGTCCTGCGCTGTCGGCGCGCAGCACGGCGCGCGCAGCTTCGGCATCGCCATTGTTGACGGCGATAGCCAGCTGGCCGATCGGGCCGCCGAAACGGCGGCTTTGGCGCAGCATGACCGTCTGCTGCGCCAGCGCGCCTGCGTTGCCGAGGAATTCCGGCGGGATAAGCTGGCCGGATGCCGCTTCCACAAAGGCTGCAGTGGCAGTACCGTAGCCGCCCGCCTGCGCGTCATGGCACAAGTCGCCCAGCACCGAACCAGCTTCCACCGATGCCAGCTGGTCCTTGTCGCCCAGCAGGATCAGGCGTGCGCTTGCCGGCAAGGCATCCAGCAGGGCCGCCATCATTTCCAGGTGAACCATCGAAGCTTCGTCCACGATCAGCACATCCACGTCGAGCGGGTTGCCGGCGTTGTGGCGGAAAGCCCGCGTATCCGGGCGCGCGCCCAGCAGCGAATGCAAGGTTCGGGCGCCGCCCATGCGCGCGGCCAGCTCGCGCAGCGGCAAGGCCGCTTGCAGGCTTTGCTCCAGGTCTTCCAGCGCACTGTCGATAGCTTGTTTCAGGCGCGCCGCGGCTTTGCCGGTAGGTGCGGCCAGCGCCACGCGCAATTGGCCGGCATGCTCGCCTTTCACCGCAAACAGCAGTGCCAGCAGGCGAGCTACGGTATAGGTCTTGCCGGTGCCGGGTCCCCCGGTAATGACTGCCAGGCCGCCGCGCGTGGCGACCGCGCAGGCGATCTTTTGCCAGTCCGCACCGCCCTCGCGCGTCGCATGCGTGAACAGGCGATCCAGCCATTCGCGCACCAGTGCCGGCTCGGAAAAATGGGGAGGTACCCCATTCTCGGCAGAAAATGGGGTACCTCCCCATTTTTCCGAGCCGGTACGAGCGCGCACGGCATCGGCGACGGTGTTTTCGTCGGACCAGTAGCGGCGCAGGTACAGGCGGCCGCCAGCCAGCACCAATGGCTGGCCCTTGTCCACGCCGCCCGGCCAAGCCAGCACTTGCGGGCAGGACTGCAGGAATTCATGCCAGGCCGCCAGCCCTTGCGGCAATTCACCCGCTTCCGCGCACAGGCTTTGCCAGTCTTCCTCGCCCCAGCCCAGCATGGACGAAGGATCGCCGGCCAGCGCCGCCAACTGCAGGCAACTGTGGCCGCGGCCTTCCAGTTCGGACAGCAGCAGGCAGGCCAAGGCCAACGGCGTGCCGGCCGCCAGGCTGTCTTCCGGCACCAATGACGTCACGAAGCGCGCAAACACTGGGCCCAGCCGGCGCAGCATGCCGCCTTCGGCCAGCATATCGATATGTTCGTAAAAACTCATTGGCAAAGCCCGTCCAGTCCATCCAGCAGCTCGGCGTCGGGCGGCAGCAGGTAGCAGCCGCGCGTCTGCTCATTGCCGACGCCGCGCAGGAAGTAGAAGATTGCGCCGCCCAGTTGCGTGGCCGGGTCGTAGGCATCGCCCAGGCGCGTGCGCAGCAGCCGGTGCAGGGCCAGCATATAGATCGCGCCCTGCACGTCGTAGCGATGCGCCGCCATGCCGTGCGCCAGCGCTGCCTTGTGGTAGGCCGCGTCGCTGCCACCCAGCGCGTTCGATTTGTAGTCCAGCACCCAGTAGCGCCCCTGGTGTTCGAACACCAGGTCGCAGAAGCCTTTCAGCATGCCGTGCAGTTCGCGCTGCGGCAAGCCGGGGCGCGCAATGCCATCCAGCAGGTGCTGGCGGCACAGCCGGTCCAGCTTGCCCGTGTCCAGCCGTTCGCTCGGGAACCAGAACTCCATTTCCGGCAGCAGCTGCCCGATGGCGTCCAGCGCGCCGCCCAGCGGCGGCAGCTCGGTGGTGGCGATCGCGCGCAGCCATTCCAGGGTGTCCGCTTCGCGATGGCCCCAGCCGGCGCGCTTGATCTGGCGCGCGGCGCGTTCGGCATAGTGTTCCTGGTGGATCGAAGCAAAGCCGTCGCGCGCCAGCGCTTCGAGCTGTTCGTGCAGGAAGTTGCCGGGCACGGAGCCGCGCGGGAAGCGGTGCCAGGCCGTGTCCTCAATGCGCAGCAGCGCGCCCTCTTCCTCGCCTTCGAGCAGGGTTTCCTGCGCGGCATGCATCGGCGCAGGCAGCGGCTCGCTGCCGCTGCGCCTTGCCAGCGAAGTGAAGCTGCCAACCGACCAGTCGCGCTCGAAGTCGCCCTGGTAGGCCAGCGGCGCTTCCAGCGGCGGGCGCTCGACCGCGCGCGCCAGGCGGGTGACCGGCACGGACGGTTCCAGCAAGGCGACGGAAATGGCATCGCAGCCGCCGCGCAATTGCTGCCAGCTTTCCAGCAATTGGCCGGCAGGCAACGCTTCGCCGCCGGTCAGCAGGTAGCCGAGGGCCGAATCGTGCAGCGTGTTCTCATCCTTCTTGCGCGCCGGCAGGGCAGCAACGCCGAGCCACAGGAAATGCCGCGCGCGCGTCAGCGCCACATACAGCAGGCGCAGGTCTTCCTCGATGCGCGCAGCTTCCGCGGCCAGCTGGCCTTCTTCGGACAGGCGCATGTCGAGGCGGCGTTCGCCCTCCTCATCGGTATATTCGAAGAAGGTGCGGTTACGCTTGTCGACCTTGCGCACCGTGACCGCAAACGGCAGGTAGACCAGCGGGTATTCCAGGCCCTTGGACTTGTGCACAGTCACGACCTTGACCAGTTCCGCATCCGATTCCAGCCGCAGCACGCGTTCGTCGCCGCCGTCCGTCTCATCGTCGATCTGTTCCGCCAGCCAGCGTATCAGGGCCTGCTCGCCTTCCAGCTGGCGGCTGGCCTGCTGCAGCAGTTCGGCCAGGTGCAGCAGGTTGGTCAGGCTGCGTTCACCGCCCGGCCGCGCCAGCAATTGCGCCGGCAGGGCAAGGTCGTGGATGAAGCGGCGCAGCATGGCCAGCACGCCCTGGCGCTGCCATACCACGTGCAATTCCTTGAGCTGTTCCACGCGGCGTTCCCAGGCCAGTTCATCGGCAGAGAACTGGGCCAGTTCGGCCAGCGCCAGGTTGGCGGTGCGCGTGGCGAAGGCGGTGCGCGCCAGCTGGCCGTCGAGCGGGTTGGCCACTGCGGACAGCCAGCGCAGCATATCCGCCGCTTCGTCGCTGGAAAGCACCGAGTCCTTGTCGGACAGGTAGACGCTTGGCACCAGGCGGCGCTGCAGGGAGCGGCGCACCGCGGCCGCTTCACGGCGATCGCGCACCAGGATGGCGATGTCGGCCGGTTGCAGCCGCTTGAAGCCTTGTTCGCCCTGGAAGCCAGTCGCCGGATCATTGAGCAGGCAGGCGATATGCTCGGCGCACTGCTCCGCGAAGTATTCGCGGTAGGCATCGGCCCCCAGTTGTTCCATCGTGCAGCCGGCTGTCAGCGCCTGGATATCGCCGGCCGGGCCAACCAGTCGCTCCGGGCGGCCGCGCGCGCCCACCGCGTCGAATGGCAGCGGGTTGCCTTTCTCTGTCCGGAAGCGGAAAGCGCCCCGTGCAAAGCCGCCCTGCCCGGCCACGCCCTCCGCATGCAGGAACACCTGGTTGACTGCAGCCACCACCTGCGCGGTGGAGCGGAAGTTGGTGCCGAGCTGGTAATGGCGGCCTTCGGTGGCACGCCGCGCATCAAGGTAGCTGTGGATGTCGGCGCCGCGGAAGCCGTAAATCGACTGCTTCGGGTCGCCGATCAGGAACAGCCCGAGCTCCGGGCCGTTGGCGGCAACCTGGTACAGCAGGTTGAAAATGCGGTACTGGCTTGGCGCCGTATCCTGGAATTCATCGACCATCGCCACCGGGAATTGCGTGACGATGCGCTGGCGCAGTGCCGCGCCGTTGGCGCCCTCCAGCGCGCTGCGCAGGCGTTCCAGCATGTCGGCAAAGCCGAACAGGCGCTGCTGGCGTTTCAGTTCCTCCATGCGCGCGGCGATCGTTGCCGCGGCATGGCGCAGGACGTGATGGCGCAAGGGCTCGATCTCGTCCAGCGCACGCCGCAGCGGCGCGATTTCGTCAAAGTCGGCCGGGATATCGGGCGCGAAGCCTTTGGCGCAGGCGTCGACCAAGCCGGCCGACGTCAGGCGCATCCACGGCGTCGCATTCATGTCCGGTTCGGCCAGCGCAGGATCGTTGGCCCAGTCGCGCAGGGCCGCGAACCATTTGGCGACCGAGTCGGCACGCAGCTTGGTGCCGTTGAAGCACTTCGGATTGGCCTCACGCTGGGCCGCGATCCAGCCTTCCATGCGGTCGGCGCGTTCGGCCCAGCCCTGCTTGAGGCCAGCCAGCGCGGCCTGCTGTTCGCGCTGGACGCGGCCAATCATTGCTCCCAGCGGCTCGCGGCCGGCCAGTTCGCCGGCATCCGGCCGGCGCGCCAGGTCGCGCACGCTGCGCCCCAGAGCCGAGACGTCGCGGCAGGCGGAGAGCAATACGCGCAAAGCCTGCTCTCCCAGGGGATAGACTTGCTGGCGCCAGTAATCGTGCACCGCGTCCTCGTAAAGCGCTGCCTCGTCGCTGAGCAGTTCTTCATCGAACAGGTTGCCGCTGTCGAAGGCGTGCTCGCGCAGCATGCGCTGGCACCAGGCATCGATGGTAAAGATTGCCGCCTCGTCCATCGTTTCGGCCGCCAGCTGCAGGCGGTAGGCGGCCTGCTGGCGCGCCGCCTGGTCCGGCAGTTCTTCCAGCAGCGCGTCCAGGTAGGTATCGGGTGCCAGCGGCGCCTCGGCGCGGAAGTACGCCGCCGCTTCCACCAGCCGTTCGCGCACGCGGTTGGACAGTTCGCGGGTGGCGGCGCGGGTGAAGGTCATCACCAGGATCTCGTTCGGCATCAGCGGCCGGCGGTAGGCATGCTCGCCCCCATGTCCCAGCACCAGGCGCACATACAGTGCCGCGATGGTCCAGGTCTTGCCGGTGCCGGCGCTGGCCTCGATCAGGCGCGAGCCATGCAGCGGGAAGTCGAGCGGGTTCAGTGCGATGCTCATTCCTCGCCCTCCGCGCCGCCCTCGATCGGCTGCACCGTGACCGATTGCGCCAGCCAGTCCGCCAGCGGCTGGTACAGCGCGCGGCTATGGTCCGCAAAGCCCGGCTCACCGGCCAGTGCCGCAAAGTCCGGCCACAGGCGGGCCAGGCACGGGTCTTCATTTTCGCCCGACAGCTCGAAGCCGCCGTCGTAGACACTGCGCGGATCTCCCTCCATCACCAGAGCGAGGCCGGTCTTGCAGGCCACAGGCAATGGCCGGTCCATGCCAGCCCGCCACAGTTCAACAATGCGGTGGAGCCCCGCAAGCGCCGCCTGCTGCTCAAGCGGCGCCATGATGACGATGGCATCGCGCGCGACCAGGAAGCCGGTCACCGGCAGGCCCTGCGCGGCTGCCGCCAGCTGGCGCAGCCACATCGGAATCAGTTTTTCGCCGCGCGGCGCGCCGGATTTGTCGCACACGCGCGAAGACATTTGCATCAGCCAGACCGTCGCGCCCTCGGCTTCATGCAGCTGGTCGATCCAGTCTTCCAGCACCAGGCCGGCCAGCTCCAGGTGGACCGCCAGCTTGGGCGCTTCATGCCGGTATGCGGCGCGCAGGGACAGCCACGCCGTACGGACCGGCACCAGTTCTTCCACCAGTTCTTCGAGCACACGGTCGCCGATCAATCCGATCGGCAGCACGCCCTGGCGTCGCAGGCGCTCGCCGCGCTCCTGCAGGGTGGCCCTGACGTCGCCCACCACTTCCACCTCGCCGCCGTCTGCCAGCATCGCGTCTTCCAGCGTATAGCGTTCCAGGCCATCGAGCTGGAATGGCTCTTCGTCTTCGCCCACCATCGCCGATTCGGCAAAATAGACGCCAAGGCGCTGGCGGAAGAAGTGCCGCACCGGCTGGCGCAGGAAGGCTGCCAGCGTGGAGAGACGCAGCCGGAAAGTCTCTTCCACTTCGTATGGCGGCAACGCGCTGACGCTGGCGTCGGCGCTGCCGGCATCATGCGCCGCGCGCCATTCGCCGGCAAAGGTCAGCAAGCCGCCGCGTTCGAAATAGGCGCGGCTGAAAGGCTGCAAGGCGTGCAAGGTGGTGCGGGCGGCAAGGTTCAGGTTCCAGCCGGACTTCAGGTAATCGCGCAGCTGCGCCACCAGCACCGATGGCGGCTGTTCGCTGTTGTCACGCACGTTGCGGCCGACCCAGCTCACGTACAGCTTGTCGCGCGCTGCCAGCACCGCTTCCAGCATCAGGTAACGGTCATCGTCGCGGCGCGAACGGTCGCCGGGGCGCGCCATGCCGGGCAAGGCCAGCAAGTCGAAATCGGCGCGGCTGGCGCGGCGCGGGAAATCGCCATCGTTCATGCCCAAGAGGCACACCACGCGGAAAGGCACAGCGCGCATCGGCATCAGGGTACAGAAGGTCACGCCGCCGGACACGAACTGGTGCTCCAGCGACGGTTCGTCCAGGCCGCCCATCCACGCTTCGCGCAAAGTGGCCAGTGGAACTTCCTCATCGAAGCCCGCGTCTTCGCAGGTCTCCAGCCACTTGTCCAGCGCATCGTCCAGGCGCGCCAGCGTCAGGCGGTCGGCCTCGTCACGGTCGCTGAAGAAACCGGCCAGCAGCAGGCGGGCCTGTTCTGCCCAGTCGGCAGGACGGCGCGCCACGCCCAGGTGCTCGCGCCAGGCCAGCAAAGCCTCGATCAACTGCGCCAGCGAGCCGGCCAGGGCCGCATCCAGCCCGCCAACTTCCGAATACGGTTCGATGCCGGCGTATGCTTCGCCATTGCCGGCCGCATAGCCAAGCAGCATGCGGCGCACGCCGAACATCCAGGCATTCTGCTCGCCGGCTGGCGCCAGGCCCAGTCCCGCACGGTGTTCGGCATCCAGGCCCCAGCGCACGCCAGCGCCTTCGATCCATTGGCCCAGGGTCGGCAAATCGTCTTGCGCCAGGCCGAAACGGCGCGCCAGTGCCGGCACGTCCAGCAGGTCGCGCACTTCGCTCTGGCGGCAGCGCTGCTGCGGCAGGCGCAGCAGCCATTCCAGTGCCACCAGCAGCGGATTGACGCTGCGGTCGTTGACGTCGCCGATTTCATGCGGGATGAAGCGCGGGTCATGGCGGCGGTGCTGGCCGAAAACGGCCCTGATCGAAGCGGTGAAGACATCGATATCGGGCACCATCACGACGACGTCGCGCGGGCGCAAAGAGGGATCGGCGGCAAACATGGCCAGCAACTGGTCGTGCAGGATTTCGACTTCACGCTGCACGCTGTGCGCCACGTGGAATTCGATCGAGCGGTCGCCGTCCTCCGGGGGAACTTGGGGATGCTCGGCCAGCGGCAGCATATCGCGCACGGCCGCCTGCACTTGCGCCAGCAGGGTTTCGCCCTCCTCGTCGCTGAACAGGTCCACGCGCAGCTTGTCGTCGCGCCCTTCCAGGTCGCTGGCGGTATCGAATTCGTCCAGCATGCGGATGTAATCGCGCCCCTGGCGTCCCCAGCTCGCCAGCAGCGGATGGCTGTGCGCATGCAGCGCTTCCAGCGGCACTGCGGACAGGTCGATGTCCTTGCGCGCAGCATGGCGATGGCGCGCGGCGCGCAGCAGGTCGCGGCCTTCGATGATGTCGCCCCAGTAGTAGCGGCATGGATTGGGCACCGCGATCACCACCTGGGTGAAGCGCGCCAGCGAAGCCATGGCCTGCAAGGTCTGGTAAGGCAGCGCCGACACGCCGAACAGCACGATCCGGCGCGGCAGGCGGCCCAGCGGCGTGTCGCCGCGCTGCACAGCCTCCACGAAGGCGGCGTGCACGCTGGCGCGCCCCAGGCCGCGTTCCTCTTCCGGCACGCTGGCCGCCACGGCCCGCCACAACTCAGCCTGCCAGCGCTGGTCCGGCGCCAGCGGCGCCGCCTCGCCGCGCGCGTTGCGCAGCAGGTCGCGCCCGGCGGCCCAGTCTTCCAGCCAGTCGGCGCGGTACACCTGGTACTGGTCGAACAAGTCGGCCAGGCGCTCGGCAAGCTGCAGGCGGCGCTCAGGATCGCCATCGCGCAGGAAATGGCGCAGCGGCGCGAAGGCTTCCTGCACCAGCAACTGCGGCAACAGGCGCATCAGGCGCCAGGTCAACGGGCCTTTATCGAAGGCGGAGATGGGCGGCACGCGCGCATGGCCAAGCATGCCCCGGTAGATTTCCCACAGCAGCCGGGCCGGCAGCGCCACGCGGGTGGCGCCGCACAGGCCCGTTTCCTCGGCCAGCGCGATTTTCAGCCATTCCGCCACGCCATTCGACTGCACCAGGAAGATCTCCTGCTCCAGCGGCGCCAGCGGCTGGCCGCGCAGCCACTGGAACACGGCGCTGCGCAGCTCTTCGAGCTGGTTGCCGTGCAAAATCAGGAGTCCGGGTTGAATGCTTTGAGCCATGTAAAAGCAGCGAAATAGCGTAGGTTGCCATTATCGCCGCAAAGCCGGCTATCCGGGAATATTGACGTTCATTTCCTGCGCAATATGTTCGCGCAGGCGCTCCAGCAAAGGCTGCATCTGGCTGACAATCGAGCGGGCGCGGTCGATGCCGTCGGCCGGCGTCATTTTTTCCAGCGCCAGGCACAGGTCCGCAAAGCTCATTGCACCCACGGCGCGCGCCGAGGACTTGATGCGGTGGCCCAGTTCCGACAGGCGCACGATATCGCCAGCCTCCAGCGCCACCTGTACTTCGCGCAGGCCGTCTTGCGCCGAGTCGATGAACATGTTCGCGTACTTGCGCATCTTTTCGGGCTTGTTGCCGAATGTCTGGGCCAGCGCGCGCAAGTCGAACAGCTCGGACTCGCCATTGCCGCCTGCATCGGCATCGGCCTCCTGCTCGGCGGCCGGTTCGGGCATTGGCACCGGCGCCGGCGCGGCCTGCGGCGCGGGCTGGCCAGGCGTGGTGGTGGTGCGCACCTGCGCCATGCGGCCTTCGGCGGCGCGTTGGCTCATCCACTTGGACAGCACCGAGAACAGCAGGTTCGGCGCAATCGGCTTGGTCACGAATTCGTCCATGCCGGCAGCCAGGCAGCGCGCCTGGTCTTCGCGGCCGGCGTTGGCCGTCATGGCGATGATCAGGGTGCCGGACAACTTCGGATGGGCGCGGATAATGCGCGTTGCTTCGTAGCCGTCCATGACCGGCATCTGCACGTCCATCAGCACGCAGTCGAAATGCTCCTTGACGAGCAGGTCGATGGCTTCCTTGCCGTTGTTGGCTACCACCACCGTAGCGCCGGCATCTTCCAGCAGTTCCTGGCCCACCTGCTGGCTGAAGATATTGTCTTCCACCAGCAGGATGGAAGCGCCGTGGATCGGTGCCAGCATATCCGGCTGCAGCGCGTTGGTGTCGGTGGCTTGCAGCAGGTGGGTGCCCTTCTGCAGCTTGGCCGTGAACCAGAACGTCGAACCCTTGCCCGGCTCGCTCTCCACGCCCACCGTGCCGCCCATCAGCTCCGCCAGCTGCTTGCTGATCACCAGGCCCAGGCCCGTGCCGCCGTATTTGCGGGTCGTCGACGTGTCGCCCTGGTGGAACGACTGGAACAGGCTGGAAACCTGGGCCGGCGTCATGCCGATGCCGTTGTCCTGCACCTCGAAGCGCACCACCGTGTAGTTGTCGCGGTCTTCGACCGGGCGGGCGCGGATATAGATCTTGCCGTTTTCCGAGAACTTGATTGCATTACTCGTGAAATTCAGCAGCACCTGCTCCAGCCGCAGCGGGTCGCCGCGCAACTGGTGCGACAGGCCGGGCCAGATTTCGAACACCAGTTCCAGCCCCTTGCGGTTGGCCGCATCGCCCAACTGGCCGGAAATATTGGTCAGCAGCGACTCCAGCGCAAAGTCCAGCACTTCCAGGTCCAGCTTGCCCGCCTCGATCTTGGAGAAATCGAGGATGTCGTTGATGATGCCCAGCAGGTGCTGGCCGGAATGGTAGATCTTTTGCAGGTAATCCTTCTGCTTCGGATTGGTGGCGCCCTTCAGGGCCAGGTGCGCCATGCCGATCACGGAATTCATCGGCGTGCGGATTTCGTGGCTCATATTGGACAGGAAATCGCTCTTGGCCTGGTTGGCCGCGCGCGCCTGCTCCTTGAGCATGTGCAGTTCGGTGACGTCGGTCGACAGCGCGATCACCACCGTGACGTCCTTCTCCAGTCGCACCGGCGCCTTCACGGTCCACAGGTGATGCACCACGCCGTGGCGGTCGGTGTAACTGGCCTCGCCGGAACGCTTCTGCTGGTCGGCCAGCACCACCCGGTCTTCCTGCCAGGCCGCGTCCGCGTCGCGCTTGTGCATTACCTCGACATCCAGGCGGCCGATGATGTCTTCCACCGGCAGGCCAATCACTTCCGCCATCTTGGCGTTGACGTAGACGTAGCGCCGCTCCTGGTCCTTCATGTAGACGTGCGCCTCGACGTTATCGAGCACGCTGTCCAGCAGGCGGCGCTGCTCCAGCGCATTGCGGCGCTGCGAGTACATGGTGAACAGGTAGCCGTAAATCAGCAGCGTGCCGGTAAAGCCTGTGACCAGGGACAGGTAAGGAATCCAGCGGTCGAAACCGACGATCATCGCGTCCTTGCGCGCGTAGAACTGGGCTTTCCACAAGCTGCCGTTGAAGTCGATCGGCAGCACGGAGATGAAATAGTCGCCCGGATCGCCCGGCAGCGCGGCCGGCTTGTCGATCGAGCCGTTATCGTTGAACAGGAGCCGGTCGTCCGCTTCGATGGTCAGGTTGCGCTTCTCCGGATCGGTGGACGCATCCGAATACAGGATCATGTGCACCTGGCGGTCGGCCATCTCGTCGATCGCGCCCTGGATCAGCTTGGACACCGAAAACCCGATCCCCACCGAGCCGATGAAGTTGGCGCGGCGGCTGTTGACGTCGTCCACCGGCATGCCGCGCTTGTAGACCGGCAGGCGCATGCCCAGCCCGATATGCGGCACCGGCTGCTTGAGCAGGACCGGCTGGCCGGAAGCGCTGATGTCGCCCGTATCGCGCGACAGCTGCATGGCGCGGTCGATGGCCGGGTTGGCGGTGATGTCGACGCCAAACTTCTCCATCATCAGGCCCATGGGCTCCAGGTAAGTCAACGGCGCATACTGTTCGCGCTTGCCGGGCGGCTTGATGTCGAACTTGGGATAGCCGCCCGGCGCCAGGCTGGTATCGGCGCGCACCGCAGCCACGAAGGCATCGCGCTCCGCATGCGGCACATTCGGCGCATAGTTGATGGCCTCGAGGGCCGGATAGTGCTTGCTGATGTTCAGCGACGTCACGTACTGCCGGAATTGCAGCCGGGTGACGTGGTCGGAGGTCTGGAACAAGGCCACCAGGCCGCGCACCACGTCCGAATAAGACTTCACGCGGGCCGAAATGCTGTATTGGGTGGCGCGATTCAAGTTGTCGAAGCGCAGTTGCGCCTCGTCCTCCACCGTGTTGGAGGTGGTGGCAAACAAGGTGGCGCCAACTGCCGAGGCCAGCGACAGGCCAAGCAACCATAGCAGTGCCCGCCCGCTGGCCAGGCTGCGCAGCTTACGCCTCATCCAATGAGAAAAGTCTTGCATTTAAGCAGCATACGTTAAAGCCGCCCTGAACGGAACCAATTCATCGCTCCCTGGTCCAAAGCGCGTCAGGAGGGCTCATCATGAAAAATGGATTCCACATCTTACCGGCATCCCGGGCTTGCCGGATTTTCCTAGCCTGTGTGCATTCCTCGGCACTTTTGCTTGCCGCGCCTGCCGCAGCCGCGCCGACAGGCCGGCAGCGCCCGCCACCCGCGCCGGTGCTGGAGCATCGCGAATTCGATGCCATGCTGGAGGCCGCATTCCAGCCACCCGCTGCGGGCCAAAACAGGACTTTCATACTGCACTTTACACTTCCCGGTGCAACAGCGGCGCAACGCGTGAACTGGACATTGGGACTATACGGCCCCGCTGGCGAACTGGTCCGCCAGTGGCGCGGACGCCACGTTCTGCAAGGCGGCAGCGGCCAATCCACGGTCAGCTGGCGCGCCCCAAGCGCCTTGCCCGCCGGCATTTACACATTGCGCCTGCAAGCGGGCAAGATTCGCCAGCGCCGCCCGATCGCAATCGGCCAGCCGGCATTGCTGCAGCCGGCCTCCGCAGCGGCGGCCGCCGCCGGCACGCCCGGGCCGGCGCACTTCGACGGCCTGGACTTCGGCATCGTGTACGGCAACCTGCACAGCCAGACCAACCATAGCGACGGCGGCGGCGATCCCGCGCATTGCCACGGCGCCCAGGCGCCCCGGACAGGCGCCTTCGGCCCCGAAGACGCCTACCGGTTTGCCCAGCAGCACGGCCTGCAGTTCCTGCTCGCCTCGGAACACAACCACATGTACGACGGCAGCGAACGCAGCGATCCCGGCGCCGACCCGCTCGCCGCGCGCCAGCTTTACCGGCTGGGCATCGCCAGCGCCGAACAGTACACTGCCCAGCATCCCGGCTTCGTCGCAATGTACGGCATGGAATGGGGCGTGATCAGCGGCGGCGGCCATCTCAACATCCTCAACAGCCCGGCCCTGCTGGGCTGGGAGCGCAGCGCAAACGGCGAGCCCTTCGCCGACGTGGTCACGCCGAAGAACGATTACGGCGCCCTGTACACACTGATGAAAGCGCAAGGCTGGCTGGGCCAGTTCAACCACCCGGGCGCCAGCCAGTTCCCGATCAACGGCGAAGCGCTGGCCTTCAGCGACGATGGCGGCGCCGTCATGGCCCTGTGCGAAGTCATGAACAGCAACGCCTTCTCCAAACGCCTCGACGAAGGCGAACCACGCCACAGCTTTTACGAAGAAGCCTGCGACAAGCTGCTGGAAGCGGGCTACCGCCTGGCATTCAGCAGCGACCAGGACAACCACTGCGCCAACTGGGGCGCCTCGTTCAGCAACCGCACCGGTATCCTGCTGCCTGTCGGCGCCGCGCCCACGCAGGACGCCCTGCTCGACGCCATCCGCGCCCGCCGCGTCTTCGCGACGATGGACAAGCAGTCCGCAGCGGCCCTGACCGCCAACGGCATCATGATGGGCGCGCACATCGAGAATACTGGCCCACTCACGCTGCAAGTGCATTACACCAGCACCGCAGGCCGCGGCATCGCAGCGCTGGAGGTGCTGGAAGGCGTGCCTGGCCGCAAAGGCGAGGTCAAGCCCATGCGTGGCGTCAGCGCGATGCAGCACAGCTTCACGCCCCGGCCCGGCGCCCACTTCTACTACGCGCGCCTGACGCAGGACGACAGCAAGCAGTTATGGACAGCCCCGGTCTGGGTCAATCAACGCTGATGCGGACCGGATTGATTTCGCGCGCCAGCATTTGCCGCACGGTTTCCGCCTGCTTGCGGACAGCGGCCGGCACTTGCTGGCGGCGCTCGCATTCGGCCAGCAGTTGCTGCGCCGCCTGCGAATCGAGCTTCGCCCCTTCGCTCGACAGGCGCAGCATGCCAAAACGCAGCGCTACCTTGCACAGGCCGGCGCCGTCCGGGGCAGCCAGCAACTCGGCCGGCGCGATGGTGCGCGCCGCCTCCAGGTCCGCCGGCGCGCACGAACCGCCAAGACGGAAGTCCAGCGCGGCCAGCAGCGGCGCTGCGGGCAGCAACGCTTGGGCCTCCGCGACCGAGAACGGGCCGGCCGCGCCGCAAGCGGACAGCACCCGCCCAACCGCCCGCGGTTCGCCCAATTTCGCGGCAGCCCGCGTCCAGCGGATTGCCTCGGCCGGCTGGCGTTGCTCGAAATAATCCACCAGCGCTGCCATCGCAGCCCGCTCACCGCGGCCGGCCGCCGCCTGCGCCTGCGCCAGGCAATAAGGACTGAACCGGGAAGGCTGCTGCTGCGCGCACGGCACGCTGCCGCGCTCCTGCAAGCGCTGGTAGTACCAGGCGCCGCCTGCCACACTTGCCAGGACGATCACAGCGGCCAGCGCCAGGGTCATCGTTTTGCGTTCGATTTTCATGTCGAGCATTCTACGTGCGCCAGCGCTGCGCACCAATGCGTTACACTTAGCGAAAATAAACTAGGAGTTAAAAAAATGCGCTGGGAAGGTAACCGGGAAAGTGAAAACGTCGAAGATCACCGTGGCGATGGCGGCGGAGGCGGCGGATTCGGGTTCGGCGGCCGATCGATCGGCATCGGCACGATCGTCGTCGCCCTGATTGGCGGCTGGGTACTGGGCGTCAACCCCATGACCATCCTCGGTTTGCTGAGCGGCGGCGGCCCAGTCCAGGTAAGCCAGCAGCAACAGCAGCGCCCGCGTGCCGAAGGCAACGACCGCGAATACAAATTGATGAAGGTCGTGCTGGCCGACACGGAAGACGTATGGACCGACCTGTTCCGCCGCAACGGCGGCACCTACCAGATGCCGAAGATGAAGGTATTCAGCGGCGCGATCCAGACTGCCTGCGGCACCGGACGTTCGGCCACCGGGCCGTTCTACTGCCCGGGCGACCAGGACATCTACATCGACCTCGATTTCTTCCGCCTGCTGGAGCAACGCTTCCACGCACCGGGCGAATTCGCGCAAGCATACGTGGTCGCGCACGAAGTCGGCCACCACGTGCAGAACCTGATGGGCCTGAGCGACAAGGTGCATAACGCCCAGCGCAACGCCTCCGAACGCCAGGCCAATGCCCTGTCGGTACGGCTGGAACTGCAGGCGGACTGCTTCGCCGGCGTTTGGGCTTACCACGCCAACCGCGCCCGCAGCATCATTGAAAAAGGCGACGTGGAAGCAGCTTTGAACGCAGCCACCGCCATCGGCGACGATGCGCTGCAAAAACAGGCCGGCGGCGAGGTCATGCCGGACTCCTTCACCCACGGCAGCTCGGCACAGCGCGTGCGCTGGTTCAACCGCGGCATCGAATCGGGCGAGATCGCCCAGTGCAATACCTTCGAAGCCCGCCAGCTCTGATTATTTCGCCAGGTTCTTGAGCAGGGGCGCCCGGTATTCGACGTCTTTCTCGTTGAAGTACAGGACGCCCTGCTTCAGGTCCGTATGGATGAAAACTTCACTGTACTGGGCCTCCGAACCATCGCCCTGGAAGAAGAACTTCATCCTCGTCGGTGCGGTCGCCATCGCCGCCGGATCAGTCATCAGCCCCACCACTTCGGCATCTACACTGGCTTTCGCCTGGCGAAGACCGCTTGGAGCACCGTACAAGCGCGCCAGCGCATCAACGAATCGGTCGGTATCGCCGCCGGTGCTCACTAAACGCCCGCTCCCCCAATAGACAGAATCCTCGCTGCCGTCAAGCTGCTTGCGTTTCCAGTTCGGATGAAACTCGACGGCAAAGCCTACAGCCTGCCCATCCAGGCTACCCTGCACCAGCACGATGCGCGTTCCGTCCTTCAACTGTTCAACCGTCTGCACCGGGAACTGAAAGTCGATGAAACCTTCTTCCTGGGTGACCTTGACAGCAGGCGCCGCAGCGTTGGCGGCGACAGCAGCCGCGCCCAGGACGGCGGCCATGATGGACTTTTTCAATTCGATCTCCAGCGGAAAAACGACTAGTGTAGAGTAATCGGATTCTCAAGAAAAGGAGCGGCAATGCGTTCGTATCGGAAAATGGCATCTGGAGTAGTGCTTGGCCTGGCGGCGGTGGGCGGCGCGCAAGCGCAACAGCCCGATCCCTATTTGTGGCTGGAAGACGTGGGGGGCGAGAAGCCCCTGGCCTGGATCAAGGAGCAGAATGCCGTCGCATTGAAGGAATTGCAGGCACAGGCGGACTATCCCGGCATCCACGAGCGCCTGAAGACCATCCTGAACTCCAAGGAACGCATCCCCTACGTCACCAGGCACGGCGAGTATTACTACAACTTCTGGCGCGACGCGCAGCACACGCGCGGCATCTGGCGCCGCACCACGCTCGAGCAATACCAGAAGGCCGAGCCGCAGTGGGAAACGGTGCTTGACATCGACAAGCTGGCCGCCGACGAAAACGAAAACTGGGTATGGCACGGCGTATCCTGCCTGTACCCGAAAGGCGAACAATGCCTGGTGCAGTTGTCGCGCGGCGGCGGCGATGCGCACGTGGTGCGTGAATTCGACGTCGCCAGACGCAGCTTCGTCACCGACGGCTTCAACCTGCCGGAAGCAAAAAGCGATATCGGCTGGATCGACGCCGACACCATCTTCGTCTCGACCGACTTCGGCGAAGGCAGCATGACCACGTCCGGCTACCCGCGCATCGTCAAGGAATGGAAGCGCGGCACCCCGCTAGCCGCAGCCGCCACGCTGTACGAAGCCAAGGCAGAAGACCTGGGCGTCGGCGCCTACAAAGACTTCACGCCCGGCCACAGCTACCAGTTCATCAACCGCCAGATCGGCTTCTACGCCAGCGAACTGTTTGTGCGCGAAGGCGGCAAGCTGGTCAAGATCGGCAAGCCGGACGACGCCAGCGCCTACACGGTGCGCGACCAGCTGATCATCGACCTGCGCTCCGACTGGACCGTCAACGGCGCCACTTACAAGCAAGGCTCGCTGCTGGCGGCCGACTTCAAGCGCTTCATGGCCGGCGAACGCCAGTTCGAAGTACTGTTCGCGCCGACGCCAAGCAGCTCGCTGGACAGCGTCTCGGCCACCCGCTCGGCACTGCTGCTCAACGTACTCGACAACGTGAAGAACCGCCTGGTCGAGCTGCACCACGCGGACGGCAAATGGCAGCGGCGCGACGTCGACGCCCCAGCCTTCGGCACGCTGGCCGTGCAAGCGCTCGACCCGATCGAATCCGACCAGTACTTCCTGACGGTGACGGACTTCCTGACGCCGACCACGATGTACCTGGCCCATGCCGGCACCGACGAACGCACGCCGCTGAAGTCCCTGCCCGCCTATTTCGACGCCAGGCCTTACAGCGTGCAGCAGCACATGGCCGTTTCAAAGGATGGCACCAAGGTGCCCTACTTCGTCCTGATGAACAGGAAGGCCAGGCTGAATGGCAAGAACCCCACAGTCTTGTACGGCTACGGCGGCTTTGAAGTCTCGATGAAGCCCTTCTACAGCGGCACCACCGGCGAAGCATGGCTCAAGCAAGGCGGCGCCTACGTGCTGGCCAATATCCGCGGCGGCGGCGAATTCGGCCCGCGCTGGCACCAGGCCGCGCTGAAAGAGCACCGCCAGCGTGCTTTTGACGATTTCATCGCCGTCGCGCAGGACGTCATCAAGCGCAAGATCACCAGCCCGCGCCACCTCGGCATCATGGGCGGCAGCAATGGCGGCCTGCTGGTCGGCGCCGCGCTGACCCAGCGCCCGGACTTGTTCAACGCCGTCGTGTGCCAGGTACCGCTGCTCGACATGCAGCGTTACAGCAAGCTGCTGGCCGGCGCCTCGTGGATGGGCGAATACGGCGATCCGGACGACCCGGCGCAGTGGGCCTATATGCGCCAGTACTCGCCGTACCAGAACGTGTTCAAGGACAAGCACTACCCGCGCGTGCTGTTCACCACGTCCACCCGCGACGACCGCGTCCACCCGGGCCATGCGCGCAAGATGGTGGCCAGGATGAAAGAGCAAGGCCACGACGTGCTGTACTGGGAAAACACCGAAGGCGGCCACGCCGGTGCAGCCAACAACGACCAGCAAGCCCAGATGTGGGCCCTGACCTACGCCTTCCTGCTCAAGCAGCTGAAATAAGGGGGAAGCGTACCCGCAGGCGCGTGCCGCGTCCGGGTGCGCTCTCGATTTCCGCGCTGCCGCCCAGCTTCAGGGCGCGCTCGCGGATGCCGACCAGGCCGAAGGACTGGCGCTTCTTCTGGCGCGGGTCGAAGCCGGAGCCGTTGTCGCGCACCTCCAGCAGGAAGCTTTCCGCATCCGCCACCAGCACGATATCGACGTGCGTGGCTTGCGCGTGGCGCCGCACATTGGTCAGCGATTCCTGCACGATGCGAAATAGCTCGGTGGCCCGCTGCTCGTCCAGCTGGATGCGCGATTCATCCACGTGCAGCTGGCAACTGGCTTCATTGTTTTCCCTGAACTTTTCCACCAGCCATTCCAGCGCCGACACGATGCCCATGTCGAGTGCCCCGGGCCGCAGGCGGCCGACAATATTGCGCACCACCTGGATGGTGGAGTCGACCAGGCCAGTCAGGGCGCGGGTGCGTTCGGCCAGGGCCGGGTTGGCGCTGCCGAACTGCATTTCCAGCACCGATACGCCCAGCCGCAAGGCCGACAGGTATTGCCCCAGTTCGTCATGGATCTCGCGCGTCAGGTATTTGCGCTCTTCTTCGCGCACCGCCTCGCTGCGAGCGGCCAGCTGGCGCAACTGCTGCTGCGACTCGCTCAGGCGCCGTTCGCTTTCCTTGAGGGCCGTGATGTTGCGCCCGATGGCCAGCACGCCCACTACCGTGTCCCCGGCATTCCGCTCCGGCACCAGGTGGAAAGCATAGTCGCGCGGCCCGCCGGCTCCATTCAGGTTGCGCACGAAGACTTCGGTGCCGGCGCCGCTGGCCATGACATTGCGCAGGATGATCTTGTAATCTTCCAGCTGCATGTCCGATTGCAGGTGCGCCATTTTTGCCGGCTCCATGTAAAGCGCTTCGCTGGCAGGAATCCCGGTTTCGCGCTCGAAAGCGGGATTGACGTAAATGCGGCGGCAATCGGTATCGTAGCGGATCACCATGTCCGGCGCGTTCTCGGCCAGCGTGCGGAACTCCTGTTCGCGCGCCCGCAGTTCGGCCGTACGCTCCACCACGCGCGCTTCCAGTTCGTCGTGCGCCTGGCGCAGCGCGGCCTTGGACTGGCTGCGTTCCAGCGCGTAGCGGATGGCGCGCGCCAGCAGCCGGCCGTCGACCTCGCCTTTGACCAGGTAGTCTTCGGCTCCCGCCTGCACCGCCTGGATCGCCACGTCCTCGTCGTTCAGGCCGCTGAGCACGATCAGGGCGGGCAATTGGGCGCAACAGGCGCGCACCCGCAGTACGGTCTCAATGCCGCTGCTGCCCGGCAGGTTCAGGTCGAGCATGACCAGGTCGGCGCCGCCGGCCTGCAGCCTGGCGATGCCGTCCTCCAGGCATTCGGCCCAGTCAAGCTCCCAGTCCAGGGCATGGGCATCATGCAGCATCTGTTCCAGCAAGCGCGCGTCGCCGCGGTTGTCTTCGATCAGCAGGATGCGGACGGGCGAACGTTCCATGGCTTATATCCAGAAGCGTTTGAGTCCCGCGACCACGGCCACGAAACCTTCATAATCCATCGGCTTGACGACGTAGCAGTTGGCATCCAGCGCCATGCAGCGCGCCACGTCGTTTTCGGCGTCGGAAGTGCTCAGCACCACCACCGGGATGCCGTTCAGGGCGGGGTCGCGCCTGATCTCGCCCAGCACTTCGCTGCCGTTCTTGCGCGGCAGGTTCAGGTCCAGCAAGACCAGGTCGGGCCGCGCCGCATCGCCGTACGGTGGCCGGCAGTACAGGAAGTCCAGCGCGGCCACGCCATCTTCGACCACGTGCACGCTGCTGGCCAGGCCGGCATCGCGCAAGGCTTCAATGGTCAGGCGCACCGCCCCGGGGCTGTCTTCGACCATCAGGATTTCCACCGGCGCCGCAGCAGCGTTCATGCCCCCTCCTGCCCGGCTGCCTGCAGCGTAAAGACGAAGGCCGAGCCGCCGCCTTCGCCGTCTTCCACCCAGATCGTGCCGCCATGCCGCTCCACGATCTTCTGGCATATCGCCAGGCCGATGCCGGTGCCGGCATATTCGCGCCGGCCGTGCAGGCGCTGGAACATGCCGAAGATGCGCTCGCGGTATTCCTGTGGCACGCCGATGCCGTTGTCGCTGACCCGGATGCGCCACAAGGCGCCGTCGCGCTGCGCCGAAATCGACGCCGTGGGTGGCGCCGCATGGCAGAATTTGATGGCGTTCGACAGCAGGTTCTGGAACACCTGGGTCAGTTGCGCCGCATCGCCGAGCACCCGCGGCAGCGCTTCCACGCGCACTTCCGCCTGCCGTTCTTCGATGCTGATGCGCAGCGAACGCATGGCGGCGGCCAGCGCATCGCCCAGTTCCAGCTGCTGCAGCGGGCGTGCTTTGGTGTCGACCCGCGAAATGGTGAGCAGGTCGTCGATCAGGGCCTGCATGCGGCGTGCACCGTCCACCGCGAAGCCGATGAATTCATGGGCGTCCGCATCGAGCTGGCCCATGTAGCGGCGTTCCAGCAGCTGCACGTAGCTGGCCACCATGCGCAGCGGCTCCTGCAGGTCGTGCGAGGCGATATAGGCCATGCGCTCCAGTTCCGCGTTGGAACGCGCCAGTTCGCGCGAACGTTCCGCCAGCACCTGCTCGGCGCGCTGGCGTTCGCGGATCTCGCGCTGCAGCGCTTCGTTGCGCTCCTGCAGCTCGCGCTGCATATTGCGCAGCGACAGGTGGGTATTGACACGCGCCAGCACTTCTTCGGCATGGAACGGCTTGGTGACATAGTCGATGCCGCCGGCCCCGTACGCGCGCACCTTGTCGCCGATGTCGGACAAGGCGGTCATGAAAATCACAGGAATGGCAGCGGTGGCCGGATCTGCCTTCAGGCGGCGGCAGGTCTCAAAGCCGTCCCAGCCCGGCATCATCGCATCGAGCAGGATCAGGTCGGGCTGGCCGAAGCGCGCCCGCTCCAGTCCTTCCTCGCCATCCTGCGCCACGGTCACATTGAAGCCATGGCCATCAAGGTATTCGGCCAGCACGCGCACATTGGCCGGCGTGTCGTCGACGATCAGCACAGTGGATGGCAGCGTGGCGTTCATGGCTCAATCTTACTATCAGGTAGCGGCAGCCGCCAGCAGCTGGCCAAAGGCTTCGCGCGGCATCGGCTTGCCAAACAGGTAGCCCTGGGCATGGCAGCAGCCGTGTTCGGCCAGGTAGTCGGCCTGTTGCTCGGTCTCCACGCCCTCGGCCACCGATTCGAGCCGCAGCGCGCCGGCAATCGACAGCATGGCTTTCACCAGTTCACTCTTGCTGCGGTCGTCCGGCACGTCGCACACGAAGGAGCGGTCGATCTTCAGCTGGCTGACCGGAAAGCGGTGCAGGTAGCTGAGGGCGGAATAGCCGGTGCCGAAGTCGTCGATGGAAATCGACAGGCCCATGCCGTGCAGTTCTTCCAGCATGCCGGCCACGTTCTTGTCGCCATCCAGCAACAGGCTTTCCGTGATTTCCAGTTTGAGCCAGGATGGCTGGCAGCCGGTCAGCTGCAGCTGCCGCCGCAAGGTCCCCACCAGGTCGTTGCGCAGGAACTGGCGCGGCGACAGGTTGACCGACAATTGCAAGGGCGCGGCGCGGCCGCAGTTCCATCCCGCCACGGTGGAACACGCGGCCGCCAGCACCCATTCGCCGATATCGACGATCAGGCCGGACGCTTCCGCGATGCCGATGAAATGCTGCGGCGACACCACGCCGTGGCCCGGACGGTTCCAGCGCAACAGCGCTTCCGCGCCGACCGTGCGGCCGGTGCGGATTTCCACCTGCGGCTGGAAGTACAGTTCCAGTTCGCCGTTGCGCAGTGCCTTGCGCAGCGCCGCCTCGGTTTCCAGCCGCTCGGCGGCCTGGCGCGTCAGCTCCTGCACGTAGAACTGGTAATGGTTGCGGCCCTGGCGCTTGGCGTAATACATGGCCGAATCGGCGTGCTTGTACAAGGTCGCAATGTCCCAGCTGTCGTCCGGATAGACGGCGATGCCGATGCTGCCCGGGACGAACAATTCGCGCCCGTCCACCACCACCGGCTCGTTGAGCGCCGCCAGGAACTTGGCGGCCACCCGCGCCAGCCCGCTGCGCGGCACCTGCAGCAGCATCGCAAATTCATCCCCGCCCAGGCGCGCCACCGTGTCTTCGGCACGCGCGCAAGCCTGCAGGCGGCGCCCGACCTCGCGCAGCAGCTGGTCGCCGGCGGCATGGCCCAGGGTATCGTTGACCTCCTTGAAGTGGTCCAGGTCCATCACCATCAGGCCGAAGCCGCGCTGCCGGCCGGCCGGCAGCGCCATCGCCTGCTCGATCCGTTCGCTGAGCAGGGCGCGGTTGGGCAGGCCGGTCAGCGCATCGTAGAAGGCCTGGCGATGGATGGTACGGCGGTAGTCGTCGATCTCGCTGATGTCGCGCCCCACCGCCAGCACGTGCGCCACGCGGCCGTTGACGTCCAGCTCCGGCCGCATGCGGATGTGGGTGCAATGCTGCTTGCCGTCGGCCGACCAGCGCAGTTCAAGGTCGCGTTCCCGTCCATCGGCGAACACCTCGCCCAGTTTGCTCTCGTAGGCAGCGGCGTCCGGCCCGCCCGGCACTTCAGCCGGCGTGCTGCCGATCGCCGCGCCGGCGCTGTCGCCCAGCAGGTCCAGCAAGGCGGGATTGGCGTACACCCGGCGCAGGCCGCGGTCGTAGCGGCTGATGGTGTCGGGCGAATTTTCCACCAGCTCGCGGAAAGTCGCCTCGCGCAGCTGCAGCTGGTGTTCCAGCTCCTTCAAGGCGGTCAGGTCGCGCCCGATCGAAATCACGTTGCGCGCCATGCCGTCCGCATCCAGTTCCGGCACCAGGTGCACGTGCTCGTGGCGCCGGCGGCCGTTGCGCTCGGGCGGCCCCACCATGTCCAGTTCGACCTGCTGCCCGGTGGCGATCACTTCCCACAGCGCGCGCATATAGCGTTCCTGCGCCGGATGGCCGCGGCGCGCCATCAGTGCTTCCAGCGGCTGGCCGCACACCTGGTGGCGCGCCAGGGCCAGTGAGCGCAGCATGGCCGGATTGATGTAGATGACGCGTCCCTGGCGGTCGATGCGCAGGATGTGGTCGGGCGATTGCTCCACCAGCACCGCCATTTCCTGTTCGCGCGCGCGCAATACCTCTTCGGCCGCCTTGCTGACCGTGATGTCGTGCGCAATGCCGGCGACGCGGCAGATTGCGCCCTGCTCGTCGAACACCGGCACCAGCGTGACCTGGAAGCTGCGCTGGCGTCCCTGGCGCTGCCAGGTGCCCTGGTAAGGCGTCGGCTTGCCGGTCGCTGCGCAGCGCCGCCAGTGCATCTGGAATTCCGCGCACATGTCGGGCGGCAGCACTTGCCCGATGCGGCGCCCGGCCAGCGCAGTGCGGTGCACGCCGATGGCGCGCTCGAAGGCGCCGTTGACGGTGGCGAAACAGGCGCCCTCGCCGGTAATATCGAGCAGGAAGATGGCGTCGCTGGCATGCTCCACCACGTCCTGGTAGGCGCGCGCCACGTCGCGCAGGCAGGCAGCTTCGTCCCCGGCGTCGGCAATCTTCAGTGCCCGGACCCGGTCAGCCATGGCAGCGCCTCTTTCGCTTGTAAAGTGTTCATCAATCAGCAAGCCTCTTCATCGAACAGGAAGCCCCTGCCATGCCACAGCAGGCCGGCCGCGCACAGCGGCGGGACGACCAGGGCGGCCAGCGTCACGTTGGCCAGGATCAGGGTGCGCACGCCGGGAGTCATGCCTTGCAGCCAGGCAGCCAGCGCAGCATCGAGTTGCGCGCCGGCCGCCACGCACAGGGCGAGCACGGCCAGCGGCAAGAGCAGCAGGCGCAGCATCGGAATGTCGCGAAGCCGCAGCCCGATCCGGAAATTTGCCAGTTTCATGTCCTTACCCTCCTTGTTGAAAGGATAGGAAACCGGCGGCAAAAACCGTATCAGGCGGGGCTGATTTGCGGGTCAGGAAATCCTGAGACAATCAGCCGGCGACGTCGTGGGTGAAGACATAACGCATCAGCTCAGCGTTGTTGGCAAAGCTCATTTTCTGCATCAGGCGCGCCTTGTGGGTGCTGACCGTCTTGTTGCTGATCGATAGCTCAGCAGCAATTTCATTGACGGTGCGCCCCTGCCCCAGCAGGCCGAGGATGCGCTGCTCGCGCGTCGACAGCAATTCATGCGGCGCCTCGCCGCCGTCTTCCTCACCCGCAAACACCATGCGTTCGACGATGCGCGGGTCGATGAAGCGGCCGCCGCCGGCCACCTTGCGTATCGCCATGGTCAACATTTCTGCGCCGCAATCCTTGGTCAGGTAGCCGTTGGCACCGGCCGCCAGCGCGCGCCGCGCGATCTGCAATTCGTTGTGCATGCTCAGCACCAGCACCGGCAAGCCGCCCTGGTGCAGGCGCAGGCGCTTGATCAGGTCGACCCCGCTGATGCCGGGCATGGCCATGTCCAGCAAGACCAGGTCGACGTTGCCGTCGCGCACATGGGCCAGTACCTGCCCGCCGTTGACGGCCTCGCCCGCCACGCACAGGTCGCCGCACAGGGCGAACAGCTGGCGCAAGCCTTCGCGCACGATGGCGTGGTCGTCGGCAATCAAAATCCGGATCATCTCATTCTCCTTGCTCAGGCTACGTCCGGCGGCCAATACCGCTCGATCAGCTGGCGCAGTGCGCGCGTCTGGTAACTGCGCGCCAGCTTGCCCAGCTGTTCGGCAAAGGGCCGGTAACGCATATCGAGCCGCTCCAAGTGCTCAGTATGCGCCAGGATGGCGCGCATATTCCCGATGCGCACCAATTTCATCAATTCTGCCAGTTCCGCCGCCGGCGGCGGCACCACGCTGGCCGGCGGCGGCGCGGCGCCGGCCGGCGGCGCCAGCTCGGCCAGCACAGCCGAGCCGGCCGCATCGGCCGCCGCCTCCAGCTCGAACCAGAACACGCTGCCCATGCCGGGCTGGCTCTCGACCTGGATCTCGCTGCCCATCAGGCGCACCAGCTGGCGGCTGATGGCCAGGCCGAGGCCGGTGCCGCCGAAGCGGCGCTGCGCTTCCCCTACCTGCTCGAAGGGCTGGAAAATGGTTTCCAGCTGGCCCGGCTCGATGCCGACGCCGCTGTCCTGCACGGCAAAGCGCAGCCGGCCCGCCGCCGGTGCCGTCACCATCAGGCGCACCACGCCCTGGTCGGTAAACTTGATGGCATTGGACAGCAGGTTGAGCAGCACCTGGCGCAAGCGCTGGTCGTCCACCAGCAGGGCGGCCGGCACCCCGGGCCCGACTTCGCACGCAAACGCCAGGCCGCGCTCGGCTGCTTTCAGCCGTACCATGGCGGCGATGCCGTCCAGCAGGCTGGCCGTTTCCACCCGCTGCGGGAATAATTGCAGCTTGCTCGCTTCCAGCCTGGCCGAATCGAGCACGTCGTTGATCAGCCCCAGCAGGTGTTCGCCGCTATGGCCGATGCCATCCACGCTCGCCAGCTGGCGCGGCGTCAGGCTGCCGTCGCGCTGCAGCAGCTGGACGAAGCCGAGCACGGCGTTGAGCGGCGTGCGCAGTTCGTGGCTCATGCGCGCCAGGAATTCGCTGCGCATGCCGGCCAGGCGCTGCGCTTCCAGCAGGGCGGCGTCGCGCGCCGCTTCCGCTTCCTTGCGTGCGCTGATGTCGCGCGCCAGGCCGACCGTGCCCAGCACCGTGCCATCCTCGTCCAGCACCGGCGCCTTGAAGACCTCCACCCATTGCGGGCCGTCCGGCCAGGCCTGCAATTCCTCCACCGTCTGCTGGCGGCGGTTGCCCATCACCTTCAGGTCGTCGTCGCGGAACGCTTGCGCCACGGGCGCCGGGTGGAAGTCGAAATCGGTCTTGCCCGGGACTTGTTGCACCGCCACGCCCATCATCTGCGCGGCCGAGACATTGGCGGCCACGTAGCGGCTGTCGGTATCCTTGAACCAGACCCACCAGGGGATGGTGTCGATCAGTACGCGCAGGTAGCGCGTCTGCTGGCGCAGCTGGGCGGTGCGCTGCTGCACCATGTCTTCCAGGTTGGCGTTCAGGGCGCGGATTTCCTCTTCCGCCCGCTTGCGCTCGGTGATGTCGGAAATCACCGCTACCGCGCCGGCCTGGGCGCCGGCCAGCGGCCGCGCCGTCATGTGCAGCCAGCGCCCGGCCTCGGGCAAGCCGGCACCGGCCATGAAGAGTTCGGCGCTGGCATCGGCCGCGCCGCCGCGCTGCAGTGCACGCGCCAGCGGCAGCGCATGCTCGGGCACGCCGCTGCTGCGGTCGGCCTGGTAGAAGCGCCGCCCCGCTGGCCAGGCCAGGCCTTCGCCTGCGCGCGTGATGCCGACAATGCGTTCGGCGGCCGGGTTGACCAGCACCAGGCGCCCCTGCCGGTCGGCAACTGCGACCCCGTCGCCCATGCTGTCGAGCACCGACTGCAGGATGCCGGTCTGGCGCTGCAAGGCTTGCTGCGAGTGCTCCAGCCCGCCGTTCGCCGCGGCCAGCATGCGGTGCGAACGGCGCAGGCGCAGCAGGAAGAAGGCGAGCACCGCCAGCACCAGCGCGATGGCGCCCAGCACCGTCCACAGCCAGCCTTGGCGCAGGGCGCCTTCGCGCAGTTCGACCCGCTGCTGTTCATTGCGCCGCGTCAGCTCGCCGATCTGGCGCTGGCGGGCTTCCTGCTGGTAGCGCTCGCTCAATTCCAGCACCCGGCTCGAAATCTTCTTGCGGTTGGCGCGCGCCATCATTTCGGCCGCCTCCAGCGACCGCTCGTAAGCCTTGCGATAGGCGCCGTGGCGCGCCTCCAGCGCGCCGAGCAGGCGCTGGCTCTCGCTCAGGTAGAGCGGCAAGCCCAGGTGTTCGGCCAGCGCCAGGGCTTGCACCAGGTCCTGCTCGGCCAGCGCATCCTTTTTCAGCGCCAGGTAGGCGGCGCTGCGGGCAGTCAGGGTCCACCACAGCCCGGTGTCGTTCGGGTTGCCGGCATAAATTGCCGCGACCTGGTCCAGCAAGGCCAGCGCCTGCACCTGGTCGCCGCGCACTGTTGCCTGGCTGGCCTCGGCAAACAGGCTGGCTGCCAGGTAGAACGGCGCCCCGACTGCGCGGAACACGGCGCTGGCCTGGCGCGCCAGGGTTCCCGCCGCCGGACTGTCCTGCGCCCCCAGCATCTGCGCCATGCCGCGCATGGCCTGGCCTTCCAGCAGGCGCGAGCCGACGCGCCGCGCCTGGTCCTGCATCAGGCGGTATTGTTGCAGCGCTTGCGCGTTGTTGTCGCTGCTGCCATAGGCCTGGGCCAGGCAGTAATAGCCATATGCCAGGGCCCAGGCATTGCGGTTGCGATGCGCCAGGTCCATCGCCCGCACGCAGGCATCGACCATTTCGTCCGGCTTGCCGAAGCGGCTGTACATCATCCCCAGGCGCAGCATGGCTTCGCCCAGCAGGTCGGGCCGGTCCACCCCTTCCAGCACCTTGACCGCTTCGATGCTGACGCTGGACAGGCGCTCGAAGGCGCCCTGGTTCACCGTGTTCAGCGCCAGCACCAGGTAGGCTTCGGCCTGGCCCACGCGGTCGCCGCTTTGCTGCGCCAGCGCCAGCGCCGCATCGGCCAGCTCCCCGGCCGCGGCAGTCTGGCCGGCATAGTGGGCGATGCGGGCCCGCACATTGAGCAGGCGGGCGCGCTCGGCCGGCGTGGCGCCGGCCGGAACGGCGGCCGCCAGTTGCGCCGCGGCCGTGCCGGCGCGCTGCACATCGTTCTCGGCCAGCTGGCGCGCCTGGTCCAGGCCGGCGCGCCAGGCGGCGGGCGTGGCAGCGCCCGCCGGCCCCCACAGCCCGCAGCATACGATGCACGCCAGCCACCAGGCCCGGCGCCAGTAGCCCCTCCCGTCCATGCCCATCCTATTTGAAAGTCCCGCCTCAGGATGACAGAGCGGCAAGCCAGCGCCTATCAGGAAATCCTGATTTTTCGCCGCCCCTAGCTGGTCGCGGCCAGCTGCTGCAAGCGCTCCAGCAGCGCCCCCAGGGCCTTCGACTGGTAGCCGCGCGCCAGCAGGCGCATCTGCTCGGCCAGGGGGGCAAAGCGCATCTCGAGCGCTTGCAGGTGGTCGGCATGCGCCAGGATGGCGCGCATATTGCCGATCCGTACCAGCTGCCGCAAGCGCTCCAGCTCCGCCGCCGGCAGCACCGGCAGCGGCAATTCAGGCGCCCCGCCCGCTGCAGCCGGCGGCAAGGCGGCCGCCGTTTCTTCGTTGCCGGCCAGCGCCAGTTCGAACCAGAACAGGCTGCCCACGCCGGGCTGGCTCTCGACCTGGATTTCGCTGCCCATCAGGCGCACCAGCTGGCGGCTGATGGCCAGGCCCAGGCCGGTGCCGCCGAAGCGGCGCTGCGCTTCGCCCACCTGTTCGAAGGGCTGGAAGATCGATTCCAGCTGGCCCGGTTCGATGCCGACCCCGCTGTCCTGCACGGCAAAGCGCAGGCGGCCCGCAACGGCCGCCGTCACTTTCAGGCGCACGCTGCCGCGGTCGGTAAACTTGATGGCATTGGACAGCAGGTTGAGCAGCACCTGGCGCAAGCGCTGTTCATCCACCAGCACGACAGCCGGCACGCCCTCGCCCACTGTGCAGGCAAAATCGAGGCCGCGCTCGCTGGCCTTGATGCGTATCATGGCCGCGACCGCCTCCAGCAGCACGCCCAGCTCGACCCGCTGCGGGAACAGCTGCAGCTTGCTCGCTTCCAGCTTGGCCGAATCGAGTACGTCGTTGATCAGGCCCAGCAAGTGTTCGCCGCTATAGCGGATGCTGGTGACGCTGGCCAGCTGGCGATCGTCCAGCCCGCCATCGCGCAGCAGCAGCTGCACGAAGCCGAGCACGGCATTGAGCGGGGTGCGCAGTTCATGGCTCATCTGGGCCAGGAATTCGCTGCGCATGCCGGCCAGGCGCTGCGCTTCCAGCAAGGCGGCATCGCGCGCGGCTTCGGTCTCCTTGCGGGCGCTGATGTCGCGCGCCAGGCCGACGGTGCCCAGCACGGTGCCGTCTTCGTCGGTCACCGGGGTTTTGAAAATTTCCACCCAGAGCGGCCCGTGCGGCCCCTGCTGCACTTCCTCCACGGTCTGCGGGCGCCGGCTCTGCATCACCTTGAGGTCGTCCTTGATGAAGGCTTGCGCCACCTCGGGCGGCTTGACGTCGAAGTCCGACTTGCCCACCATCTCGTCGACCCCGGTGCCGAGGATGGCGGCGGTGGCGCGGTTGACGGCGAGGTAGCGGCTGTCGGTATCCTTGAACCAGACCCACCACGGAATGGTGTCGATCAGCACGCGCAGGTAGCGCGTCTGCTGGCGCAGCTGGGCGGTACGCTGCTGCACCATGCTTTCCAGGTTGGCGTTCAGGGCACGGATTTTCTCTTCCGCCCGCTTGCGCTCGGTGATGTCGGAAATCACGGCTACCGCGCCGGCCTGCGCGCCGGCCAGCGGCCGCGCTGTCATGTACAGCCAGCGGCCGGCCTCGGGCAAGCCGGCGCCGGACATGAAGATTTCGGCGCTGATGTCGGGCTCGGGCGGCCCGTGCTCGCCCTCGCGGCGCAGGGCGCGCGCCAGCGGCAGCTCCTGGTCCGGGATCCGGGTGCGGCGGTCGGGCCGGTAGAACAGCCGCTCCGGCGGCCACGCCATGCCCTCTTCGAGGCGCACGATGCCGACGCAGCGTTCGGCCGCCGGATTGACCAGCACCAGCCGGCCCTGCTGGTCGGTCACGGCGACGCCATCGCCCATGCTGTCCAGTACCGATTGCAGGATGCCGGTCTGGCGCTGCAGCGCTTCCTGCGACTGGCGCAGGCCGCTGTTGGCCTCGGCCAGCATGCGGTGCGAACGGCGCAGCCGCAACAGGAAAAAGGCCAGCACCGCCAGCACCAGCACGATGGCGCCCAGCACGGTCCACAGCCAGCGCTGCTGCAAGGTGCGCTCGCGCAGTTCGGCCTTTTGCTGTTCGTTGCGCCGGGTCAGTTCTGCGATTTCGCGCTGGCGCGCCTCCTGCTGGTAGCGTTCGGCCAGCTCCAGCACGCGGGTGGAAATCTTCTTGCGATTGGCTTCGGCGATCATGTCGGCGGCGGCCAGCGAATGCTGGTAGGCCTGCTTGTAGTCGCCGCGCCTGGCCGCGACCCGGCCCAGCTGGCGCTCCGTCTCGCTCAGGTAGAGCGGCAGCTTGATTTCGTGCGCGATGTCCAGCGCCTGGCGCAGGTCCTGTTCGGCCCCGGCCAGCTGGTGCAAGGCCAGCTTGTCCCCCGCGCGCGCGGTCAGCGTCCACCACAGGCCCGTCTTGTTGGGCAGGCGGCGGAAGGTCCGTTCGGCCTCGTCCAGCAGGGCGATGGCTCGCCCATGGTCGCCCTGCTGGCGGGCCTGTGAGGCTTCGGCGTACAGGCTGGCGGTCAGGTAGAACGGCAGGCCGATGCTGCGATACAGGGCACTGGCCTGGCGGATCATCGCCTCGCCGCGCCGCACCTCGCCTTGCGAGGAAACGACGCCGCCTTGCCCGCTCAGCGCCTGCGCCTCCAGCAGGCGCGAATTGGCGGCCCTGGCCTGGACCTGCATCTGGCGGTAGTGCTCCAGCGATTCGGCGAAGTTGTCGCTGGAGTTGTAGGAGCTGGCCACGCACTGGTGGCCGTAGGCCATGGCCAGCGCATTGCCGCTGCGGCGCGCCAGGTCCAGCGTGCGCAGGCAGGCGTCGACCGATTCTTCCAGTTTGCCGAAGCGGGTGTAGGTCATGGCCAGGCGCAGCATGGCTTCCGCCAGCAGGTCCGGGCGGTCAGTTCCTTCCAGCACCTTGACGGCATGGTTGGTGACGGCAATCAGGCGGTCGAACTTGCCCTGGTTGACGGTGTTCAGGGCGATGACCAGGTCGGCCTCCGCCTGGCCGACGCGATCGTCGGTACGCTCGGCCAGCGCCAGGGCCTTCTCGGCCAGCGCGCCGGCAGTTTCCGTCTCGGCGCGATAGAGCGCGATGCGGGCGCGCAGGTTGAGAAACAGTACCTGGTCGCGCGGCGTGGCATTGGCTGGCTTGGTGGCGATCAGCTGGGCTGCGCGCTCGGCTGCCCTGGCGGTGTCGTTTTCGGCCAGCGTGCGCACGGCCTGGGCTTCCAGGCGCCAGTCTTCCAGCGACGAAGCGTGCGCCAGGCCGGCCAGCGCCCAGCACAGGAGCAGGCCTGGCCAGTCCGACCATGCCGCGCGCTTGCCGCCTTCCCTTGCCATCGCCGTCCTCCTGCGCTGCCCCTCAGGCTAGCAGGATGGCAGACCCATCCTGAGCTGCCTATCAGGAAATCCCTAAATTCGTTAGCCTTTCAGTAGATGAACGACGCACTGATGGCCAACTGGCGGTCGTTCATCCAGCTGCTCTGGTGCCGCTCGGGCACGCTGTAGTAGGCGCGGCGCACGGTGTTCAACAGGTTGCTGCCCTCCAATGCCACCGACCAGCGCTGGCTGAGCTTGTAGCGCAGCGATGCATCCAGCCAGCCGTAGCTGTCGACATATTGCGGCAAGGTGCCGACCCCGGCGAAGGTGGCGGTGCCGGCCAGGAAGCGCGAGCGCCAGTTGCAGGCGGCGCGCGCCGACCAGGGGCCATGCTCGTACATCAGCACCGCGTTGGCGCTTTGGCGCGACAGGTTTTGCAGCGGGATATCGGCGCCCACCGCGGCACTGGGCGTGGCGCTGTCGACGTAGGTGAAGTTCAGCTGCACCCCGAGCCCGCGCCATGCGCCCGGCAAGCCGTCGAAGAACTGCTGGTAGGACAGTTCCGCGCCCTTGATGCGGCCCGGGTTGGCATTTTGCGGCCGGGTCACCTGGTAGGTCACGCCATCATACGTTTCCGGCGCCGTGCGGTTGAGGACAAAGCCGTCCACCCATTTCCAGAACACGGTGGCGCTCAGCATGCCCTGGCCCGGCAGGTAGCGTTCCCAGGCCAGGTCCAGGTTGTTCGAGCGTACCGCTGCCAGTGCCGGATTGCCGGAGGTGCCGGTGCTGGCGGCCGGGTTGACCACGTTGCGGAACAGCGTCAACGCGGGCTGCAACTGGTCGAAAGTCGGCCGCGCCATGGTCTTCGACAGCGCCGCGCGCCAGGATGTGCCGGCGTCCGGCCGGTAGCGCAGGTTGGCGCTGGGCAGCCAGTCGGTGCTGCTGCCATCCATCTGCACCGGCGCGAAGCCGCCGCCCAGCGCTGCCCGCATGCCCTGCCCTTCGCTGCGCACGTGCACCGCGCGCACGCCGGCATTGCCATCGAGCGGCAGGCTGGCGGCGCGGAAGCTGCCCATCAGCCAGGCCGCGCTATGGCGTTCGCGCAACGACCAGACCGCCGGCGCGCCGCTGGCCGGCACCGGGGCCGTGATCCCCAGCTGCCGGCGCAAGGCCAGCGGAACGCGTGCCAGCGCCAGGCTGCCGGCCAGGTAGCCGTCCAGGTGTTGCGCGCCTTCGCCGGGGAACAGGCTGCCGGCAGGACTCGGCAGCAGGGTTTCGGCCAGGGCGCCGGCCGGCAGGCTGGCCGCCGCGGTGGCGCCGATGACACCGCTGCCATTGTCGGCCCCGCGCCGCGCCAGGCGCACGCCGGCGGCCAGCGTATGCAGCAAGCGGCCCGGGCGGGCCCATTCCGCATCGAGCCGCGCCGCGTTGAGGTTGCCGTTGAAAGGCCGCAGCGTGTACAGCATGCTGGCGTAGCGGTAGCGCGCCGGATCGTTGGCGGCGAACACATAGGACGTGGCGGGAATGTCGCCGCGCCAGTCCTGGCTGAACTGCGGCGCGCTGGCGGCCAGGCTGGTGCCGGAAAAGGCCAGGTTCTGGTAGCCGGTCGTGCGGCTAAGGTCGCCCTTCAGGGTCAGCTTGCCGCTGCGCCAGTGGCCACCGACGGCCAGCTGGCGGTCACGGTTGACGGTGTCGCGCGCGAAGCTGAGGATGCTCAGCGATGAATTATTCCAGGTCACGCTTTGCAGGTAGTTTGTGCCGGGGAACAGCTGCACGCTGCCGGGCACTGCGCTGGCGCCGGCTGTCGCGTTCATCTGGTAGGTGTCCTGCAGGGTCTTGAAATGGGCGATGCTGCCTTCGGCATACAGTTCCAGCTGCGGCTGCGGGCGCCATTGCAGCGCAAAATTGGCGGCTTCGCGCTGGCGCCGGCCCATGCTGGCCGATTCCGTGCTGCCATTCGGCGCCAGCACCGGCTGGCCCGGCAGCAGGTCGGCGCGCAGCACCGGGTTGCCGCTGCTCTTCTGGTCCTCGCGCCAGCTGCGGCGCTGCGAAGACAGGCTGAGCAAGGCACCCAGCTCGCCGCCGCCCACTGTCCAGCGCTGGCTGCCCAGCACGCTGAACTGGGGCGCGCTGGCATCGACCAGGTCACCGCGCACCTGGCGCGCGGTGACGGCCAGCACTGCCTTGCTGAAATCGAAAGGACGGCGCGTGCGCAGGTCGACGGAACCGCCGATGCCGCCTTCCAGCTGGCTCGCGGTAGCGCTCTTGTGGACCGAAATGGCCGCCACCATCTCGGCCGGCAGGTCGGCGAAGTCGAGCGAGCGCAACTGGGAGGAACCGGTAAAGCCGGCGCTGAAGATTTCGCGCCCGTTGAGTGTGGTTTCCATTTGCGTCAGGCCGCGGATCGCCACCGCCGATGCTTCGCCGCGGTCACGCGTGATCTGCACGCCGGGTATGCGCTGCACGGCATCGTTGACGCTGAAGTCGGGCAGCTTGTCGATGTCGTCCGCCACCACGGCGTCGACGATGCCGTCGCTGTTGCGGCGCAACTGGCGCGCAGTCTCAAGCCCGGCGCGCTGGCCGCGAACCACGACAGTTGGCATTGCGACTTCCTCTGCGCGCGCGATGTCCGCGCAGCTTCCCGCGACTGCCAGCCAGACGGCGGCACATTTTCTTCCTCGCCCCATACCCCACCCCTTGATTATTTTTGTGTAGCAACGGCGGAACAACATTGCCAAACGGGCCACATCTTTGCCTACAATCGGCAGCCCGTCAACGGTAAGGATTTCCCTACAATATAAGGCTTTCTTCCTTACAAGGAAATCGGAAATAGCCTATGTTGCTTTGCCTGCAGAATTGCCAATATTGCCGCTCGCAACAACAAAGGACTTCAGTTGACGTCCTCCTCGCCCTAAAGGACGAGGATTCCTGCAGCCAGCGTCGCACGTCCGCGACGGAGAATGTTTATCGCAGCATTGACATCACGATCATGGAAAGCACTGCAATCGCCACACTGCCATTCTCTTATTCCAAGCCCTGCGATACCTTTCGGCCGCGCATCGGACTTCGCGCCGCAATGCGAGCAGAGTTGGGTGGTAAAGCGTTCGTCCACTTCCGCGAACCAGGCGCCATGCTTAACAGCCTTGTACGCCAACATTTGACGGAAGCTCGTCCAACCGGCATCGAGCACCGATTTGGCCATGCGTGTTTGCGCCAGCGCCGAGGCATTCACGTTGCCCACGGCGATCAAGTCGTATTGGCGCACCAGTTTCGTCGTTTCCTTATGCAGGAAATCCCGCCTGCGCCGTGCAACCTGGGCGTGAATGGCCTTCACACGCCGCGTCTTATGCGCCCGCTGGGCCAGCGCCAGCGCAGCTTCCGCATTGCGATAGAACTGGGGCGCCTCGATCC
>Ga0307408_100000428_pt1 | contig 37435 bp, 32 predicted proteins | sample 322Cmetagenome_FD_202116 | JGI IMG/M metagenome (GOLD analysis project Ga0307408, IMG submission 202116) | Maize rhizosphere microbial communities from greenhouse at UC Davis, California, United States - 322HYB-C-3 | ecosystem: Host-associated > Plants > Roots > Rhizosphere > Soil | place... | reverse complement strand
TGGGCGGCAGGCTGGAAGTGCGCAGCGTCCCGCAGCGCGGCACGACCTTCCATGTCACGTTGCCGCTGCATGCCCAGGAAGCACAGGACCGTGCGGCCTGATTACCGCCGCATACTGTCGCCGCATACGATATCGCCAAAGGAATACTGTGAGCAAACCCAAGCTGTTGATCATTGAAGACGATCCAGGCCTGCAAAAACAATTGCGCTGGAGTTTCGACGCTTATGACGTGCTGGTCGCGGGCGACCGCGAGAGTGCGCTGGCGCAGGTACGCCGTCATGAGCCGGCCGTGGCGACCATGGACCTGGGTTTGCCGCCCGACCCGGATGGCGCCACCGAGGGTCTGGCCACGCTGCAGCAAATCCTGGCCATGGCGCCCGATACCAAGGTCATTGTCCTGACGGGCAACCAGGACCACGAACACGCGGTCAAGGCGATCGGCATGGGCGCCTACGATTTCCACCAGAAGCCGGCCGACCCGGATATCCTGGGCCTGGTGGTGCAGCGCGCGTTTTACCTGCACGCGCTGCAGCAGGAAAACCGCCGCATGCTGCAAACCCAGGCCGATTCGCCCTTGTCGGGCGTGATTTCGCGTGACGCGGGCATGCAAAAGGTGTGCCGCAGCATTGAAAAAGTCGCGCCGACCTCGGCCTCCGTCATGCTGCTGGGCGAAAGCGGCACCGGCAAGGAAGTGCTGGCGCGCGCGCTGCACCAGCTGAGTCCCCGCGCCAAGGAACGCTTCATGGCCATCAATTGCGCGGCGATCCCGGAAAACCTGCTGGAATCCGAGCTGTTCGGCTATGAAAAGGGCGCGTTCACGGGCGCGGCCAAGCAAACCAAGGGCAAGGTCGAACTGGCGCACGGCGGCACCTTCTTCCTCGATGAAGTGGGCGACTTGCCGATGGCGCTGCAAGCGAAGTTGCTGCGTTTCCTGCAGGAGCGGGTGATCGAGCGGATCGGCGGCCATGAAGAAATCCCGGTCGACGTGCGCATCGTGTGCGCGACGCACCGCAACCTGAAAGAACTGGCCGCGGCCGGGCGCTTCCGCGAAGACTTGTATTACCGCCTGTCGGAAATCGTCGTCACGATTCCGCCACTGCGCGTGCGGGTCGGCGATGCGGCGCTGCTGGCCCATCACTTCAAGAACAAGTTCTGCGCGCAGGAAAGCCGCTCCACCCTGCACTTCAGCCAGGAAGCCATGAGTGTGATTGAAAACCACCCGTGGCCGGGCAATGTGCGGGAAATGGAAAATTGCATCAAGCGCGCCGTCATCATGGCCGATGGCGCGCAGATCGTGCCCGACGACCTGGGGCTGGCGACCGACCCGTCCCAGGAAGAGCCGCTGAACCTGCGCCAGGTGCGCGACGAAGCGGAATACAAAGCCATCGTCAAAGTGCTGGCGCGGGTGGACGGCAACATCGTCAAGGCTTCCGAACTGCTGGGCATCAGCCGCCCGACCATGTATGACTTGATGAGCCGCCACGGCATCAGCGCCAATGCATAAGCGCAGCCGCCGCCATGGCGCGCCCCCGCGCAAGAGCCGCCGCTGGCTGTGGCTGGCCGGCGTCTCCCTGACGCTATCCGCGGCCGTGGCCGGTGGCGTGCTGTATTTCCTGAATGACCTGGGAATTACGCCGCGCTCGCTGGGGCCCTATATCAAGCGGCGCAGCGACGGCCATAATGCGGTGATTGAAGGCATCGGCCAGGCTGCCAGCAAGGTGCTGCTGTACGTCGACCGTGGCGATCCGCCATACCGCCAGGCCGAATGGGCCAGCAGCATCGGCGTGCAGGCCGGCGGATCACCCGATGCGGGCGCCGCCAACGGACAGGAAGTGCTGGTCTCGACCACGCCGGAAATGGTGCGTGCGATCGCCGCCGCCACGCCGGGCCAGGTCATCACGCTGCTGCCCGGGCGTTACCAGGTCGATCAGCGGGTGACGGTCATCAAGCCCGGCTCCGCCGACGCGCCGATCACGGTGCGCGCGCGCCAGCCGGGCAGCGTGCAGCTGATGATCGATGCGGGCGAAGGCTTTAATATCCAGGCGCCCTACTGGCGTTTCGAGAACCTGTCGCTGCAGGGCAATTGCAGCAAAAACACCTACTGCGAACACGCTTTTCACGTGGCGGGCGGCGCCCACCATTTCGCCGCGGTCAACAACACGATCGTCGATTTTGATGCGCACTTCAAGATCAATGGCGAGAAGGGCCGGATTCCCGACCATGGCCTGATTGCCTCGAATACGCTGCGCAATAATTCGATCCGCCTCACCACCAAGCCCGTGACGCCGGTCGACCTGGTGGCGGCCAGCCATTGGGTGATTCGCCGCAACCTGATCAGCGATTTCATCAAGGGTGACAGTGACCTGATCAGCTATGGCGCCTTCGTCAAGGGCGGCGGCGGCAACAACGTGCTGGAACAGAATATCGTCATTTGCGAACACAAATTGCGCGGCGCGCCCGGGCAGCGCATCGGCCTGTCGCTCGGTGGCGGCGGCACCGGCAAACAATATTGCCGCGATGGCCGCTGCCTGACGGAGCAAACCGGCAGTGTGCTGCGCTCGAACCTGATTGCCGGCTGTTCGGACGATGGCATTTACCTCAACGCCTCGGCGCAGAGCAAGCTGGTGCACAACACGCTGGTCGATACGGGCGGCATCACGGTGCGCTTCCCGGAAAGCAGCGCCGACATCGAAGGCAACCTGGTCGACGGGATTATCCGCAGCCGCGACGGCGGGGTGTTGCGGCTGGCGGACAACCGCCATGTCTCGGCGGCCCGGCTGTATTTTGGCGGCCACCCGCAGCGCGCATTGTTCCGCGATCCGCTGGCGCTGGATTTCCATTGGAGCACGCCGGCCGAGCGCCGCGTTGCTGCGGGCGAGCCGGTGCCTGACTTATGCGGCGCCGTCCGGCCGGGCCAACCCCGCTATGGCGCGTTCGAGGACTTCGCCGCCTGCCTGGCGAAACGCTGACCGGCTGTGGCCACATTAAAATATTGCCTTTTTATACATTCCAAGGATACCTTATGTTTTTCTTCGCAGGCGTGACCGTACGCCGGCCGAATCCGCAGCTGCATGCCTGTCGCACGCTGGCCCAGCGGTCCGCATAGACCGGGCCGTACACGATGAAGCTGCATTCAGAAATCCTGCGCGGATTGAAGTGGACCGCCGGCGCCAAGCTGGGCGGCCAGCTCATTACCTGGGGCGTCACGATTTACGTCATGCGCCTGCTGTCGCCCGGCGACTATGGCTTGATGGCGATGGCGACCGTGTTCCTGGCGCTGCTGGGCATGTTTTCCGAAGTGGGACTGGGCCCGGCGCTGGTGCAAAGCGCCGATCTGTCGACCCAGGCGCTGCGGCGGGCCTACGGGATCGTCTGGCTGGTGAACCTGGCGCTGTTTGGGCTGGTGAACCTGCTGGCCGACCCGATCGCCACCTTTTATGCGGAACCCAAGCTGGTGCCGGTATTCCGCGTGTTGACGCTGCAATTCCTGATCATTCCGCTGGGCGTCGTCCCGGAAGTGCTGCTGGCGCGCAAGCTGGACTACAAACACCGTTCGCTGAGCGAATTCACGTCCGCCATTGCCAGCAGCGTGGTCACGCTGGGCATGGCGATGGCCGGCTTCGGGGTCTGGTCGCTGGTGTGGGGCAACCTGGCCACCCTGGTGTGCCGGGTGGGGATGCTGAACGTGCTGGCGCCGTTCCGCGTCCTGCCCAGTTTTTCGCTGGGCGGCATGCGCAAGCTGGTGGTTTTTGGCGGCAATGTCACGGCCTCGCGCCTGCTGTGGTTCATGTTCATGCAAGCCGACGCCGTCATCGTCGGCCGCCTGCTGGGCGAGCATGTGCTGGGCCTGTATTCGGTGGCGCTGCACCTGGCGTCGTTGCCGGTCCAGCGCATCTCGGGCATCCTGAACCAGGTTGTTTTCCCGGCGGCATCGCGTTTCCAGCATGACAAGGAGACGATCCGTATCCAGTTGCTGAAAGCACTCGGCTACATCAGCCTGATTGCCTTCCCGCTCTTGTGGGGCATGTCGTGCGTTGCCTATGAATTGATACCCGTGCTGCTGGGCGCTGGCTGGGGGGACGCCATCCTGCCGTTCCAGATCCTGACCCTGGTGATGCCGTTCCGCATGATCGTCAGCATCTTGCCCACCATTACCGATGCGCTGGGCCGTTCCGAGGTGTCGATGCGGAACTCGCTGTTGGGCTGCGTGGTCATGCCGATCGCGTTCTATATCGGCAGCCACTGGGGCATCGTCGGGGTGGCGTACGCCTGGTTGAGCGCCTATCCTGTCGTGCTGTTCATTAACTTGCGCCGCATGCTGGTGGTGATCGGCATCCCGCTGATGGATGTGGTGCGCCAGGTGATGCCTGCCCTGGTTGCGGCGGCCGGCATGTATGGCGTGGTGTGGGGGGGACGGATGGCGTGGGGCGCCAGCCAGGCGCCCGCCCTGGCGCTGGCGGCAGAAATCGCCGCCGGCGTGTGCGGTTATGTCGCCTTCAGCCTGGTGTGCAACCGCACGCTGGTGCTGGAATTGCTGCGCCAGGTCCGCCCCAAGCGCCCGTCCCTGGAAACGTGACGGTGGACCCGGGCAGGACCGCGCCCGGATTGACACAGCATGTTAAATGCTGACAGTATTGCAACGTTGTAGCGGCAGGGCCCGCGCCTTGATAACCAACCCGCTGTCCGGGATGGGCAGCATTTCCACTCTCTTAAAGTCAGGACAACCGTGTTTCAATTGCTCAGGTCTATTAAAAATCAGCTTTCCCCGCAGCCGCCATTGAGCGAGATGGCCAAGGCCGAACTGGCGATCGACAAGCGTGGCTTGCCACCTGTGGATCCGGGCTGCGAGGCCGTCATCGCCGCGTGCACCCGCTGGCTGTGCGTGGCGCAAGACCGGTCCGCTTCCAATGATGGCGGCGTCGCGCGCGATTTCAGCCTGCAAAAAGGCTGGGCCACCTCCTATCCGGAAACCACCGGCTATATCATTCCGACCATGATCGCCATGGCGCACCGCAATCATGACAACGGCTTGCATGAGCGCGCCCGCCGCATGCTGGACTGGTGCGTGGCGATCCAGTTCAAGGAAGGCGGCTTCCAGGGCGGCAAGATCGATTCCACCCCGGTGGTGCCGGTCACGTTCAACACCGGCCAGATCCTGATCGGCCTGGCGGCCGGCGCCGCCGCCTACCAGGATGCGCGCTATCTTGACGCCATGCACCGCGCCGCGGCATGGCTGCGTGACACCCTGGACGACGATGGCTGCTGGCGCAAGTTTCCCACCCCGTTTGCCAAGGCCGGCGAGAAAGCCTATGAAACCCACGTGGCGTGGGGCTTGTTCGAAGCCGAACGCGTGGCCCCCGGCCATGGCTATGGCGCGGCCGGCCTGCGCCAGGTCGACTGGGCGATCTCCAAGCAACAGCCGAACGGCTGGTTCGCGTCGAACTGCCTGACCGATGCGGATAACCCGCTGACCCATACCATCGGCTACGTCTTGCGTGGCGTGCTCGAAGGGCACTTGCTGTCGGGCCGCGACGACCTGCTGCAGGCGGCGATCCGCACCGGCAAGAGCCTGGTGGAAGAAATCGGCCCGGACGGTTACCTGGGCGGCCGCCTGGACCGCAACTTCAAGCCGGCCGTCAATTATGTGTGCCTGACCGGCTCGGCGCAGATCGCGCACTGCCTGTTCCTGTTGTTCCGCCTGACCGGTGAAAAGCGCTACCTGGAAGCGGGCCGCCGCCTGACGTCGTTTGTGCGCCGCACGGTGCGCCTGGAGGGCGATCCCGGCATGGTGGGCGGGATCAAAGGGTCATTCCCGGTCAGTGGCGATTATGGCCAGTGGGAATACCTGAACTGGGCCGCCAAGTTCTGCATCGACGCGAACTTGCTGGAAGTCGAGCTGGCCCATGCTTGAACCGCTCAAGCGCACCATCAAGGCCTGGCTGGAAGCGGCGCGCCGCCGCAGCAGTGAGCAGCGCATCCGCCAGTCCAGCCGCGCCGTGACGCGCGCCGTCCTGGCCGCCGACCTGGCGCGGCTGGGCATCGGGCGCGGCGACACGGTGTTCCTGCATTCATCGCTGAAGAGCCTCGGTTATGTCGAGGGCGGCGCATCGGCCGTGATTGGCGCGCTGCAGGACGTGGTGGGCGCGGAAGGCACGCTGCTGGTGCCGACCTATTACCTGCCCGGCGGCACCGTGAAGGCAACCTGTGAAATGAGCGGCTATGTGTTCGATCCGCGCGCGCACGGCACCAACATGGGCCGCTTGCCGGAAGCGTTCCTGAAGGAAGCCGCGACCCACCGCAGCGTGCATCCGACCCATTCCGTGTCGGCCTGGGGCCGCCACGCGGAATTCTTGACCAGCGGCCACCACCGCGCGCCGTCGATCTTCGGCGAAGGTTCGCCATGGCAGCGCTTCGTCGGCATCGAGGGCGCCAAGGTGCTGGGGCTGGGCGTGTCCATGGGGCCGGTGACGTTTTACCACGTGCTGGAAGATGCGCTGGGCGCCGCCTTCCCGGAACCGATCTGGGAAGAGCGGGTGTACCAGCTGCCGTGCCTGGACCAGGCGGGACAGCGGTGGGACGTGCCGATCCGGCCGTTTGCCCCGGCCGTGGCCGCGCGCCGTATCGATTACGCGGCGCGCGAAGACTTGCGCCATTACTTTGCGCAGGAATTCGACCGCGCCGGATTGCGTGTCAATGGCCAGGTGGGCGATGCCCAGGCCTGGTTTATTCCCGGGCAGGCCTTTTTCGATCACTTGAAGCAGCTGTCCGCCGAAGGCATCACGATTTACTCGACGCCGGAACAGCTGGCGGCGCGGCCGCTGGCTTGACGCCTGCCGGGCCCCATCGGGCCGATGGGGCCGATGGGGCTTATTGGACTTTCCTGGCCTGCTCTTCCAGCACTTCATTGAGCAATTGCGCCAGTTGGCTGCTGCGTGAGCGGCGCGAATAATGCTGGCTCGCGTTTTCCGGCGGCAATGGCGCTTCGCGTTGCCGCAGCAACGTGATGAAGCGCATCACGCCTTCCATGATGTCTTCCTTGTTGTCCAGGCGTGCAATGGTATCGATGCCCGCTCCGCGCAGGGTGGCGGCGGTATCGCCGGCCGGATCGGTCAGCGCCAGGATCGGACGGCGCGCGCGCAGGTATTCGTACAGCTTGGCCGGAATCTGGGCATTGCAGTGGCTGGCCTGCATCACCAGCAGCCCGTCGGCATCGAGCATTTCCGCCAGGGCGGCGCGGTACGGGATATGCGGTTCCAGCACCACCAGGCCACGCAGGCCGTACTTGTCGATCAGCGTGTTCAGCAGGTCTTCGTGCACGGCCGCGCGCAGCACCACACGCAGGCTGTCGGGGCTGATCAGGCCCTGGCGCCGCAAGGTCCCCAGTGCATCGAGCATCGGCGCCGGATCGCGTTCGAGCGGATAAATAATCCCGCTGTGCAGCAACACCAGCGGGCCGCCCGGCGCCTTGGCCGTCGGCTTGTAGCTGGCGGTGGCGCGCAGGAAATCGTCTTCATCGTAGCCGTTTTCAATCAGGCGGAAGCGCGATTCCGGGATCTCCGGATAGCGGGCGCGGTAGACCGCGCGCGCGCCCGGCGTGGTGAAGACCAGCCGCGCGCAGTTGCGCACGGTGAGCTTTTCGACCCAGCGGTAGGCCCGCCACACCAGCGGGTTGGCGGGCGTATTCTGTTCCGTCATCGGGTCGCGCATGTCGGCGATCCAGGGCAGCTTGGTATAACGCTGCAGGCAATAGGCGATCAGGTGCGCGGTGGGAATCGGGTAGGTCGACCAGATCACGCGCGGACGGTGTTCGCGGATCAGCTTGAGGCCGGCCGGCACCGCGCCGAACAGCCAGGTGATCCAGCGGTCGGGCAGCGCCATGGCGCGCAGGTAGCGGCCGCGCACTGCCAGGTGGCGGGCGGAATCGAGCGCAAACGCGCGCCGCACCACGGCGTCGGCCGGCACATCGCCCAACTGGTCATCGCTGCTGTCGGCATAGGCGCGGCGGTGGGCCGACAGCACCAGCGGCTGCCAGCCCAGGCTCGGCAAATGCTGGGTAAATTTCAGCGTGCGCTGGATGCCGCTGCTGCCCCGCTGCGGCGGGAAATGGAACGCCACCATCAGCACGCTGGGATTGGCCGGTCCGGAATGACTGTCAACCATGGCAGGTTCCTGCGTATCGCTGTGCGGCGCGGCAGGCGGCACCGGCTGGTCGATGGTATCGGTGGGGGGACATGGCGTGCTCCGGGTATGCATCTGCGGCTTTCGTTTCGTAATATTTTGTTTGCTTAAGGGTAACACGTATTGTTGCCTTAAAAAGATCAGGGCGGCCGATATCCGTCATGGCCGCATTCCGGCGAGTATTCCGCGCAACGCCGTGGCGATCGCGTCGAGTTCCTGCGCGGAGAGCGCCTGGTGGCACGGCAAACCCAGCACCCGCTGCGCCAGGCTGCTGGCGTTGGCGCAGGCGCCGGCCGCGGCGCCCAATGGCAGGCCAAAGCGCACCAGCGGCACACCGGCGGCCTGCAAGCGTTCAAACACCGGTTCCGGATCATCCACCAGCAGCGGAAAGACCCAGGGCACGACTTGTTCGGGCAGCGCCGCATGCAGCGGGCGGCAGCCGGGCAGGCCGCGCACGGCCTGTTCCAGCAGCAGGTAATTGCGGCGGCGGCGGCGGCACAGGCCCCGGCGCGAGGTCAGCGCCAGCAGCGCCCGCGAAAACCAGGCGCTGCGCTTGTCCAGCCATTGCGGATCATAATCAAAACCGTTTTCCGACGCGGCCGGCGCCAACTGTTGCCGCGCCGCTGGCAAGTCGCGCTTGCGCCGGCGCCAGAGCGCCAGCAGCGCCCGCTGCGGCAGCGCCAGCAGCAGGGCGCAAGCGCGCAGGCGGCCATGCTCGAAACTGCGTTCCAGCGCGCCATACGCGGCCTTGGCCTCAAACAGCGGCCCGGCCGATTGCAGGTGCATCTGGTCCAGCGAATGCCGGGCGGAGGCGACGCAGCCGCCATCAAAGGCGGGGAAAAATTTCATGGTGCTGGCGGCCGCATAGTCGCCCCAGGCGCCCAGCGGGCGGCCGCCGTGCGCACCAAACAGGCTGTGCGCGCAGTCTTCCAGCAGCGGCACGCCATGCCGGTCGCACAGCGCCCGGATCGGGCCCATCTGCTGGGGAAAACCAAAGTAATGCGTCACCATCAGGGCGCTGGCGCCCGGCAGGCGGGCGGCCAGGTCATCGAGGTCGACCGCGGCATCCGCGCCGACGCGGTAAAACTCCGGCCGGGCCCCGAGGTGCCGCACCGGCGGCACCATCGACGGGCTGTGGTAAGCGGGGATCAGCACGCGGCTGCCGGGCTGCACGCCCATGGCCCGCAGCGCCAGGCCGATCGCCATCCGGCCGCTGGTGACGAGGCGGCGCTGGCGCAGGTCGAGCACGCACGGCATGCGGGCGCCCCAGTGCGGCACAAAAGCGCGCCATTCCAGCACCGGCGCGAGCGGCGCCAGCCAGCGCGCAGGCCGCACCGCCAAGTCAGCGGCAACCATGCTGCCACTCCCCGCGCCGCCCTGATTCAGAGTACAGGAGCTGCGCCATGGTTACCCCGCCAGCCAGCGCAGCAAGCGCAGCATGTAAAAGAACGTGGTGGCATCCCATGGCCGCGAACGGGGCACCATATACACGTCCTGTGTCACGGTGACCGGGCCGGGCGCCGTCGTGAAGGCGGCGTCAAAGCCGGCCTGGCGCGCCATCATCACGTGGCGGCTGTCAAAGTCCAGTCCGGCCTTGCCGTTGGGGTAGGCAAAATAGCGCACGGGGGCGCCCGTGATGGCTTCCAGGGCCGTTTTACTGTCCACCATTTCACGCAGCGCTTCCTGGTCCGACAGGCTGGTCAGGATCGGGTGCGATACCGTGTGGGCGCCGATTTCCACGCCGGCCTGGTGCAGGGCGCGGACCATGTCCGAGCCCAGCATCAGTGGCCGCGTGCTGGCGCCGGTGGTGGTTTCCAGGCTGGCGATCAGCGCCATGCGCTCCGGCGGCGGCAAGTACTTGGCGCGTTGCGTCAATTCGTGCACGGCGGTGCAGCGTTGCGCCACGCTGCCCAGCGGGTACAGGCCGGCGCCCGCGGCGCGCATGTCCAGCGTGTCGCCCGGCACCGAGCGCACGGCTTCCACGATGCGGTCATTCCACATGCTCTCGTGGTTATCCACGTAGCCGCTGGTGACAAACACCGTGGCCGGCAGGTTGAATTCCTGCAGCACCGGCAGCGCCAGCTCATAGGTCGAGCGGTAGCCGTCGTCAAACGTGATGCACACGGCGCGCGGCGGCATGGCGCGCTGCTGCAGCGCCTGCATGGCCTGGTGCAAGGGCAGGACATTGAAGCAGTCCGCCAGCATTTTCATGTGTTCGCGGAACACGGCGACATCCGGCTCATTGCCCAGCAGCGGATCGTGTTTTTCCAGGATGCGGTGGTAATTGACGATGCACAGGCGTCCCCGGCCGGCCTGCCACAGTGAATAACTGTTGCCGATGGCGCGCATCAGCGCCGGCAGCGGCGCCGCGGATCGCTGGTAAGTGCTCATGCCGCGCTGCTCCGCGGCGCCGGACGTGCTGGTTTCACTGTACGTGTTCCACGATGATTTTTTTAAAAAGCTCAATCTGGCCCCGGGTGGTAAAGTCCCAACTGAATTGCTCGGCATAACGGCGCGCCGCGGCGCGGTCCGGATTGCGCTCGCGCAGCCGTAAAATAGCGTCGGCCACGCCGTCGCTGCTGTATTCGGACATCAACAGGCCGGCTTCCGGCGCCGCCACCACTTCCGGCGAGCCGCCGACATTGCTGGCGACCACCGGCGTGCCGCATGCCATCGACTCCAGCAAGACATTGGCCCAGCCTTCCCGGCTCGATGCCAGCACCATCAGGTCGGCCGCGTTGAAGACCTTTTTTAATTCCGTTTGCGGCACGGAACCCAGGAAGCGCACCCGGTCGGCCACCCCCAGTTCGCGCGCCAGCGCTTCCAGTTTGGCCCGGTCCGGGCCATTTCCAGCAATCAACAGTAACACATCGGGCATGCGTTGCAGCGCCCGGATGATCAAGTGGTGGCCTTTCAATTCGATCAGGTTGCCCACCGAGACGATGGTATACCGGTCGATCGCCAGTTGCGCACGCACCGCCGCCCGGTCCAGCGGCGCGAAGCGCTGCAAATCGACGCCGTTACGCAGCGGCGTCACGGCCGCCGGCGGCACACCGAGCCGCACCAGCTGGTCTTTCAGCGCCTGGCTGACGGTAATGATGCCTTTGGCCTGCTGCGCCGCCCACACGATCAGGCGGCGCGGCACCGGGAATTGCGGGAACAGGTTGACGTCCGAGCCGCGCGCGGTGATCACCACCGGCTTGTTGAAATACTTGCCCAGCATGGCGGCCGCCACGCCGTCCGGATAAAAATAATGGGCGTCGATCGCATCGAAATCATAGCCTTCGTCGAGCAGCCGGCCCACTTCCTGTTTCGCGCCGCGCGCCAGCAGCCATGGCGCGACATTCATGCCGACCTTGGGCAGCGTCAGGTAGCGCGGATGGACAATCTCCAGGCCGTTGCGGATTTCACGCCGGGACACGCGGGCATATTTGGCATACAGGCCGAAGCGCGGATGGGCCGATGGAAACCAGGGCACGGGCGCCACCACCCGCGCCTGCACCTCGCCGCTGGCCACCAGGTGCGCCAGCCGGGTTTCCACGAAAATGCCGTGGCCGGGCTGTTCCTGGTTGGGAAACAGGGTACTGAACGTCAACAGCTTCATGATGGATCAGGCCTTGCCCTTGCTCAGCGCCGAATAGACCGCGCGGTAGCGCGCCACGCTGGCGGCCCAGTTGCGCTCCGCCTCCACGAAGCGGCGCCCTTGCGCGCGCATTGCCGGCCAGTGCTGCCGCGCCGCCAGCAGCGCCAGCACCTGGTCGGCCAGCGCCTGCGGGTCGCCCGCGGTGAACAGCATGCCGGTCTTGCCGTGCTCGATCAATTCCTTGTGGCCGCCGACGTCCGACGCCACCAGCACGCGGCCCTGCGCCATCGCTTCCAGCGGCTTCAATGGCGTGACGAGGTCGGTCAGGCGCATTTTCAGGCGTGGGTAGACCAGCACGTCGACCAGGTCATAATAGCGCTGCACTTCGCTGTGCGGCACCCGGCCCGTGAAGATCACCTGGTCTTGCACGCCCAGTTCCCTGGCCTGGGCTTTCAGCGCGGCGTCCTGCGGGCCGCCGCCGACCAGCAGCACGCGGATCTCCGGGTTGCTCTTGAGCATGCTTGGCAGCGCCTGCAGCAGCACGTTCAAGCCTTCGTAGGCGTAGAACGAGCCGATGAAGCCCAGCACGGTCTTGCCTTCCAGGCCCAGCTTGGCCGCCAGCGCGTGGTCTTTTTCACCGCCGATGCTGAAGTCTTCGATGTTGACGGCGTTCGGGATCACGGTCAGCTTGCTGGCCGGGATGCCGCGGGTGGCGATGATTTCGCTGCGCAATCCTTCGCAGATGGTGGTGGCGGCATCGGCGCGGCGCAGCACATAGGTTTCCATCGCGCGCGTCAGGCGGTAGCGCATGCCCCATTCGGTGCTGGTGCCGTGGTCGACCGCCGCGTCTTCCCAGAAGGCGCGGATTTCATACACCACCGGGATGCCCAGTTTTTTACCCACGCGCAGCGCGGCCACGCCGTTCAGCGCGGGCGAATGGGCATGCAGGATATCCGGTTTGACTTCCCGCGCCACCTGCAGCAGGCGCGCGGCCAGCTTGTCGATGATGGCCAGCTGGCTCAGCACCGGCAGGCGCGCCATCAGGCCATCGGTGGGCCCGGTGCGGTAAAACGCCAGGCCGTCGACCTGTTCCAGCCCCTGCTGCGTGCCTTCATGCTTGGAGCTGGTGATATGGCAGGTGTCCCAGCCCAGCGCGCGCTGCTGGCGCAGGATCGAGCGGGTGCGGAAAGTGTAGCCGGTTTGCACCGGGATCGAATGGTCGAGCACGTGCAAGATGCGCAGGCCCTGTTCTTTTTGGACTTTCATGAATTTATGCTGCCATTTCTTTACGGAGGAATGCTTCGAACATCAGCAGGGTCCAGATGAAGGCGGCATTGTCGCGCCGCCCGGACAGGTGGTGCTCCACCAGCTCCTGCAGGAAATCCCGGTTGAAAATACCGGTGTCGGCCAGCAGGGGACCCAGCAGCGCATCGCGCATGCGCTGCTTCAGCGGGCCGCGCAGCCAGGCCGCCAGCGGGATGGAAAAGCCCATTTTCTTGCGGTACAGGATATCGTGGGACAAATGTCCCTCCAGGCTTTTCTTGAAGATGTATTTGCCTTCGCCGCCTTTGAGCTTGAGCGACGACGGCAGGCCGGACACCCATTCGACGAATGTGTGGTCCAGCAGCGGCACCCGCACTTCCAGCGAGTGCGCCATGCTGGCGCGGTCCACCTTGGTCAGGATATCGCCCGGCAGGTAGGTCTTGAAGTCCACGTATTGCAGGATCGACAGCGGATCGTCGGTCGGCGCGCGCTGCGCGTGTTCCAGCATCACGCTGCTGGCGCGGTAGCCCTGCAGCTTGGCCTTGAAGCCATCGGAAAACAGTTGCGCCCGCATCCGGTCCGGCATGATCGACACGCCGTGGAAATAGCCTTCCACCAGGTCGCGCGCGATCGCTTCGAACGTGGTTTTCGCGCGGAACACGCGCGGCGCCCAGTCGGCCTTCGGATACAGCTTGCCGAGCGTGCCGAACACCGGCTTGCGCAGGCTGGCCGGAATGCGGTCGCGCACGCTGTGCTCGGCCATCGCCATGCGGTAGCGGCGGTAGCCGGCGAAATTCTCGTCGCCGCCATCGCCCGACAGCGACACCGTCACGCGCTGGCGCGCCAGCTGGCACACGCGGTAGGTCGGGATGGCGGAACTGTCGGCATACGGTTCGTCATACAGGTGCACCAGTTCATCGACCAGGCTGTAGTCGGATTCGCTGACGATCTGCGCGTGGTGGCGGGTGCCGTATTGCTGCGCCACCTGGTTGGCATACGCGGTTTCATCGAATTGCGGGTTGTCGAAGCCGATCGAGCAGGTGTTGACCGAGGGCGCATCCTTTTGCGCCATCATGGCCACCACGGCGGACGAATCCACGCCGCCGGACAGGAACGCGCCCAGCGGCACTTCGGCCACCATCTGGCTGCGCACGGATTCCTGCACGCGCTCGACCAGTTCGCGCGCGATATCGGCTTCGCCGCCCGCCTGCACCGGCTTGAACGGCAAGTCCCACCAGCGCTCCTGGGTCACCCGCGTATCGCCCACCTTGAGCACGATGCGATGGCCCGGCTGCAATTTGAAGGCGCCGTTGAAAATGGTTTTCGGTTCCGGGATATAGCCGTAGGCGAAGTAATCCTCGATCGCTTGCGGATTGAGTTCGCGCGACAGTTCCGGGTGCGTCATGATCGATTTCAGCTCGGAACCGAACACGAAATAGCCGGTCGGCAGCAGCGAATAAAACATCGGCTTGACGCCGATGTGGTCGCGCGCCAGGAACATGGTCTGCTGGTTGCGGTCCCAGATCGCGAAGGCGAACATGCCGCGCAGGCGGTGCACGCAATCGGGGCCCCACGCCTGCCACGCGTTCAGCACCACTTCCGTATCGGACTTGGTCTGGAACTGGTAGCCCATGCCCTTCAATTCGGCCATCAGTTCGCGGTAATTGTAGGTTTCGCCGTTGTAGACGATCACCACGCTGCGGTCGGCGCTGAACAGCGGCTGCTGGCCGGTGGCCAGGTCGATCACGGACAGGCGGCGGTGTCCCATGCCCAGCGCCTTTTCCAGGTACAGCTCGCCCTCGTCGGGGCCGCGATGGTGCTGGCTCTCGTTCATGCGGTGCAGCGCCGCGCGGTCGATGTCGCGCTGGCCCTGCGTATCAAAGATTCCAACTATTCCACACATGGTGTCATTCCTGATGAGGGGCGGCCCTGCCGCCCGATTTTTTCACACATAAGCCGTCGTACAGGGCGAGATACGCCTCCAGCATGGCGGCCATGCTGTATTGCTGGATCACGCGCTGGCGGCCGGCGCCGCCGTGGGCGCGGCACAGCGCCGGGTCGAGCGCGTAGCGCGCCAGCGCGGCGGCCAGCGCCTGGGCGTCGCACGGCGGCACCAGCGCGCCATGCACGTTTTCCGTGACCACTTCCGGCATGCCGCCCACGTTCGACACCACGGCCGGCAGGCCGCACGCCATCGCTTCGAGCAGCGACACCGGGGTGCCTTCGGCAATCGATGGCAGCACGAACAGGGAAAATCCCTGCAGCATGGCGGGAATGTCGCTGCGCGATCCCGGCAGCCACACCACGTCCCGCAGTCCGGCCGCGTCGACCTGCGCTTGCAGCGCCGGCAGCAGGGGACCATCGCCGACGATCGACAGGCGCAGCCGGTGCCGCTGGTCCGGCAACAGCGCGCGCAGCGCAATGAAGCCCTCCACCAGCCCCTTGTGGTTCTTGACGTCCTGGATGCGCGCCACGGTGCCGATCACGAAATGCTCCGCGCCCCATGGCGAGGTGGCCGGCGGCTGGGGGCCGGGGCGGTACACCTCGGTGTCCACGCCATTGTTGATCAGCCGGGTCTTGGCGGCGGGAATCCGCACCACCTGCCCGAGCCAGCGCTCGAGGTCGGCCGACACCGTGATATAGCTGTCGATAAACGGCGTCATCAGGCGGCGCAGCAGGTTGTGCTTGGGATTGAGCCCTTGCGGATCGCGCGCGTCGCGGCCATGTTCGGCATGGATCCGGACCGGGACGCCGGCCAGCGCCGCGGCCGGCGCATACTCCAGCGTGGCAAAGTTATAGGTGTGCAGCACCGTGGGCCGCAGCCGGCGCAGCAGCTTGCACAATTGCCAGTGCAGGTGCAGCGCCTTGCCGGGCGGCTTGTTGAGGGCAAAAATCCGCACGTCCGGCTGCGTGATGCGCCGGGCAAATTCGCCATACGTCGTCAGGCACACCAGCGCATGGCGGTAGCGTTGCGGCGGCATGCGGTTGATGCAATCGACCAGCAGCTTTTCCAGCCCGCCCACGTCGAGCGCGTAGATCAGGTGGACGATCAGGGGGCGCGTGTCCTGGCGCGCATCCTGGTGCGAGTGCTGGCGCGTATCCTGGTCGCTGTACGGCATGCTATCCCTCATTTGCGCTGCGCCATGTCGAGCGCCGTGTCGATCGCAGGCCGGTGGCTGGCCAGGAACGCGCGCAAGGTGGCGCGCGCCGGGTTGGCGTCGCCGCCGCGCACCGGCGTGGCCAGCAGCACGGCCGCGCCATCGTCGCCCTGGCCGCTGAATTTTTGCCAGGCTTGCCAGGCTTTGCCCACGTAGTTGTTGGTGGTGGCATGCGATCCGACCCGCAGCCAGTACCAGACCAGCACATCGCCGTCCGGACCGGACAGGCGCGCCTCGCGCACGCGGAAGGCGCCATCCGGCTCTTGCCGCAGCGCCGTGTCGGTGACGTGGAACGGGTCTTTTTCATTGGCCAGGCGGTTGCTCGAGCTGATCAGGGCTTTCGCATTGTGCTGGTTGCGGTAATACTCGATGCGCACCGAGACCGGGGCGCCGGCCTGGTAGGTCTGGCTGAACGTCGCATCGGCCGGCATGTAGCGCGGTTGCCACGCGGTAAACGGGGCCACCGCCGGCGCCGGCAACTGCAAGGCCAGCTGCGGCGGCTGCGGGTTGTGGTTGGCGCGGTCGGCATAGGCGGCCCAGGCCGGCCACAGCGCCGCCACGCCCACCGTCAGCGCGGCCACGCCCGCCAGGTATGGGGTGCCGGCGCGCGCGCCCGCCTGCAGGGCCGGCGCGGTTTCCGTGGCGGGCGCATCCTGGCGCCAAAAACCGCCGATCCAGAACATCAGCAGCATCACCAGGCCGAAGAACAGCCAGCCATAAATCAGGTGGTCGACGCCGACCGCCAGGGTCATGCCGCTGTGGTGGCCGATCATCACGATCATGTAGGCGCGCAAGCCGTTGGCGACGATGGGCACCAGCACCGACAGGGCAATGAACGCGGCGCGGCGCCATGCGGTGTGGTACGTCAGGTAGGCATACAGGCAGCCCAGCGTGACGGAGGAAATCAGGTAGCGCACGCCACTGCAGGCTTCCACCACCGACCAGTTGCCGCTGGGGATTTCAAAGTGGGTGCCGTTGCGCAGCACCGGCATGCCCGTCAGTTGCAGCGCCCACACGGTGAAATCGGCGGTGAATTCGATCAGCGGGTCGATAAACACTTCGCCGAACGGCACCGCGAACAGGACGAAGAACAGGGGGAAGGCCAGCGAACGCGCCAGGCGCGTGCCGAACATGGTCCATGCCGCCAGCGGCAGCATGGCGGCAAACGCATATTGCATGACCACCTGCACCGCGCCCATGCGGCCGGCCAGCCAGCCCAGCCCGGCCAGCGCCAGCAGCGCCAGCGCGGGCAGGCACGGCTGGGCCGGGATCGCATGGAAATTGGCGCGCCGGCGCCAGATCAGCCACAGGCTGATGGGCACGATCACGTAGCCGTGCGCGAAGGTTTCCGAACTGTTCCACAGCGCCACGATGGTGGAGGTGGTATTGAAGTACAGCCCGATCAATGCCGCCATGACGGCGCAGGTCAGCACCAGCAAGGGCAGGGGATTGGCGTGCGCCTGCAGGGGCGCGCCGGCCGTTACCGGCGTGGTGGCGGTCAATTGCATAGCTGATGCTCCAGGTTGGCCAGGTTGGCTTGCCAGCTGTAGCGCTGTGTCACGCGCTCGCGCGCCGCGCGTCCCATGGCGGCGCCATCGGTGCGCAGGGCGGCAATCACGGCGTCGGCAAAGGCGGCGGCATCGTCGGCCAGCACCAGTTCGCTGCCTGGCGCGGCTTCGATGCCTTCCAGCGCCTGCGGCGACACCACGCATGGCTTGGCCATGGCCATCGCTTCCAGCACTTTGTTCTGCACGCCGCGCGCCACGCGCATCGGCGCCACCGAGACCGTGCAATGGGCCAGGTAGGGCCGCACATCGGGCACGGTGCCGGTCACCACGATGGCGCCCGGCTGGGCCAGCGCCTGCACTTCCGCCGCCGGGCGGGCGCCGACGATATAGAAGCAGGCCTGCGGGTGCGCCAGTTTCACGCGCGGCAGCACGTGCTCGGCAAACCACTTGACCGCATCGATGTTCGGCCAGTAATCCATGGCGCCGGTAAACACGATGCCGTGCTCGCCCGCCGCATACGGCGCCGGGTACTGATTATCCGGCGTGAAGTACGCGGTATCGACACCGTTGTTGAAGTAGCCGATGCGCGCCGCGCTTTCCGGCGCCAGGCGGGAAAACAGCGCCGCTTCCGGCGCCGACACGAACAGCGACGCCGCATAGTCGGCCGCCACCTTGCGTTCATAGCGCAGCAATTGTTTGGCTTCGTAGCGGAACAGCAGGTTGGCCGGCCACGGTTTTTTCTCGCCGTATTCGCGCCATTTTTCCGAATCGACGTCGATGAAGTCGATCACCCGGTGCGCCTGCGGATACGCCTCGGCATACTGCGCCATCGGTGACGAATACACCAGGATGCGGTCGATCGCATGGCGGCGCATGGTGTCGTCGACCCAGCTGCGCAAGCCCTGGTTGCGATAATAGTCAAGCGACAGCGAGCGCTGGCCCAGCAGCGCGCCCAGGCTGCGCACCCGCGCCAGCTTCGGGTTGAGGCGGGCAAAGTGGGTGCTGGCGCACAGCGCCTGCACGGTGGGCACGTGTTGCCAGTCATCGTCGTCATCGATGAAGGTGGCCAGGTGCACGCGGTACGATTGCGCCAGCTGTTTCAGCAAGTGATATGAACGGATCTTGTCCCCCTTGTTGGGCGGATAAGGCATCCGGTGCACCAGCATCAGTAAATCTTTCATGTCGAGGCTATCCCAGGCTGCGCGCGAGGTACGGACCGAGGAAATTGGCCACCGGGAGCGGCAGCTTTTTCCACATCGCGATGAACCGGCGGTATTTCGGGTTCAGCGGATTGTTGTCCGGCAACGCGGCTGCGTTGATGAGTTTGTATTCATACTGGAGCGGCGTTGGCGCGAATCCCCAGTTTTTCTTGTAATCGTAGGCCCCGGTGCCGAGTTTGCTGCGGCCAAAATCAAAGATGCCGCAGCCTCGGGCCACGGCGGCCTGCATCAGGCTCCAGTAGGCGTAATCGCTGGCGCCGCATGCGCGCGCGGCCGGCAGGGCGCCGAAGTAATACGGCAGCACTTCGTCGCGCCAGTAAAAGCTCATCAGCGAGGCCACGGCCTGGTGGTGCTGCACGATGGTGCGGATTTCACAGGCGTCGCCAAACACGTCTTTCAGCAGGCGGAAATAGCGGCGTGGAAACACCGGCGTCCCCAGCCGGTGCACGCTGGCCGCATACAGCGCGAAAAAACGCTCGACCTGCGGATCGGTTTCCGCCGCCAGGCCGCTGGCCATGCCATGCCGGATCACGGCCCGCTGCTTGCGGGGGATCGCTTGCAGGTTGGTCTCGTCATCGTCGGCAATGGCCTTGCGGAAGGTGGCGTAGAGATCCCGGCGGTGCCAGGCGGCGTCACCCTGGTGGCGCGCGGTGTCGCAGCGGTTTTCCAGGTAGCCGACCTGGCGTTCGCGCGCCAGCACTTCGGCCGCCGCATCGAGCATGGCGCGCGCGGTGTCGTCGCTGGTGGCGATGCCGCCCCGGACACAAAAGGGCAGCGAGCACAGCATATGGCCAAACAGGCGGCTGCGCACTTCGGCCAGCGGCAGCACGCCGATGATGTCGCCATCGCGCTCGGCATAATAAAACCAGGTGCGGTGGCCATACGAGGTTTCAATCACGCGTTGCCAGCCGGCGCGGTGGAAAAAAGTCGCTTCCGGACAGGATTCGACAAAGGCATCCCAGCGCTGCGCGTCGCCCGGCTGCAGCAAGCGCAGCACGGGTGCGCGCTGGCGCGCGCCGGGATGATCTGCCGAAAACGTCGTCATTATTTCAGGAAGATGCGATCCATCCGGTCCCACGCGAAATCCCGCGTGAGGGCGCGGATGCGGCCATCCATTTTTTCCATATTGACGTAGTGGCGGAACCGGGTCTTCAGGTTGATGCCGCTTGGTCGTGGCTGGCCGGGATCGATTTCCCACGGGTGGAAATAAAAGATCGCCGGCTGGCCGTCACGCTGGTTGACCTGCTGCATCATCCAGCGCGACAGGGCATACGGGAACAGGCGGAAGTAGCCGCCGCCGCCGGCCGGCAAATTGCGCTGGCCCAGCCGGACCGTGGTGATCGGCACTTCCAGCAAGCCGTCGCTGCCGTTCGGATGCCAGGCGAAGCGCGGCGCGTCCGGCATGCCGTAATGGTCGTGTTGTACCGGATAGATGCTGGAACTGTAGCGGTAGCCCGCTTCGTGCAGCACTTCCAGCGCCCACAGGTTGCCGTGGCCGATGGAAAAGCTCGGCGCGCGGTAACCCAGCACCTGTTGTCCGCCGAGATCTTCCAGGATCGCCTTGGCCGAACCGACGTCCTGCTTGAATTGCGCGCGGTCCTGGTCGGACGCGCGCAGATGGCCATAGCCGTGGCTGGCCAGTTCATGGCCGCCGGCCACGATGCGTTTCACCAAAGCCGGGTAGCGTTCCGCGATCCAGCCCAGGGTAAAGAACGTGGCTTTCACGCCGCCCTCGTCGAGGATGGCGAGAATGCGGTCGACATTGGCTTCCACCCGGCATTCGCGCTCGGGCCAGCTGTCGCGCGTGATGTACGGCGCGAAGGCCGACACCTGGAAGTAATCTTCCACGTCGATGGTCATGGCGTTGCGGATCGCGGACGCCTGGTGCAGGGCTTGCGCCTCCTGCGGGGACAGGGGCGCGTTCATGACGTCTTGCAGCCGGCCTGCATCCAGGCCTGCAGTTGCTCGGCGATGCGCACGGCGGCCTTGCCATCCCAGAAGTGCGGCACGCGGCCGGCCTTGCCGCCGCCGGCCATCACTTCATTGTAGATCGCCATGATCTTGTCCGGATCCTGGCCGGCGATGGTGTTGGTGCCTTCCTCGACGGTGATCGGGCGCTCGGTATTGTTGCGCAAGGTGATGCAGGGCGTGCCCAGCGCCGTGGTTTCTTCCTGGATGCCGCCGGAATCGGTCAGCACCACGCGCGCGCCTTTCATCAGGCCCAGCATTTCCAGGTAGCCCATCGGCGGCAGCAGCAAAATGTTGCCTCCCTCGACCAGATGGTTGAGCCCGGCTTTCTCGATCATGCCGCGGGTGCGCGGGTGCAGCGGGAAGATGACCGGCGTACGTTCGCCGATGCGGTTCGCGGTTTCCAGCAAGGTGCGCAGCACCGCGAAATCGTCCACGTTCGACGGCCGGTGCAGGGTCAGTACGGCATAGCCGTCGGCGCCGCTGGCAAAGCCCGGCTTGCCATGGTCGGCCACGATCTGTTCCGCCGCGATCGCACGCGGCAGGTTGCGCACCAGCGTGTCGATCATGACGTTGCCGACGAAGTGGATGCGTTCCCTGGCGATGCCTTCGCGCAGCAGGTTGGCTTCGCCGCTTTCCTCGGTGGTAAACAGCAGGTCGGAAATCTGGTCGGTCAGCACGCGGTTGATTTCTTCCGGCATGGCGCGGTCGAAGCTGCGCAAGCCCGCTTCCACGTGGATCACCGGGATGCCTTTCTTGGCCGCCACCAGTGCGCAGGCGATGGTGGAGTTGACGTCGCCCACCACCAGCACGGCGGTCGGCCGCACCTGGTCCAGCGCCGGTTCGAATTTCTTCATCACGTCGGCGGTCTGGATCGCGTGGCTGCCGGAACCGACTTCCAGGTTGATGTCCGGATCGGGAATCCCGAGCGCGGCAAAATACTGGTGGTTCATGGCCACGTCATAGTGCTGGCCGGTGTGCACCAGTTGCACTTCCACTTGCGGACGCAGTTCGGCCAGCGCCGCCATGATCGGGGCCATCTTCATGAAGTTCGGGCGGGCGCCGACGACGCACAGGATGCGGAAAGGAGCTTGGGCGGTGGTATTCATTCGTTATTGTCCAGCGTAGGGTTGTTGCTGGCCGGGGTGGCCACGATTTTTTTCAGGATGTTCAGTACCGACACGACGGACTTTTCCAGCCGCATCATGCGTTCGTCCATGGCGTCGGGATAACTCGCGATGGCGGCGGCCAGCTCGGCCTCGTCGGCCTGCCGCGAGGCGGGGGCGGCGACGAGGGCGGCGGGGGGGGGCTGGAATTCGGATTGTATGTCGCGGATCACGTCATCGACATGCTTGTCCGTGAATTCATGCAATTCTTCCAGGAAGCCCATCAGCATCAGGCGGTCGCACAGGTGGTTGGTCATGCGCGGGATGCCGCCCGAATATTCGTAAATCGCGGCATGGGCGGCCGGCGTGAACGACGGGTTGTTGGCCCAGCCGACCGTGTGCAGGCGGTGCTCGATATAGGCCTGGGTTTCCACCGCATCCATCGGCCCCAGGTGATAGGTGGCGATGACACGCTGGCGCAACTGCTGCATGTCCGGACTGTGCAGGGTGGTGCGGAATTCCGGTTGGCCCAGCAGGAAGGTTTGCAGCAGCGATTTATCGTCGGTCTGGAAGTTCGACAGCATGCGCAATTCCTCGACCGTGCGCGGCGACAGGTTCTGCGCCTCGTCGACCACCAGCAGCGCGCGCTTGCCTTGGGCGTCGCAGGTGCGCAGGAAGGTTTCCAGGCGGCTCAGCAGGGCGCTCTTGGTGGCGTCTTCGGCCGGCAGGCCGAACGCCGACACCACCATGCGCAACACGTCTTCCGGATTCAGGTGCGTGTTGACCAGGTGCGCGGCAACGATGTGCTGCGCTTCGAGCGTACTGAGCATGTTGCGCACCAGGGTGGTCTTGCCGGCCCCGACTTCGCCCGTGATGACGATAAACCCTTCGCCCTGCGACAAGCCATACTCGAGGTAAGCCATGGCCCGCTTATGGCCCTTGCTGCCAAAAAAGAAATGCGGATCGGGGCGCAGGCGGAATGGTTTGTCGCTGAGCCCATAATAACTTTCGTACATCGTGCAGACTCCGCTAGAACTGTTGACTAAGGGACGCCGCTACGGCGTTTTCCGTGTATTTCCCCGCCCCCAGGCCACCTGACAGGCGGCGCACGTCGACCGCCGCGCGCACCTTCGGCTGCAGCTGGTGGGTCAGGCCGACACGCAGGCCGCGCGTGGTGGTCGTGGTATTGGCGGAAACCGAACGCACGCGTGTCAGGTCCGCCGTGGCCAGGACACCGGTGCGCGTCGACAGGCGCCAGTTCCACGTCACGTTGCCCCCGCTCTGGCGGGTATTGTCATTGACCAGGCTGGACGTGTTGCCCAGCAAGCCGCTATCCACATCGGTGCTGGACAGGCCGTTGCGGCGCATATCCTGCAAGGTCAGCACCGTCGTGGTGCGGGGACCATTGAGTGCGACGGCCGCCTGGAATTGCTTTTGCAGGTAATACCGGTTGCTGAAGTAATTGATGTTATTGGCCAGCGAAGCCGGTAGCCCGGTGGCCTGGATATAGGCCGCCACCGCCTGGCGCCGCGCATCGGCGTCCGGGATCGTGGTGGTGAACAGGCGATCGAGCAGGCTGAAGGTATCGATGGTCGATGGCAGCAGGAATTGCTGGCGCGTGCTGGTCACGGAATCGTTGTAGCTGACCGTCCAGACCGACACGCGGGCGCGGTGCAGCGCCTGCAGCGAATAGGTATTGCCGTAATAGCGCTTGCCGGCGCTGGCTTGCACGCGCGTGCGCGCACTGGGTTGCCAGTCCACGCCCAGCTGCCATGCCTGGCCGCCATTGCTGCCACCCAGCGACTGGTAGTCATAGCTGTCGTAGCCGCCCATGGCGGTCAGGTTGAACTGGCCGGTGGCGGCCCAGCGCAAGGTCAGCGCATAGTTGCCGCTCTCGGATTCACCGCCCGCCGCCGTGGTGGCCACCCCTTTTTGTTTGCTTTGGGTGGCCTGCAAGCCCCAGCCCAGCTGGCGGAATGCACTGCCGCTGGCCACATTGAGCGACAGGGCATTGCCGGTCGTGTTATTCAGCCCGGTGGCGGACGACGTCACCCGGTCATAGGAATAGCGCAATTCGGCATTGGCGTAGGAACCCCAGCGCTGCCTCAGGTAAGGACTGAGGCGGGCGGTCTTGACTTCGGTGCTGTTGGCGGTGGCGAAATTATTGCCTGAGGGTTGCAACAGCGGGCCGAAGGCCGATGCGTCGCGCTGGCCGATGCTGGCGCCGGCATCGATGAACAGCAGTTCATTGATGACGTTGGCCTTGGCGTTGGCGCTCAAGTCTTGCGTGGCGCCACGGGTGCCGCCGACGTCCTTGTCCGCATATTCAAAAATACGCCGCGTGTAATTGGCGTCCAGCTGCAGGCGCGGGCCGGTGTGGGCGATCCGCAAGGAGGGCGCGAGCTCCGTCACCCAGTTGGCTTCGCCATTCGGGCGCAGCGCCACGTTGTCCGTATACGTTTCGCGTACTTCGACTTGCGGTGTGAATTTCCAGTCTGCCCGGCAGGCCGGCGCCAGCGACAGCAGGGCCAGGGCGACCGCCGCCGCGACGGGCCGGCGGTGCAGGTTAGCCATAGTGATAGTCATACGTTTCCGTACCGGGGAACTCGCGGGTCTTGTTGTAGATGAGGTTGACGTTTGGCAAGCCATCCAGCTGGCGCAGCGATTCCTTCACCGCGTGCTGGGTGGTGCGTTCGGCTTCCACCACCACCACGATCTGGCCCATGTGGCCGGCCAGCACGTGCGCTTCACTGGTCAGCAGCAAGGGCGGCGAATCGAAAATCACGATCCGGTCCGGATAGCGGTTGGCGATTTCATGGACGAAGCTGGTCATGGTCTGGCTGGCCAGCAATTCCGTGGCGCGCGGCGAGTTGGTGCCGGCCGGCAAAATCGTCAGCGTGTCAACGTTGGTGCGCAACATGACTTCGCCCATATCGATTTTTTCATCCAGCAGCATGTCCATCAAGCCGCGCTGGGCCGGCAAGCCCAGGGTGCGCAATATGGAAGGGCGCGCGACGTCGGCGTCGACCAGCAGCACGGTGTGGTCCAGTTCCATGGCAATCGACATGGCCAGGTTGATCGAGCAGAAGGTCTTGCCTTCGCCCGGCAGCGAACTGGTCACCATGATCAGGTTGCCTGGATTTTCATCCGGGCCACGGGGTGTGAAGGCGCGCTTGATCAGCGGGCGCTTGATGATACGGAAGTCTTCGACCAGCATGGTGCGGCCGCCGGCGGCGGTCACCAGGCCGATTTCCTGCATGCGTTTCAAATCCAGTTCGACCCGCTTGGGGTGGCGTCCGGTGCGGGCGGGGGCGGCTGCCTGGTCGGCGCCGCCGGCCGCGGCGGCACCGGCCGGTGGCATAACAGCGGTGGCAGCTTCGGCGGCCGGCGCCACGGCGGCAGGTGCCACGGTATCCGGCGCGGCAGCGGCCTGGACCGGCTCCGCCGCGGCTGGTGGTACGGCGGCCGCGTCCACTGCCGGCGATGCTTCCTGGGCCGGCGCAGCGGGGGCAGTGGCGGACTGCTTTTGTTCCAGGCGACTGGCCGCCCGTTCAATAATGCTCATTTCGTTCCCCGTGTATGGACTAGTTCTTCATCAGCAGTGCGGCCATCACGCCGCCATACGCTGTAAATAACAGCGCCACGGAAGCGGAGAAGGCATACAGGCGGCGGCGGCGGCGGACTTTCTGCTCGGCGGTCCAGTTCATGCTGATGCTGCCCAGGATCGGCAAGCCGGTCGCGTCGCGCAGGGCATTTTGCGTCACGAAGGTCGGACGTACCTGGCTCATCAGCAGTGCCACACCCAGGCCGGCAATCAGCGCGCCGCCAAACACCATCGACATCAGGCGCGGGCGGTGCGGGCCGGTCGGCACCGTCGGCGCCGTGGGCGGATCGATCACGCGGAAGCTCATCATGTCGGTGGCCGACGTCAGGTCGCCGGACAGGCGGGCCGCTTCGCGGCGCTCCACCAGCTTGGTATAGTTTTCCTTGTTCACCGTGTAATCGCGGTTCAGCTGCGCCAGCTGGGCTTCGACTTCCGGCGCCTGGTTGCTTTGCGCGCGGGCCGTGCCCAGGCGCGATGCGAATTCATTGACGCGGGCCCGCAGCGACGCCACGCGCGCCTCTTCCACCGACAGCGCCACGTTCATTTGCTGCATCATCGGGCTGTAATTGGCGCCCGGGTCGTTCGAGCGCACGCGTTTTTTCGCTTCTTCCTTCTTACGTGCCTGTAATTGCTGCAACAGGCGCTTGCTCGACACGATGTCCGGATGTTCTTCGGTGTATTGCATGCGCAGCTGGTCCAGATTCTTTTCCAGCGTCTGGATGCGGTTTTCCAGTTCCGGGTTGACGGATTCTTCCACGGTGTTGGCGCCGGAGACGGGCGCCGGGTCTTCGCCGACAATCTGGCGCTTCAGTGCGTTGCGCGCCTGCTCCGCTTCCGCCAGCTCCAGTTTGGCCTGGTTCAGCTTGTCGGTCAGCTCGGTAATGATGGAACCGTAATCGCTGCCCTGGCGGGGCAGTATGCCCATGTGCTGGAGCTTGAATTCCTTCAGTGAATTTTCCCCGGCGGCCAGCTTGTCTTCATACGTCTTGATTTGCTCGTCGATGAATTGGACGGCCTTGTCGGATTCCTGCTTTTTGCCGCCAAACGATCCTTCGACGAAGATGGTCAGCAGCGATTGCACGATTTCCTTGCCCTGCTTGGGATTGGGGTTGCTGTAGGAAATCGTATAAATGTCGTCGCGTTCGGTGCCGGTGATCTTGATGGCCGAGGTCAGCTCGTCCACCATTTGCTCGTGGTCCTGGACGCTCTTGTTCTTGATGTCCAGGTCGACCATGCGCATCACACGCTCGACGTTCGGGCGGCTGATCAGGGTGCGGCGCATGAATTGCACTTGCTGTTCCACGTTGGGCACGGTGGTCATGGTGGCCAGCAGCGGCTTCAGGATACTTTGCGTATCGACATAGACGCGCGCCGACGCCTGGTACGAATCCGGCAGGCGATAGACGACGGTCCATCCAATGACGGATACCGCCCAGGTTATGCCAACTGCATACCAGCGGTATTTGCCTATCGCCTTCAGGAAGGTCAGGATAAGGGCCTGTAATTCTGCCATTTGGTCTATCTCACCTAAGGTGCTGCGGCAAGCCTGTACTTGCCTAAAATACATCAAATCTGCTCTATGATACAGGAGAAATGATTGCTTGTAGCTACTAAATACGTATCCCCGGCAGGGCTGACGGTAATATAAATACCATTCTTTTTTGACACAATCATTTCTGATAGAGCAATTTTGCCCAGACTATGATTGTGACAGGATCTGTCCGCCATGTGTGGGCATTCTCCTATCGTGCCGCTAGGAAAATCTGATATCGTGGCGACGCTCCAACTATGTGGTTTCGCCATGCTCCGATTGTTTAGTCTGACCTTGTCCCTGTTGCTGGCCATGCTTCCGGCGCGGGCCGCCGACCTGGCCGCCACCATCGCGGCCGTCAAGCCATCGATCGTCGGCATCGGCACGTCGTTGCCGACACGCAGTCCGGCGGTGATCTTTTTTGGCACCGGCTGGGCGACGGGGGATGGCTACAGTGTCATTACCAATGCCCACGTGGTCAGCAACGCGATCAAGGCGGACCAGAAGGAAAGCCTGGGGATCGTGATTGCCGGCGAGGGCAATACCATTGCGTTTCGCCCTGCCACCCTGGTGGCGGTCGATGCCGAGCATGACCTGGCGCACCTGCGGGTGAGCGGCGGCGCGCCGCTGCCGGCCTTGAAACTAGGCGATTCCGGCACCCTGCGCGAGGGACGCGAACTGGCGCTGACGGGGTTTCCTTTGGGCATGGTTCTAGGCTTGCACCACGTCACGCACCGCGCCATGCTGTCCGCGATTACGCCCATCATCATTCCCTCGATCGGCGCGCGCCAGCTTGACGCGCGCGCCATCACGCAGCTGGCGCGGCCGTTCGACATTTTCCAGCTCGATGGCACCGCCTACCCGGGCAACAGTGGCAGTCCCGTCTACGATCCGGCGGACGGCGTGGTGTATGCCGTGATTAATATGGGCTTTGTCAAAGGATACAAGGAATCGGCCATCAGCAGCCCGAGCGGCATTTCCTACGCGATCCCGGGCCGCTACGTGCAGGCACTGCTGCAAAGAACTGCCCAATAGTAAATAATCCTGCTAGCATTGCGTAGCAAACATGTAACAGGCCGGTGCGTATTGCTGCGCCGCAGACCCGTGAAGAGGACCCGAGTGAAAATATCCAAACTGCAATCTTTCAAATGGCTGGCCTGTGGCGCGATTGCGCTGATGGGCCTGGTTCTGGGCGGATGCGCCTCGAAACCAACCTTGCCGACGGATCCGACGCCCGCTGGCGATTATCTGATCGGCGCGGGCGATACCGTCAACATCGTGGTGTGGCGCAACCCGGAAGTGTCGCAATCGGTGCCGGTGCGTCCGGATGGTAAGATCACGACCCCGCTGGTGGAAGATTTGCAGGCCAGCGGCAAGACCTCGACCGAGCTGGCGCGCGACATCGAGAAGGCGCTGTCGAAGTTCATCCAGCAACCGGTGGTGACGGTGGTGGTCACGAGTTTTGTTGGTACTTATGGTGAGCAGATCCGCGTGATCGGCCAAGCCGCCAAGCCGCAGGCGCTGCCTTACCGCGTCGACATGTCGCTGATGGACGTGCTCATTGCCGTGGGCGGCGTGACGGAGTTTGCGGCAGGTAACCGTGCCAGCGTGATTCGGGTGGTGGATGGCAAGCAACAGAAGTTCAACGTGCGCCTGAATGACCTGATCAAGGATGGCGATATTTCCGCCAACGTGCCGATGCGTCCCGGCGACGTGCTGATCATTCCGGAAAGTTTCTTCTAATCACTAACTGTTAACTTGTCGAGAATTTTTACAGGTTTTGCGCTAGACTGAAAAACGTGGCTGGCTCGGCGGTACTTTTTTTTACTAAGCCTTTGATTTTTATCAGTGCAGATGGCTGCAGAATTTTGTGGAATAGAAATTGCTTATCCTTAAGCAACTGAATTCGGGCCGCCGCGGTGGTCCATCGATCAAGGACAAATATCGTGGTTAACCAAGAGCATCCAGAAGAGGGCGGCAACGCTCCGTCGACTCCGGCCGCCGCGCCGGCGTTTAGTGGTGCGGCGCGGCGCCGCTTCACCAAGGCAGGTGCGGTGGCGGTCGGTGCCGTGCTGACGCTCAAAAGCCAGCCCGGGATGGCCGCCAACTCGTCCGGCTGCGTGTTTGCGGGGCCGTCGGCGGCCGGTTCGTTTAATATCAACCAAAGCCGCGGACCCAAAGTTGGTTATTGCAATGCGGTTTCGCCTGGCTACTGGAAGCAACACCCGGAGGATTGGCCGAAACAGCCATGGGATCTCAACAAGAGTATGTGGGATTGCAACTTCCAGACGATCTTCCCGTGCGGTACATCGTCGGAGTTCTACAACCAGAAACTGGGCACGGTGATTTGCTGGGGCGGCGGCGGTATCCAGGATGTGGCCCGGCACCTGATTGCCGCGTACCTGAATGCCATGAAAAACTATACGTCGCCGTACCTGACGACCACGAAAGTGCAGGAAATCTGGGTTGGCTATAACAGCATCGCCGGCTACAAGCCGGCCGGCAAAGTCTGGAGCGCGTCGGATATTTCCGATTACATCAAAGGCACGTGGGGCGAAGGCAGCTTTTGGACGTAAGGCGTTAATCGATGTGGCGTCTGATGCCGGGATTGGCCTTGCGCTACCGTACCTGGGACAACGAAACGTATGTCTTGTACAACAATTTGTCGGGTGACACCCACCTGACGGACGCCGCCGCGATCGAAGTGCTGGAACTGTTGCGCCAGTCGCCTGCCGCTGCGCGGTCGCTGCTTTCTGCCTTGCAACTGGACGATACCCCTGACAGCCTGGCGCAACTGGACAGCCTGCTGGCCGAGCTGCGGGGACAGGCGCTGATCGAATCCACTCCCGCATGCTGACGGTTGCTCATTTGACCCGCGCCGAACTGGGCGCGCGCCTGGCGCGCGACGGCATCGTGCTGCAGACGGGCGGTTTCCTGGTGCACCTGCATTCCTCCGTGCCCGCCCTTGCCGATGGCATCGCGCTGATGTACCGCGACTATCCGCTGCACCCGCCCGGCGCGTTCGCCCACTTCCGTTTGACGCTGCATCGGCCCGCTTCGCTGCGGCGCTGGTACCGGCCGCAAGTCCATATGCGGTTTGATGGCGAAGCGCTGTTCAAGCCGCTGCCGCTGGCGCATGCTTTTCCCATGCTGGAATGGGGCTTGAACTGGTGCGTGGCCAACCGGGCCCACCGCTACCTGATGATCCACGCGGCCGTGCTGGAGCGGGGCGGCAGGGCCGTGATCTTGCCGGCGCCGCCGGGCTCCGGCAAAAGTACGCTGTGCGCCGCGCTGGCGTACCGGGGCTGGCGCCTGCTGTCGGATGAACTGACGTTGATCCGTCCGGAAGATGGCTTGATTGAGCCGGTGCCGCGGCCGGTCAGCCTGAAAAACGCCTCCATCGATGTCATGCGCAGTTACCTGGCCGATAGCGATCATGCCGTGTTCACCGTGCCGGTGGATACGACACTGAAAGGCCTGGTGGCCCATTTGCGCGCGCCGGCCGATGCCGTGGCGCGCAGCAGTGAAAGTGCGCGCCCCGCGTGGATCGTCTTTCCCCGTTACCAGGCCGGCGCCCCGTCCACGCTGGAGGCGTTGCCGCCGGCGCATACGCACATGGATCTGGCGAAAAACGCGTTCAATTACAGCCTGCTGGGCGCCCGCGGCTTCGACATGCTGGCCGATATGGTCGGCAATGCGCGTGGCTACCGTTACACCTACAGCAAGCTTGACGAGGCCATCGCCGTGTTTGACCAGCTGGCGGCGCAGCCATGACGCGCACCAGCCCGCTGCCGCTGGCGGTCCGCGCGTTCCGTGAGCCGCAATGCCTGACGGGGTTGACACCGGCCGAATGGCAATTGCTGTTGCGCCAGTGTTCCAAGGCCAACCTCGACGCGCGCCTGTATTACCTGCTGCGGCAACGGGGCGAACTGGCCGCCATCCCGCCACAGGCACGCGAACTGCTGGAATGGGTGCATGTCATCGCCGAGCGCCATGCCCAGGCTGTGCACTGGGAAGTGCGGCAAATCCTGGCGGCGCTGAGGGGCACGCGGGGGCCGCTGATCCTGCTGAAGGGCGCCGCGTATACGACGGCGCAATTACCTTCGGGTCTCGGCCGCCTGTATTCCGATATCGACATCCTGGTCGATGAGGCGTTGCTGCCGGATGTGGAAACCGCGCTGATGCTGCATGGCTGGCACGCCACCCATCACGATGCGTATGACCAGCGCTATTACCGCGAATGGATGCATGAATTGCCCCCCATGCAGCATATCCACCGCCAGACCGCCATCGATGTCCACCATGCGATCCTGCCGCGCACGGCCCCGGCCCATCCCGACCCGCAACAGTTGCGTGCCGGTGCCGTGGCGGTGCCCGGCATGGACGGGGTATACGTGCTGGCGCCGGAAGACATGGTGCTGCACAGCGCGACGCACCTGTTCTTTGACGGCGAATGCGACCATGGCTTGCGCGACCTGGTCGACCTCGATGCACTGTTGCGTCATTTCAGCGGCCGGCCCGGCTTCTGGGAAGGCCTGGCAACGCGGGCGGTGCAGTTGCAACTGACGCGGCCGCTGTTCTATGCGCTGCGGTATACGGAACGCTTGCTGGGCACGCCGTTGCCGCCGCAAGCGGCTGCCGCGCGGGAGGTGGGGCGCCCCAATCCCGTGTTGCTGGCGCTGATGGATCGTCTGTACCAGCGCGCGCTGATGCCGGTGCACGCCAGCTGTGACGACCGCTGGAGCGGGACCGCGCGCTTCATGATTTATTTACGCGGCAACTGGCTGCGCATGCCGCCGCTGTTGCTGGCAAGGCACCTGTTCCATAAGGCTTTCCTGTCGCCCAAAGACAAGGCGGCCAGCGAGGCGGAAACCGAACTCGACCGGCCTTAGTCTTCCTGATATTTGTCCGTCCAATTGCTACAATGAATGATGCCTGTCCGGGGAGGGCTCATTGATGGAACGCGACCTGTGCATTGCCATGGCAATGCTGTGTTTCACTGTCCCGCTGCAGTGCGGGGCGTCCGAAGCTGTGTCCGCGGTGGAACTGGCGGCCCAGGCGGCGCGCCACGAACACGGCGAAGGGGTGCCGCGCGATCCGGCGCTGGCGCGCACTTTATATTGCCGCGCAGCACGACTAGGGTATGCGCCGGCCCAGTATGCGCTGGGCTGGATGCTGGCCAACGGGCGCGGCGGCGCGCGCGATGACGGCGCGGCCCGCCACTTGTTTACCCTGGCGGCCGCGCAAGGCCACGTCCAGGCGCACACCATGGCCACGCAGTTGGCCGCGGCGCCACTGGCGCCGCCCTGCCTGTTGCCGGACTTGCCGCCACCGCCCAAATTCGACTTGCCGCCGGTGGCGATGTGGACGCCGCATCCCCAGATCGCGCGGCTGGTGGGACGGCTGGCGCCGGAATTCAATGTCGATCCCTTGCTGGTGCTGGCGATTATTTCCGTGGAATCTGGCTTCAATGCACGGGCCGTGTCGCCCAAGCAGGCGCAGGGCCTGATGCAGCTGATCCCGGAAACCGCGCAGCGCTTCCAGGTGCGCGATGTGTTCAATGAGGAACAAAATGTGCGCGGAGGACTTGCTTATCTGCGCTGGCTGCTGGCTTATTTCAAGGGCAATGTTACTCTAGTGACAGCCGCATATAATGCCGGTGAGAAAGCGGTTGACCGCCATGGCGGCGTGCCGCCGTATCAGGAAACCCGCGATTACGTGAAGAAGATTTCCACCTTGTATCACCAAACCGTCCACCCATACCAACGCGACCTGTTGTCCGTGACGTCGCCCATCGCCGCAAAGTGAGCCACATGACCCCGCCACTCGACTCCACTCCCCTCGATCTCGCCTGCGCCGCCTGGCGCGCCATTCCCGGTGTGGCCGAGGTATTGATGCAGGATGCCGCCCAGCAAGCCTACGGCGCCGACACGGGCGGCAGCACCCGGATCATCCGCGCCGCCGTCCGGATCGCCGCCAATAATACGGAAGATGATTGCGTGTCGGCCGTCATGCGGGTGGCGTACCAGCATGGCGTGGCGGTGCATCCGATCAGCACCGGTCACAACTGGGGGTACGGCACGGCGCTGCCGGCCGGCGAGGGCTGCGTGATCATCGACCTGGGCGGCTTGCGCGAGATGAGCCTGGATGTGGAGCTGGGCGTGCTGACCTTGCAGCCCGGGGTGACCCAGGGCATGCTGGCGGAATTCCTGGACCGCCACAATCATCCGTATATGGTGCCGGTGACCGGCGCCGGCCCCAGCTGTAGTTTGCTGTCCAATGCCTTGGAGCGCGGTTATGGCGTGACGCCGTATACCGATCACTTTGCCGCCGTCACCGATATCGACGCGGTGCTGGCCGATGGCAGCCTGTACCGCACGACCTTGCGCGAAGCGGGCACGGAAGAGTTGGCGCGCCTGTTCAAATGGGGACTGGGACCGCATTCGGTGCCCCTGTTTACCCAGAGTGGCCTGGGCATTGTCACCCGCATGAGCATCGTGCTGGCGCGCCGGCCGGAAACCGTCAAGGTGTGCCTGTTCAACGTCAACGACGATGCGCTGCTGGAAACCGCGGTGGAGCGGGTGCGCCAGATCCTGCGCTCCCTGCCCGGCACCGTGGGCGGCATCAATTTGATGAACCGCCACCGGGTGCTGGCCATGAATGCGCCGTATCCGGATGCCCCGCCCGATGAAAACGGCCAGATCCCGCTGGACGTCATCGACAAGCTGGGGCGGCAGTACCAGATCGCGCCGTGGACCGGCTTTTGCACGCTGTACGGCACCCGGACCATGGTGGCGGCCGCGCAAAAGGAAATCAAGCGGGCCCTGGCCGGCGTCGGCAGCCGCATCCTGTTCCTCAGCCCCGGCAATGCCCGCACGCTGGCCAAGGTGGCCAAGATGTTGCCGGGCGGTATGGGACAGCGCCTCGGCAGCACGGCCGGGACGCTGGCCAAGTCGCTCGACCTGGTGGCGGGCCGGCCCAATGAAACCGCGCTGCCGCTGGCGTACTGGCGCAATCCCGGCCGCCAACCGATGGACAACCGCGATCCGGGCCGCGATGGCTGCGGCTTGCTGTGGTATGCGCCGCTGGTGCCGATGCGGCCGCAATATGCGCGCGCCTACGTCAACCTGGTGACGCGGGTGGCGAAGAAGCATGGCATGGAACCGCTGCTGACATTTACTTCCGTCAACGAGCGCTTGTTCGACAGCACCGTGCCGCTGCTGTTCGACCGCAGCCAGCCGGAAGCCGTGGCGCGCGCGCGCGCCTGCTACAAGGAATTACTGGAAGAGGGCCGCAAGATCGGCGTGTTCCCGTACCGGGTCGGCGTCGACACCATGGAGGCGATCAAGGTCAACCAGACGCATTCGCTGGCCTTCCATGCCAAGCTCAAGCAAGCGCTCGATCCGGCCAACTTGGTGGCGCCTGGGCGTTACCAGTAATTTTTGGCGCAAAAAAAAGCTGCCCGGCGAAGCCGGGCAGCTTTTTTGCTTCCTGGTCGAATGAGGCGATTAAGCCTTGTTGTTGCGACGACGCATGACGCTGGCGCCCAGCAGGCCCAGGCCAAGCAGCGCCAACGAACCTGGTTCTGGAATGGTGTTGCCGATCATGGCGCCGTTGCCGCCACTCGAATATTTCGCGCCAAGTGGGTTTTGAGGGCCAATAGGGAAGAATGCATCAGCTGTGTAAGACAGCGTATTCGGCAGGAAGTGGGGAGCAGCAGCCCCACCAACAACTTCCAGAATGGCACTTACTTGACCATTTTGAACGTCGCCACTGTCAAAACCTAAGTAATTGAACTTCAGGTCGAGCCACAGCAATCCCGAGTTGGCATCGTTAATTTCAGCTTGTGAGCCAGCCGGAGTGCTGTAGTTAGGTGTCAGGTCGTTGACATACATGCGTGCCCAAGCATTGGAAATATTAAAAGTTTGATTTTCGTTCAAACCAATACCGCCAAAGGTGTAGGTCAGCTCGCAACCCGTGCAGAAATCTGGCATGAAGCCGCCATTTACGCGATCAAGCTCGCCGGCACCCTTGAGGTAATAACCGGAAGCGGCCGTGGAACCATCCAGGCTTGTAAAAACGGTGCCGATCTCGACAGCATCACTAAAATTCGGAGCAACACCAACAGCCTCGGACGCAATACCGAACCACTGGGTGAACTTGAACTCAGCGATGAAATCCTTATCACCACTGTCCAAATAATCCGGATCCCAGGTCACACCGCCAACGGTGATTGGGGAAGCTTGTGCTGCGGAAAAGGCCAGTGCCAGCGCAGAACCGATAATCGCTTTTTTGAGCAGTTTCATAAAAATCTCCTTGTTGGATTCATAACGCTTGCCATGTTGGCCAGCACATCTACCATTAAGCAAACTGCGTGCCAGCTTCGATTGAAAGCGCCAAGCTATTGAATTTGTTAGATTTTTAAAAACACATTCTTAATGCGAACTGATCTCAATCAAGCGGCTGTAAAGAATTCCGACACATTGGATCAGGGAAACAGCCTCTGGCCATGGCCGGTTCCGTCATGGGCCGCCCCATTGCCGACGTGGGGCATGGCCTGTGCGCGGCCCCGGCGCTACCGGGTTTTTTTGAGCAGGCGGTTGGCCAGGCTGGCGGCGTCGGCCGGCGGCAGGAAGTGTGGATACAGCGAACGCGCGGCGCTGGTGGGCGACGCGGTGCCGGCCAGCGTGGCAATTTGCTGCGCAATGTGGTCCATGCTGCTCCACAATAAATGCCCGGGCGCGTTGACCCGCTGGTTGTGGCGCGCATCCCCCAGGCACTGGAAGCCCAGCATGGCTTCGTAATAGCGGCGGTGGCGCGGATTGACTTCGATAAACATGTCGGTGCAGCGGTGTTTGATGTGGGCATACATGAACACGGCATGGAACAGCGACGCCAGCGTCTTGCGGGTATCGGCGGCGGGCGCCATGGCCAGCTTGGTGATTTCACACACGCGGCCGCCCTGCATGCGGTAGCCGTCGATCACATCCTTGAAATCCGCATCGGCCAGCAAACCGGCCGCCGAGTCGAAGCCGATGGTGGCGGTGCCGACCGTCATGCCCTTGTCCGTGGCGCACAATGAAACGCGGTGCGCGTGCTCTTCCAGCACATGTTCGCCCGCATAGCCACGCCACGCATAGCGCTGCCCCAGCAACAAGCTGGCGGCATGGCGTTGTTCTTCCGTATCGACGATGTGGATACTGTGGGCGGGCGTCATCACCGGGGAAATATAGCAGAGGTCGCATGCCACGGTCGCACGGCACCGGGGCGGCATGCTGCCCCGGTGCCTCGAAATCACTCTAATTCCAGTTTTAACAGGCGGTTGGCCAGGCCGATTTCTTCACGGCGCGACAGGAAATACGGGTACAGCGAACGTTCATTGCCCGGATGGGCGCTGGTGCCGCCCAGCCGGTCGATTTGCTGGTTGACGTAGTCCATGCCGACCCGCAGCAGGTAGGCGGGGGCATCGACCCGGGGGTTTTGCCGCACGGTGCCGACCGTGGTAAAGCCCAGCATGGCTTCATAGTAGCGCCGGTGACGCGGATTGACTTCAATAAACAAGTCGGTGCAATGAAAGCGGTAATGCGCGTAAATGATCAAGACATGGAACAACGAGGCCAGCGCCATCTTGGAACGCACGGTCGGGTCGAAGGCCAGCTTGGTGACTTCGCAGACTTTGCCGCCACGTGCCCGCACTTTCTGGATTTCGTCGTGAAAGATTTCATCGGCCAGAATGCCGGCTTCTGAATCGATGCCCAGCGTGACCGTTCCAATCACCATGCCCTTGTCGGTGGCGGACAGGGTGATGCGGTTGGGATTGGCTTCGACTTTGTGCTTGTCGCCATAACCGCGCCAGCCATACATCTTGTTGATCAGCATGCTTGCTGAATTGCGCCCGGTATCGGAGTCGGCCAAGCGGATGGCAAAATGGTCTTGCTGCATGATGACTTCGTTGCCGGAGGCAGCGGACTCCATGCAGACAACGTGGGAGCGGGGCGCCGACGGATTGTCCGTCATGCCGTTTTCTGGCGCCTCGGAATTGTGATCCATGGAAATTCTCCTGGGGAGGGGGCGGCATCGGTGAGGTCGCAGAGCGGGCTGAAGAATATCGTACCGCTCCCGTGCCACACCAGCAACTCAAGTGTCAGCCGTGCGCCACCCTTACTGTAATTGTTTTAATAAGGCGCGCGCATCATCCGCCTTGGCAAAGGTCTTGCCGTCGGCCAGTACCTTTTCCACTTCCTTGCGCGCGCCGGCCTTGTCGCCCGATTTGAACAGCGCCATCGCCAGGTGGTAGCGGATTTCCTGAGCTTGCG
>Ga0307408_100000427_pt1 | contig 37462 bp, 52 predicted proteins | sample 322Cmetagenome_FD_202116 | JGI IMG/M metagenome (GOLD analysis project Ga0307408, IMG submission 202116) | Maize rhizosphere microbial communities from greenhouse at UC Davis, California, United States - 322HYB-C-3 | ecosystem: Host-associated > Plants > Roots > Rhizosphere > Soil | place... | reverse complement strand
GCGCCTCGCAGAAGGTGCTGGACGCGCTGCTGTCCGGCGCCGGTGCAGCTTCGCTGAAGGTCGCGATCGAGGCGGCCCGTGGCGCCCCCGGCGAGGCCGCCCTCGACGGCCTGGCGGACGACCTGCACGTGATGCGCGTGCAGGGCTACCGCTGGTACGAGCACGCCGGCACGCAGTATGTCGGCGCCGAACTGGTCATCAAGGTCATCGGACCTGGGAGCACGTGATGAGAATCCGCATGCTGGTGCAGATGCCCGACGGCGCCAGCCGCAACGGCCAGCCCTGGCCGTCCAAAGGCGAGAGTGCCGACCTGCCCACGGCCGATGCCGCGCACCTGGTGGCGTCCGGCATCGCCAAGGAACTGACCGAGCCGGAACCGGCCGCGAAGCCGCGCGTCCGCCGTAAGACCTCGGCTGCAGGGGAGGACTGACATGGCCAAGACGGTCCTGACCAACGTCCGGCTGTTCGCGGTCGGCGCCGACTTGACGGCCAACTCCAATAAGGCCGAGATCACCACCGAGGTTGAGGACAAGGACTCGACGAACTTCGCCTCGGAAGGCTGGACGGAGGTCCTCGGCGGACTCGCCTCCACGGAGATCTCCGCCGAGGGACAGTGGGAGGCCGGCGACCCATCCAAAGTGGACGACGCATCGTGGTCGCAACTCGGCGGCACCGGCCCCTGGTCGGTCGGCCCCGTCGGCGCGGCCGTGGGAGATCTGGCGTACCTGACGAACGTGCTGCGCGCCGACTACAAGCTGTTCGACGCCGTCGGCGAGGTCGCCCCCTGGACCGGTACGGCCAAGAGCAGTTGGCCACTTGTTCGCGGTCAGATCGCCCACCCGCCGGGCACCGCTCGCACCGCGTCCGGTACCGGTACGTCGGTCAACCTGGGTGCGGTAGCAGCGGGCAAGCGGCTGTATGCCGCGCTTCATGTGCTGTCGGTGGCCGGCACCGATACCCCGACGATCACAGCCCGTATCCAGTCGGACGATGACCCCGGGTTTGCGTCGCCCACGACCCAGCTGACTTTCTCCGCCGCGACTGCAGAAGGCGGTCAGATCCTCCGCACCGATGGGAGTGCCATCACGGATACGTGGTGGCAGGTGGCCTGGGAGATCACGGGCACCACCCCTTCGTTCCTGTTCGTCACCTCGTTCGGCATCTACTGATCGCCGCCGTTCACGCCCCGGCCCGCTCTGGTCCGGGCCCTTCGTCATGCCCTGAAAGGGGGGCCCGTCGTGGCCAAGATGGTCCTGCTCGCCCAGTTCCTGTCGATCAACGGGAGCACGCTCAACGAGTACACACGCAAGGCCGAGTTGACGGTCGAGGTCGAGGACAAGGACGTCACCAACTACGCCAGCCTCGGCTGGAAGGAAGTCCTCGGCGGCCTCAAGTCCGCGGAATTGAGCTGTGAGTTCCTGCAGGACTTCGCCGCGACTGAGCTCGACTCGATCATGTGGCCGCTGCTGGGCACCGTGGTGCCGTTCGAGGTGCGCGGCGACCAGGCCGCGGTGGGCGCCTCCAACCCGAAGTACACCGGGTCGATCCTCATCAACGGCTGGAACCCCATCGAGGGCTCGGTCGGCGACGAGGCCACGGTGTCCATCGGCTTCCCGACCTCGGGTGCCGTGACCCGGGCTACGGCCTGATGGCCAGCGGGGGGCCGCCGTTCGCGCTCGGGGTGGAGACGCACGAGGGCCTGGCCGCGCTCGTGCGCGCCATCCGCGCGGAGGAGGACGGCAAACAGTTGCGCAAGGACCTCGCGAAGAACATGCGCGAGGCCCTCAAACCGGGGGCGGCCGAAGCGAAGTCCGGGATCATGTCGATGGCCTCGGCAGGCATGCAGACCGCGCCCGCGCTGCGCTCGTCCATCGCGCGGAAGATCCGCCCCGAGGTGAAGCTCGGCGGCCGCTGGTCCGGCGCCCGCGTGAAGGCATTCAAGACGAAGAACGTCCGCGGCTTCCCCAACGCCCCCAAGCGCACCAACCGCGCCGGCGGCTGGCGCCACCCCGTGTTCGGCAACCGCGACGTGTGGGTGCAGCAGCAAGGGAAGATCGACTGGTTCGACCGCGCCTTTCAGGGCCGCGAGGGCGTCTACAAGGCGGCCGTGGAACAGGCGATGGAAGACATGGCACGGCGCATCGCGTCCCGGGCCGGATAGGAGACACGGTGTATCTGGTCTACAAGCCCGAAGGGGCCGACGAGCCGAAGCGATGGAAGTACAACCCGAAGAAGCTCATGTCGGCCGAGCGGGAGATGCTCGAGCGGCGCACCGGCAAGAACTTCTCCGAGTTCACCGTCGACGTCCAGAAGGGCAACAGCCTGTGCCGCCGCGCGCTGCTGTTCATGTACCTCAAGCGCGAGCACCCCACCATCAAGTACGACGACGTCGACTTCGCGTGGGACGAGCTCACCCTTGAGCACTCAAAGGGCGAGCTGCTGCTGATGCGCGAGAACGTCGCCGGAAGCGTGCCGCCCGACCAGCTCGCGGCCGTGCTGGAGAAGCTGGACGAGGAGATCGCCGAGGCCTTCGAGGACCCGGAGGAAGAGGGAAAAGCGAGTCTGCCCGTCGCCGACTGAGGCGGCTGGGCGACGCCGCCCACCTGCTGGGCATCGTCGGCCGGACCTGGGACACCCTCACGGTCGAGGAGACCGACCACTACCTCGACTGGCTCGACGAGTACGAGAAGGCGCAGCGCGAGGCCAACGAACAACTGAAGAAGGGGCGCTGACACCGCCCTCTGTTGAGGGGCGGTGAGTCATGGGCGACACGTCCCTGGTGTTCAACCTGGTGGCACGCGACCAGGCGTCGGCGACGCTCGAGCGGGTGCGGGAGAAGTTCGACACCGCGGCGGCCGGGATCGGTGCCGGCGTGGGCGTGGCTCTCGGCGTGGGCGTGGCCGAGAGCCTGAACGTGGAGGCGGCGAACGCGAAGCTCGCCGCGCAACTCGGCATCGGCCCGCAGAAGGCCGCCGAGCTGTCGAAGGTGTCCGCGTCGGTGTACGCGGGCGCCTGGGGCGACTCCGTCCAGACGGTCAACGACGCGATTCGCGGCGTCTACCAGAACATCGGCGACACCTCGAAGGCCAAGGGCGGACTCGAAGGTGTCACCACCAAGGCCCTGGCCCTGGCCGAGACGTTCGACCAGGAGGTCGGGCCGACCACCGCGGCTGTCGGGCAGATGCTCAAGACGGGGCTGGCCAAGAACGCCGACGAGGCGTTCGACATCCTCACCCGCGGCTTCCAGACCGGCGCCAACAAGGCCGACGACCTGCTGGACACCGTCAACGAGTACGGCACCCAGTGGCGGAAGTTCGGCCTCGACGGGCAGACCGCTATGGGCCTGCTCTCGCAGGGACTGAAGGGCGGCGCGAGGGACGCCGACATTGTGGCCGACTCCATCAAGGAGTTCTCGATCCGCGCGATCGACGGCAGCCAGACCACCGCGGACGGCTTCAAGATGATCGGCCTGAACGCCGACGAGATGGCCGCGAAGATCGGCAAGGGCGGCTCGTCGGCGACCGGAGCCCTCGACCTCACCCTGGACCGGCTGCGCGGGATCAAGGACCCCGTCCAGCAGAGTGCGGCAGCGGTCGCGCTCTTCGGCACCCAGAGCGAGGACCTCGGGCAAGCGCTCTACTCCCTCGACCCGTCGACGGCCGTGTCCGCGCTCGGCAAGGTCGGCGGAGCCGCCGACAAGATGGCCAAGACCGTCGGCGACAGCCCCGCCTCCGCGCTGGAGTCCTTCAAGCGGCAGGCCGTCCAGAAGCTGGGCGAGGTCGCCGGGACGTTCATCAAGTTCGCCACGGAGAACAAGGCCGTGTTCGTGCCGCTGACGTACACGCTGGCGGGCCTTGCCGCCACGGTCCTGGTCGTCAAGGCCGCGATGATCACCTACTCGGCGATCGCCGCGGTGGTCGCCGGAGCCAACGCGATCATCACGGCGTCAGCGTGGGGGGTAATCGGCAACTGGATCCGCATGAATGCCATCGGCCTGATGGCGTATGCCCGCATCGCCGGTGCGGCCGTGGTCTCCGCCGCGACCACGGCCGCGGCGTGGATGGGCTCCGCGCTGGTGTCCATCGGCACGTGGATCGCCGCGGTCGTCCGCGCGGCCGTCGTGTCGGCCGCGCAGTTCGTCGTCATGGCCGCCAAGGCTGTGGCATGGGCCGCGGTCATGGCCGCGCAGTGGCTGATCGCCATGGGCCCCGTGGGCTGGATCATCGCCGCCGTCATCGCGCTCGTCGTGCTGATCGTCGCGAACTGGGACCGGATCAAGGCGTACACCATCGCGGCATGGAACGCCGTGTGGGGCTTCATCAAGTCCGCAGCAGGCAAGATCTGGAACCTCTTCCTGAACTGGACGATCATCGGCCTGGTCATCAAGCACTGGTCGACCATCAAGTCCAAGACGGTGGCTGCGTGGAACGGACTGGTCGGCTGGCTTCGGGGCGTCCCGAGGATGATCTACAACGCGTTCTTGAACTTCACCCCGATCGGCCTGATGATCAAACACTGGTCGAAGATCAAGACGGTCGCGGTCACCAAGGCGCTGGAACTGGTCTCTTGGATGCGTGGTCTGCCGGGCAGGATCGGCCGGGCGATCGGCTCCCTGGCCGGGCTGCTGGCCGGCAAGGGCCGCGACGTGGTCCGCGGCCTGTGGAACGGCATCAAGTCCATGGGCGGCTGGCTGAAAGGCCAACTCATGTCCTTCGCGAAGAACATGGTCCCGGGGCCGATCGCCAAGGCCCTGGGCATCGGCTCACCGTCCAAGGTGATGGCGAAACTGGTCGGGCGGTGGATCCCGCCCGGCATCGTCGAGGGCGCCGAGGAGACCGCCCCGCAGCTCGACCACGCGATGAGCACGCTCGTCAAGCCGCAGCTCGCCGCACCCAGCAGCTCGCTCACCAGCGGCATGGCCCCCCTGATGGGCGCACAGGGCGGCGGTGGCCCACTGGTGATCAACCTCGACATCGGCGGCCGTGCCTTCGGCCAGCTGTGGATCGACACCGGACGCCGACAGGTACGCGCACTCGGCGGCAACGTCCAGGCCGCCATCGGCCAGGGCACAGGCTGAGAGGAGGGGTACCCCGTGGCATTTCCGCAGACCCCCCTTGAGGTCCTCATCGAGCTGTTCCTCGCCGGGACGTGGACGGACATCAGCCCCGACGTGTACGTGCGGGACGGCATCGACATCCGCCGCGGCCGCGCCGACGAGGGACAGCGCGTCGACCCCTCCACCTGCACACTGACCCTGAACAACGGGGCATCCAAGGCCGCTCCGGGCGTGACGGGCCGGTACTCGCCCCGCAATCCCCGCAGCGACCTGTACGGGCTGATCGGCCGGAACACACCGATCCGGGTGTCGGTGAAGGCCGGCACCCCCTTCCTCGGCCTGCCCGGAGCCCAGGGCGACAACGCCTCCACCCCCGACACCGCGGCGCTGGACATCGTGGGCGACCTCGATGTGCGGATGGAGGCCACCCTCACCCCTTGGGCCGGGCAGTCCACGTCGAGGGAGCTGGCCGGCAAGTACGAGGTGACCGGAAACCAGCGCTCCTGGCTCCTCTTGACGAACGCCGACGGCGACCTGGTGTTCCGGTGGAGCGCCGACGGGATCGCCGTCGTTCAGTACACGTCCACGGAACTGGCCCCGGTGTCCGCCTCGCCCCGCTTGGCCGTCCGCGCCACGCTGGACGTCGACAACGGCACCGGCGGCCACACGGTGACCTTCTACACCGCGCCCACGATGGCCGGGCCGTGGACGCAGCTCGGCGACCCGGTCACCGGAGCAGGTGTCACATCCGTCTTCAACAGCACGGCGCCGGTCGTCGTGGGCGATATCACCACCCTGGGTTTCGAGAGCCCGGTGGGGCGCGTGCACGCCTTCCAGCTCCGCAACGGCATCGACGGCACGCTGGTGGCATCGCCGGACTTCACGACGCAGACCATCGCCGCCGCGAGCTTCGTGGACGGCTCCGGCCGGACGTGGACGATGAACGGCGGCTCATCGATCACGAACCGGCGTACCCGGTTCGTCGGCGAGGTGTCCTCCTGGCCCGCGCGCTGGGACGTCTCCGGCAAGGACGTGTACGTGCCCCTGACTGCGGCGGGCATCCTGCGCCGCCTCGGCCAGGGCGCCGCCCCGCTACCGTCCACGCTGCGCCGCCGGATCCCGTCATACGAGCCGCTGGCGTACTGGCCGATGGAGGACGGCGCCAACGCCACCAGCGCCTACAGCCCCATCAACGGGGTGCGTCCGCTGACGCTGTCCCGCGCCAATTGGGCGCAGGCCGACAGCCTGCCCAGCAGCGCCCCCTTGCCGGTGCTCGCCTCCTCGGGCAGCGACCTGCCGGCGATGCTCGGCCGCATCCCCGCCCCGGCCACCCCGTCCACCAGCTGGAACGTACAGTTCATCTACCGGCTCGACCCTCCCGGCAACCCGACGGAACGCACATTCCTGCGGATCCTGAGCACTGGGACCGCGGCCGAGTGGTACATCCAGTCCAGCAACGGCGACGGGTCCACCATCCTCGCCAAGGACGCCGACGGAAACACCCTGTTCACCAACGGCATCGCCACAGGCTCCGACCTGTACGGGCAGTGGGTGCGAGTGCGGTTCAGAGCCACGCAGAACGGCGGGAACGTCGACTGGCGGGTCGACTGGTTCGACGTCGGCGGTGACGCCGGCGGCTTCGGTGCCAGCTTCGCGGGCGCCGTGGGGCGTCCCACTGCGGTGGCTTCCCCGCCCGACGGCTACAGCCCGCTGCTGGACGGTATGGCCATCGGCCACATCTCCGCCTGGCCGTCGGACACCACCGCCGCCTACGACGGCGCCATCGACGCCTGGGCCGGTGAGACCGCTGGCGCACGCATGGTGCGCCTCGCCGACGAGGAAGCGCTGCCGTTCATCCAGCTCGGCGACACCACCGCGCAGGAGCAGGTCGGCGCGCAGCGCCCGGACACACTGCTCAACCTGCTCGGGGACGCGGCGGACGCCGACGGCGGCATCCTGTACGAGCAGCGCGAGAGCGTCGGCCTCGCCTACCGTGACCGCGCCTCGCTGTACAACCAGACGCCCGCGCTCGAGCTCGACTACACGGCGCCCGGGCACATCGCGCCGCCGCTGGAGCCCAACGAGGACGACCAGCTCATCCGCAACGACGTCACCGTGCAGCGCGCCTCGGGGAGTTCCGGCAACGCCGTCCTCGACGAGGGACCGCTGTCCGTACAGGCCCCGCCGGACGGGGTCGGACGGTACGCCGAGTCGGTCACCGTCAACCTGTACAGCGACGCCCAGCCGGTCCAGCACGCCGGGTGGCGGCTGCACCTGGGCACCGTCGACGAGGCCCGCTACCCCGTCGTGAACATCGACCTGGCCGCGGCCCCCAGCCTCATCGACGACGTCACCGAGCTGGACAGCGGAGACCGGCTCACCATCGCCAACCCGCCCGACTGGCTGGCACCCGGTCTGATCGACCTCCTGGCGCAGGGCTACAACGAGACCATCGGCCACCCAAACGACTGGAACCTGCAGTTCAACTGCACCCCGGGCCGCCCCTGGGACGTGGGCGTCTACAACACGGACCACCGGGACACCAGCGGCAGCGAGTTGGTGGCTGCCGTGGACGCGGACGACACCACGCTCAGCGTCCTCACCACGCAAGGCCCGCGGTGGACCACCGCCAATCCGCCGCTCAACACGAACACGGACTTCGAGACGGATCTGTCGGGCTGGTCGGCCTCCGGGGGCACCATCGCCCGCGTGCCCACAACCGGCCCGGCCCCGTTCTCTGGCGACTGGTCGCTGATGTTCACCCCGGACGGCGTCGCCGAGTTCCCCAACGCCGGCAGCGACCAGATTGCGGTCATGGTCGGCCAGCAGTACGTGCTGTCCGGCTGGCTGCGCTGCGCCACAAGCAGGAACGTGGCGTTGAACATCAACTGGTTTGCAGCTGGCTTCGCTTACCTGTCCACCAGCGCCAACGACGTGCTCGTCACGGCGAACACGTGGACGTGGTTCGAGATGACCGCGACGGCCCCGGCCACCGCGGTCACCGCCAACGGCAGCCCCACCGTGCCCAACTTTCCGCCGGCCACAGACGTGCTGTGGGCCGACGAGGTCACCCTGCGTCCGGCCGGAGGAAGCCCAGCGGACTTCTCCTTCCGTATCCAGGTGGGCGGCGAGGAGATGACCGTAAAGGCGATCACCTCCGCCGTGGTCGACACGTTCACCCGCACCACCACGCCAGGGTGGGGCACCGCCGACACCGGGCAGGCGTGGACATCGACCGGCGGAGCAGCAGCGGACCACTTCACCCAGGGCACCGAGGGCTCGCACCAGCTCACCGGCGTGGACGTTGCCCGGCTCGACCTGCTCGCCGTGGGCAGTACCGACGTGGACACCCAGGCGGACATCGCCACCGCGGCCCTGGCCACCGGCGGCCCGCAGCTGGTGGCGCTGGCCGGGCGGGCTACCGACGGCGACAACTGCTACATGGCCCAGCTGTCTATCAGCACCACGCAGACGATCACGCTGTCCATCCGCAAGCGGGTGGCTGGCGTCGAGACGCAGTTGGGTACGTACACGACGACGCTGACCCACAGTGCGTTCACCTTCTACCGCGTCCGGCTGCAGATCGTCGGCACGCTGGTGCAGGCGCGGGTGTGGGCGCCCTCCGGCACCGAGCCCTCGGTGTGGCAGGTGAGCGCCACGGACACCAGCCTCACCAGCGGCACGCAGGCCGGTTGCCGGTCCGTGCGCCAGACCGCGAACACCAACACCAACCTGCTCGTTTCTTACGACAACTTCCAGGTCCTGAATCCGCAGCGGTTCACCGTCGGCCGCTCGGTCAACGGCATCGAGAAGAGCCAAACCGCGGGCACCGCTGTAAGCCTGGCCAAGCCCGCTATCCGCGCCCTGTAGAGGAGGTTCCGGTGCCCGATCTGCTCGCGGGATCGAAGATCAAGGCGCTCGACACACCGCCGACTGTGTATGCCCAGGACACCACGGCGAACGACAACGTCAGCTCGACGACCTATGTCACGGGCGTCCCCGAGGTCGGGGTGACGTTCATCGCCCCCACCACGGGCAGAGTAAAAATCTCCGTCGGTGCCAGCATGCGCAACGACGCAGCGAACACCGACCGCGTCGCGGTGACCGTGCAGGTGTTCCAGACGAACGCCTCCGGCACCGAGGTTCTGGCGCCCACCGTGTTCCGAGGTGTGTCCACGGACGGCATCGCCAGCGCGGGCAACTACTGCACCTACGGACACACCACCATGATCAGCAACCTGACGCCGGGCCAGCAGTATTACGCGCGCACGATGCAGATCAAATTTGGTTCGGCCGCGTCGACGCCGGATATCGCGATGCGGGACATCCTCGTCGAACCCGCCACCTGACCGCCGTCACCCCGCAGCCCCGAGCCACCAGGCCGGGGCCTTTCTCATGTCTGGAGACCTGATGGATTTCGGCGACGCCCTGCGCGCACTCAAAGACGGTGACCGCGTCACTCGGACCGGCTGGAACGGCCAGGGAATGTTCGTGGTGTACCAGAAGGGCTATCCCGACGGGATCCCGATCAATGCCAACACGGCGGAGGCCACAGGCATCCCGCAGGGGACCGTGTGCATCTTCCGCCCGTACCTGCTGATGTGCACGGTCGACGGCTCGTTCGTGCCGTGGGTCATCAGCCAGACCGACGCACTCGCGGACGACTGGGAGCGTGTGTGATGGCCGATCCACTGTCCGCCGCGAAGGTGCTCGCCGCGCTGAAGGCCGAAGGGGTGAAGGTCGTCGAGGTCGACGGCTGGCGTACCCACAACCGCAACCACAAGGGCGCTTGGGGCCCGGTCCACGGCGTGATGATCCACCACACGGTGACGGAGGGCACCGCGAAAACCGTCAAGATCTGCCACGACGGCCACAGCAGCCTGTCCGGTCCGCTCTGCCACGGCGTCATCGCCAAGGACGGCACCGTCCACCTCGTCGGCTACGGCCGCACCAACCATGCGGGCCTCGGCGACGACGACGTCCTGCGCGCCGTCATCGCCGAGAAGCCGCTGCCCGCAGACAACGAAGCGAACACCGACGGCAACGCCCGCTTCTACGGCTTCGAATGCGAAAACCTCGGCGACGGCAAAGACCCCTGGCCCGCCGCCCAGGTCGAGGCCGCCGTCCGCGCGTCGGCCGCGATCTGCCGCGCCCACCGATGGGGCAAGGACGGCAACACCTCCGTGATCGGCCACAGCGAGTGGCAGCCCGGCAAGGTCGACCCGCGCGGCCCCGGTGTCTCCATGCCCGACATCCGCGCCCGCGTCGCCGAGCGACTCAAGCACCCCGCCAGCTGGTCGCCGCCGAGCAACACCCCGCCGCCGGCCCCGAAGCCGCCAACGACCGAGGAGCGGCTGACCGCTCTGGAGAAGCGCGTCACCGCGCTCGAAAAGGGAGCCTGACCATGAAGATTTCGAAGTACGCCAAGGCGGCCGTGTCGGCGGTCGCCGCCGGGGCGGGATCCCTGTCCGTCGCCGCCGCCGACAACACCGTCACCGCCGCCGAGGGATGGGCAGCACTGATCGCCGTCCTCGCAGCGCTCGGCTTCACGTGGGCGGTGCCCAACAGACCGTCCGGGGAACAGCGGTGACGACGCCGGATCCCGGCGTGTACATCAGCACCGCGCAGATGTATCAGGAGGTGAGGGACCTGGCGCAGACGGTCGGCCGCATCGAGTCCAAGGTGGACAGCTTCCTCGACGAGGCAAAGGACATCCGAGGCGACCTTCAAGACCACGAGCTCAGGATCCGCACCCTCGAACGCGCCCGCTGGCCCATGCCCACGATCGGCGTCCTCGCCGGCGTCGCAGGCGCGGCCACCGGCGCCCTCGCCCTCTTCACCCGCTGAACAACGAACGCCCCCTGCACGGTCCACGCGGCCGTGCAGGGGGCGCCTTTGCCGTGCCCAGGGGTACGCACCAGTGCGTACCCCTGTCAGTCGTCGAGGTCGATGACGAAGTCCACGATGGTGGTGTCTCCGCGTCGCACGATCGGGTGGGCCACCTCGACGATCCGGCCCGTGTCGGCGATGTGCCGGCGCGTGTACCGCAGGACCGGCACGCCGCTGCCGATGCGCAGCGTTGCGGCCTCCAGCTCGGTCGGCATGGCCGACGTGAACGACTCCGTGATCCGCTTCACCGTGATGCCGAGGCTCGCCATCTGTGCGCGGGTACCGCCCGGCCACGGCTCGTTGATCGGGTCGGAGACGGGTGTACCAGCGACGTCCGACCAGCGCACGAAGCTGGTCGACATCTGGGTGGGCTGGTCGTTGTCGTGGAAGACGAAGTGCCGGGCGAGGAGCTGCTCGCCGACCTCGCACTCGAACAGCGCGGCGAGTTCGGTGTCAGCCTGGACTCGCTCGAACCTCTTGTCGAGCCGGTACTCGGACCAGCCGATGCCCTGATCCTTCGTGTATGCCGTGGACTTGGCGCCCGGCGTCGTCCGGTACCGGTCGGCGGCCATGCGGTGGATCGCTGGACGCGGGCGGACGCGGGTCCCGGCACGGGCGCGGCTCTCGGTGAGGCCCTCGCTGGCGAGCAAGCGCAGCGCGTTGCGAACCGGGGCTTCGGATACGCCGTACTCGTCGCATAGCTCGGGAATCGTTGGGATCCGATCGCCTGGCCCGAACTCCCCGCCCGGAGAGATGCGGCGCCGCAGGTCAGCGGCGATCCGCAGGTATTCAGGCTGCGCCACCACGGCACCCCCACTTCGAGCGATCACGTCAATCCGTATACACATACTCTCCCGTCCCGCTTGACCAGCGCCAATCACCCCGACAATCTGGATACGGATAAGCGCAACGCGTATCCGGAAACCGCTCCACCCGGGGGACAGCCATGCCTGAATCGGGCCATACGTGGCAGAAGGCGTTCAAGGCCGTGCCCATCGAGGCAATCCACGTCCGGCTGTGGACCGCCGGCCGCATCAAGCACGAGGACGCCCCCCTCGTCGCCGACGAACTGTTCGTCGCCATCCTCGGATCCGGCGCCCCCGTCGTAGAGATGAGCCTCTCGACGGCCGGCCACCGGATCCGTATCACCGCGTCGGGCTCCGAGCCGCTGCCCATCCTCAGCAGCTACGGGCCCGGCTGGCAACTCGTCTCGGGGCTCTGCCCGTTGGCGGGGCTGACGACCGACGAGCACGGGCTGTGGGCGCAGTTAAGGGCAGTCCGGTGACCGGGCGCCCCAAGCTGCCGTCCGCGCTCGACCTGACCTACGGGCAGTACTCGGGTTGGGCGTGCGTGTGGTGCCGCAAGCGGCTCACGTCGGGTGCGGTGAGCGCGGGTGTTGCGCGCGGCCAGGAGGGCGCCCACAACTTCGACGTCGAGGTGTTCGCCTGCCCGGACTGCGCTAACGGCCACACCCCGGAACCCGTCCGCCGAGGAGGCGACCAGTGAAGATCTGCGAAAAGTGCTGCCGGATGATCCGGCCCGACGAGCCGTACACGACCCACGACAAGACGTCGATGTCCGCCGGCGGCTTGACCGTCTACATCCACAAGGAGTGCCCGCCCGAGTAGAGACTCCCGCCCGCCCCCGTCCCCAATCCCCCGAGGGGGCGGGCGGGACCAGGCCCCCGGCCCGTGACAACGCCCGGCCGGGGGCCGACCCATGTCCGGCAGTAACACCCCGTAGCCGTTACCTAGAGGCGTCATAGCCATAGATTGGGGTTCCCGAATGCCAGACAGGGACACCACTGGGCTGTCATCCTGGCAGGCATGAGCCCAAATCTCCGCAGCGCAATCGACGTTGCCGCCGCCGGTCAACGCCTCCGCGCGGTCATCTATTGCAGGATTTCGCAGGACCGCACGGGCGCCGGCCTCGGCGTTGACCGGCAACGCGAGGACTGCGAGGCCCTCGCGGAACGTAACGGCTGGCAGGTCGTCGAGGTGTACGTCGACAATGACGTGAGCGCGTTCTCGGGGAAGAAGCGCAAGGGTTACCAGCGCATGCTCGCCGACCTCGACCAGGGCACGGCGACCGCCGTCATCGTCTGGCACACCGACCGGTTGCATCGCTCCCCGCTGGAGCTGGAGAACTACATCAACCTCTGCGACAAGCGCGGCGTGTCCACGCACACCGTGCAGGCCGGCGCGCTCGACCTCGCCACCCCGAGCGGCCGGGCGCAAGCCCGCTTCATGGGCGTCGTAGCCCGCCTCGAATCGGAACACAAGGGTGATCGCGTCGCCAGGGCCCGACAGCAGAAGGCCCTGAAGGGCGAGTGGGTAGGTGGCATCCGCCCGTTCGGGTGGGGCGTGCCTACCGGGGAGATGCGCAAGAAGGTCGACCGGAAGACGGGCGAGGAGGTCGAGGTTCCCGTCCTCGACATGACCCAGGCCGTGCCGGACGAGGCCGAGGTGCTCAGGTACTGGACGGACACCATTCTCGCGGGCGGCTCGATCCGTGAGCTCGTGAAGTGGTGCGCCGACAAGGGGATCACGACCACCCGCGAGAACCCGGTGACTCACGTGGAACTCCGGGACATGCTGTTGCGGCCGAGGAACGCCGGTATCGCCGTCTGGCGGGGCGAGGAGGTCGGGCGCGGCACCTGGGACGCGATCGTGCCCGAAGAGAAGTACAGGGCCGCTGTGGCTATCCTGACGGACCCTTCGCGGCGCACGACGCCGGGCGCCCAGCCGAAGTGGCTGGGGTCGATGCTGTTCCTTTGCGGGCACGGGGCCGGGTGCGGCCAGCGCGTGAAGGTCACTCAGTCCGGCGGTCGCCGGTATCCGTCGTACAGGTGTCCGACGGGGCACGGGGGCGGCAGGCGGGCGGAGCTCGTCAACCAGTACGTCGAGGACGTCCTCGTCGAGCGGTTGTCACGGGACGACGCGGAGGATCTGCTGCTGCCTGGCCCGGACGATGTGGACGTCGCCAGCCTGCAGGCGGAGAGCGAGCAGATCCGGCGCCGCATGAAGGACCTGGGCGGCCTGTTTGGTGCGGGGCAGTTGGAGCTGGCGCCGTTCACGGAGGGCATGGACACGGCCCGCGCCCAGCTGGAGGGCGTCACCAGGCAGCTGGCGCGAGCGGCCACCGTGGACCCGCTCGTCGACCTGGTCGGTGCGCCCGACGTGCGGAAGGCGTGGAAGGCGCTGCAACTGGACCGGCAGCGCAACGTGCTGCGGGCGCTCATCGAGGTCACGCTGACGACACCGCGGCCCGGCCGCATGCCCGACGGCGGGTACTTCGACTATGACGCTGTTCTCTTCGACTGGAAACGGGGAGGGAAGTAGACGAGTGACACGCTGCTCGGACCGCCACACTTACAAGGCCTGCTGGCGTCCTCGGCGTCACGCGCCGCAGGCACGTGCGGCTCCTCTTTGGGCGGCGCGTGATGCGCTGCTCCGAGCTCTTCGCATTTGGCGCAGGTGATCAATCCCTGATCAACCTGGCGCATGATCTCCTTGTATAGCGTCGCGGCCGCGTCGTCCTTCCACTGTTCCATCTGGCGCGCGTCCGATTCCCGCATGCCTTCCAGGTCGCGCGCCATCTGCTCTCGCTCGGACCTCAGGCGGTCCTCAACAATCTGCATGACCGTCCTGCTGGGACGGACTTGAACGAGTGCCGTCACAAGACCGGTGAGGGTGCCGAGCGTTCCTGCGATAACAAATATCAGAACCACCGTGCCGATCGTGCCCTCTGCACCCTCGCTCAGCAGGAAGATGGCCAAAGGGATGCTAATCGCCGAAGAGGAGAGTCCGAGAGCCGCACCCAGCAGCCGCTTCTCTCTCCGGCTCATCTCGCGATAACGCCACGCCGTCTTTTTAGGGTGTGACAGATGCTCACGACCACGGGATCTTGACCGAAGACTCGACAAGCGCCCAGAAATCACACCCGACAGCATGCCCGCTATGCCCGACATGCCAAGGACGATGAGGAAGGTAGCTAGATCAAAGTCCTCCGACAGCAATGGCGCAGGTGAGTCGCCAGTCGAGTCTTCAGAAACGTCCTCATAGATTGCGAAGGCGACAACGCTGATCGCAATCAGCAGCAGAGTGAAAGCAGCCGCAGTCAACATGACCGTCTGACGCTTGCCTCTACTGCTCATCCGGCGATGAGCCCACGGACTTCCCTCAGGGTCCCGCATCAGCATTCAGACACCTTTCCCCGCACGGACACCATCGTCCGCCTCTTCCTGATCGGCGAGCGTCTTCGCCACGGCAGTGAACATCTGGACGCGGTCCGGGCTCCGGATTCCAAGCAGGCGCGCGGCAGTCTCCGGGGTCAGGGGCGTGTCCGGCGTCGGGGGCGTCCGGGGCGTTCCCTCGCCGGCCTTCTCCGACACAACCCCTGAGCGCACGAGCAGGCTCATCAGCGAGACGCCCAGCACCTCGGCAAGCCGCTCCAGATGCACAGGCTCCGGCAGCGTCTGTCCGGCGAGCATGCGGCCGATGCTGGACGGCGACATCCCCGTGTCCTCGGCCAGCTTCTTCTTGCCGCCGCCGCGGGGACTGTCGATGTCGTAGCCGGCAGCCACGACGGCAGGGCGGATGTACTCCGCGAAGCGTTGCGCTCGGCTCGCCTGCGGTGCAGGGCCGGTCTCTGTCGTCGGCATGACATACACGCTAGCAAGCAAGTACTGGCTTGCACACTAGCGCGTATCGGTCAATCACGGAGACGTCGCCAGTACGTAACGGACCTTGTTACCCATGCTTGCTTGCACGCGTGCAATCAGGAGCGTAAGTTGCAGGCACGGCAGGGGTTAATAGCTCCCGAGCCAGCAAGCTAGGAGACCGTATGTCCAGCTACCGCCTGCGCAGCGCACGCCTCCACGAGGCTGCCGCTGCCAGGGGCGATCGCAGCAACTACGCGATCGCCAAGCGCACCGGCCTGAACCAGACGACCCTCTCGCGCATCTGCCGAGGAATCGCCAAGCCCGCCGCCCAGACCCTGCTCACTCTGGCCACCACTTACGGGCTGAGTGTCGACGAGCTGATCGACCGCTCGATCGGGTCGCAGGTATCGGACGACGCCGCATGACGGCCATGCCGGGCGCCGCTCTCGCGTACCAGGCGAGAGCGTCCGCCGGAAACGACGAAGAGGCCGGGTACCAGCCGGCCTCTCCAGTCGAGCAATCCGCAACCACCGCTAAGTGAGAGAACGGAATCAGCTCTATGCAAAGCATCGCACAGGCGTCAACGGCGACGCCGGACCCGAGCGAACAGCGCGACAGCGACTCCGTCACGGCGGACCGCATCGAGCGGCACGTCGACCAGATCATGGCGACGCTTGCCGAGCCGACGTCCACGGAGGCGCTCGCCGCCCTGGCCGCCGAGCACGACCTCCAGATCGAGGAGTGGGACACCAGCACCCTCGACGAGCGGCTCCGCGACAAGTTCCTCGCCCACTACATCGAGCTCGACGGCATCCGCAGCATCGTCGTCCCCCTCGGCCAGGACCCGGCCATGAGCCTGCACGGCGTCCGCGCACTCATCGCCCACCTGGGGGTGACGGCATGACGACCACGCTGACCACCCGCGCGGGCTTCGAGGCCTTCCGCAAGCGCATGTGCGACCACTTCGCCCAGCTCCCCGACGGACTCGGCGAGAAGCCGCTCCACGTCGAACAGGCCGAGCTGACGCCGGACTCGTTCTTCACGCACAGGCTCGACGACGACGGCCACCACCACATCGCCTACGACCCCCGGCAGGTCCGCGCACTGTCCGTGCGCACATTCCTCGGCATCTACGCGACGTTCACCGAGGGCCGCATTCTCGACGGGATCCGGGACGCGTACTACGACACCGACATCGAGGCGGGCCGGGAGATCTGGGAGATCGTCCTCCACGAGATCGACCGCACCCAGAACCCCGACGGCGTCATCAGCCGGGTCGCGGACCTGTTCGCCGGTGAGCTCGCCGAGAAGACAGGGGCGCGGGCATGACCAGCCCGACGAACACCGCGGCGGCCGGGGACATCCCGGGCCGCCCGGCCCGGCCCGAGCGCCCGGCCGGCTACTGGGAGCGCATCGACCGCATCGTCGACGCCGCTCCCCCGTTGTCCGACGACCAGCGCGCCCGCATCCGCGCAGCGTTCCACCAGCCCGAGGCCCGGAGGGCAGCGTGAACAGCCTCATCATCCGACTGCCCCCGCCAGGCTCTCCCGCCGACCGGGTGCTCGTCCGGAGCCTTGCCGGTCCGGCCGGCTGCATCATCTGGCCGGGGTCGACGAACAGTCGCGGGTACGGGCAGATCCGAACCGACCGTGTCCTGGCCTACACCCATCGCACGGTCTACGAGGCCATGATCGCCCCGGTCCCGAGCGGCATGCTCTTGGACCACCAGTGTCACAACCGAGACCGTTCGTGCGCGGGCGGAGACGACTGCCTGCACCGGCGCTGCGTCAATCCCCACCACCTTGAGCCCGTGACCGCAGGGGAGAACCAGCGGCGGTCGCCGCGCACCTTCGCGTACATCCACGGCACCAAGACGCACTGCGTCCACGGACACGCCTTCGACGCACAGAACACCTACATCAGGCCCGACACCGGCACTCGTCAGTGCCGATCGTGTTCCCGCGACCGGCGCAAGATCGGAGCACTGCGATGACTTCAGATGCCTGGATCCTGGCCATGGGGGACCAGGCGCTGGCTACCGGCCGCGACATTGCGGCCGGTGGTACCCCCGCGGTCGTGGTGCTGCCTGCGTCGGGCGCGTGTTCCTGGTGCGAGTGCACCGTCACCGCCGCGGACTACGACCACCGGTTCTGCGCGGGCTGCCCGAACGACGCGGCCATGGTCATGCACATCTACAGCGCAGCCAGCGGCAAGCGCGAACGAGACGTCCAACTGTGCCCCGGCCACAAGAACGAAGCGATGCGGTTCCTCACCGCGATCATCGCCGCCGGAGGCTTCGGCGCCGGCTGACAGGCGCCCGCCGGGGCAGGGCCCAGCGTCCTGCCCCGGCGCTCACGGACCACCATCAGACCCAGCACGAGGGACACGTTCGTGAACAACTTCCCCGGCGTCGCCATGGAGCGCGTACTCAAGGCGCTCAGCGACAAAGGCCTCGACTACCGCCGCGCAGGCGGGGGCTACGAAGCCCAGTGCGGGAACCCGGCACACCCCGACGACAAGCCGTCCATGTCCGTCAAGCAGGGCAACCTCGGCGCCGTCATCCACTGCCACGTCTGCGGCGAGGAAGCCAAACAGGACATCCTCGCCGGGCTCGGACTCACCAAGCCCGACCTCTTCGACAAGCCGCTCGAACGCCCCGAGCGTCAGCAGGTCGTCGACACCTACATCTACGAAGACGCCGACGGCACCGAGAAGTACCGCAAGGACCGCCGTGAACCCGGGAAGAACGGCAAGTCCAAGGACTTCATGCAGTACCGGATCGTCAACGGCCGCAAGGAATACGGGCTCAAGGACATCACGCGCCTTCCCTGGCGGCTGCCCCAGGTCATCGCCGCCGTAAAGGAAGGCCGGGAGATCTTCTGGAACGAGGGCGAGAAGTGCGTCCAAGCTCTGGAGAAGATCGGCCAGGTCGCCACCACCGCAGGCAGCGCGCAGGACTGGCGGCCGGGCATGGCCGAATGGTTCGACGGCGCGGTCAAGGTCACCGTCATCGCGGACAACGACGAGCCCGGTATCAAGCACGCGCGCAAGGTCGCCGCCGCGCTCAAGGGCCGGGCCCGCGAGATCCGTATCGTGCGCGGCGCGGTCGACCGGGAGAAGGCCGACGTCGTCGACCACCTCGCGGCCGGGCACACCCTTGACGAACTCGTCGACATCACCGACCCGCGCCCCCACCTCCGATCCGTACCGCCCCCGACGGACACGCCCACCGAGGGCTCCGCCGCCCGGCAGCCGGAGGAAGCCGAGCCCGCACCGCCGCGCGTCGGGTTCGACCTCACGGCGGTGTTCGGGCTCCTGGGGTGCAAGGTCCCGCGTGGCTACCGCATCACCGCCCGAGGCGTCGACCACGCCACCGGCAAGGACGACCCGCCATGGGCCCGCTTCACCTACGCGCCCCTCGTGGTCACCGCGGCCTACGAGGACCCCGACGGCGAACAAAGCGTCCAACTCTCGTGGACCGACCGCGGCAAGACCGTCTCCAAGGTCGTAGCCCGGGACATCGCCAAGCGCGGCCGGGAACTGGTGAAGACCCTCGGGTCGGCCGGCCTGCCCGCCATCGAGGGCGACGCTCGTGTTCTGGAACGCTGGCTCGCCGAGTTCGAGGCCGCCAACCCCAGTGCGATCCCGCACGAGAAACTCGCCCGGAACCTGGGCTGGCAACCGGACGGAACCTTCGTCTCCTCCCCGGAGTCGGGCATCAAGGTCGAGGTCCGCTACGACGAACAACGCGTCCCCTCTCAGGCGTTCGGCACGGCCGGGTCGTTCGAGGACTGGCGTACCGCGGTCGCTCTGCTAGACCCGCACACCGTGCCGCGGATCGTGATCGCCGCCTCGCTGGCCGCGCCACTGCTGCGTCCGTTGGGGATTCCGTCGTTCACCGTCGACATCTCCTCCCGCTCCACCAAGGGCAAGACCACCGCCCTCCAGTGCGGGTGCAGCATCTGGGCCAACCCCAGCGAGAACGCCGCCGCCATCTCCAACTGGCGTGGAACCGCCTTCGCCATCGAGAAGCGGCTCAACCTCGTGCGCGGCCTGCCCACGTTCCTCGACGAGACCATGGCCGTCTCCGACGAGGGCATCATCGACTACGTCCTGTACCAACTCCCGATGAACCAGGGCAAGGACCGCTCCGGCGGCTACGCGGGCGCGCTCCCGTGGGAGACGATCCTGATGTCCTCAGGGGAGCGGACCGCGCTGTCGTACACGCGGAACCAGGGCGCGGCGGCGCGGACGCTGTGCACGACCGAGGCTCCGTTCGGGGACGACGGTGACGCCGCGCGCCAGGTCCACGACGCGGTATTCGCCAACTACGGTCACGCCGGGCCCCGGTTCGCGGAACTGATCCGTAAGGGGCTCGCGCGAGAAGGCGGCCGGGACCGGCTGAAGCTTCGTCACAAGGAGCTGGCCGCCCGCTTCCAGGGCGACAACGCCATGACAGGGCGCCGCGCCCCCATGGTGGCCGTTCTCGCCCTCGCCGAGGCCATGGCGTGCGAGACCGGAATCCTGCCCTACGAGCCGCTCCCAGCTGAGACGTGGGCGGCAACGTTCACGACGTCCAGTGCCACGGACAACCAGCCGGAGATGGCCATGGACGTCGTCCGCGAGTACATCGCCGCGCACTCCTTCGAACTCTGGCCGAGCCGGGACCCGGATGACCGCCCGCCTCTGCGCGGGTGGCTCGGCGCGGTCAAAGTCAACAACGAGGGAACGTTCATCGCGATCATGCCGGAGCGTCTCCGCGGCATCCTCGCGGACGCCGGGTACGCGCTCGATGCCGTGCTGCCGGGGTGGATTGCCTCCGGCTACCTGGCGTCCACCGAAGAGCGCAGCAAGGTGACGTACCGGATCGTCACCCGGTTCGACGGTCGGACCGCGCGCTGCTTCCAGTTCACGCCACAGGCGTTGACGTTGAATAACGATGCGCGGGAGGCGGCGTGATCTCGACCGCGATCCCGGGCGTTACGCAGCCCGGTTACGTCGGTGACGTAACGGCATTCGAGGGGCGTTTGCCCAGTTCAACGGCTTACTCGGTTTGCTGCGGCGCCCGTTACGCAATCTGCCGGACCTCACCCCTTGGACGCGTGCGCGCGTGTGCGCAGGCGCGGGCGAGCGCGCGTATGTGCATGTGCGTTCTGCGTAACTACGTAACAAAGAAAGTAGAGAAGAAGAAAGAGCAGGTCAGGGCACCGAAGAGGCGTTACGCAGGGCGTTACGTAGGCGTTACGCGGCACGTAACGGCCCTGGATCTCCCCTCCAGTCAGATCCGAGCCGAGGTGACCCATGCCTGAATTCACTCCGCGCCCCTACCAGACCAAGGCCATCGAGGCCCTCACTACAGGCTGGCAAGGTTCCCAGAACCGGCTCGCCGTCGTTCTCCCGACCGGCGCAGGGAAGACCGTCGTTTTCGCCAACTTGATCAGCCAACGCCTCAACCAGCTCGGCGGGCAGCGCGCCCTGGTCATCGCCCACCGCGAAGAACTCATCGAGCAGGCTGCCGCGAAGATCCGCGCCGTCCGTCCCGACCTCCGCGTCGGCATCGTCAAGGCTCAGCGCAACGAGCACCATGACGCTGACGTCATCGTCGCCAGCATCCAGACCCTAGCCGTCGAGCGGCGCCGCCAGGCCATCGAGGACATCGGCCTGATCATCGTCGACGAATGCCACCACGCCGCGGCCCGCACCTACATGGACGTCCTCGAACACTTCGGCGCCTGGCGCGGCGTACCCGTCGCCGGGTTCACCGCCACCATGACCCGACAGAACGGCGGTCTTGCCGAAGTGTGGGAAGAAGTCGTCTTCACCCTCGACATCCTCGACATGATCCGCGACGGCTACCTCGTCGACGTCCGCGGCAAACGCGTCGTCGTCGACGGCCTCAACCTCGACAAGGTCAAGACCCGCAACGGCGACCTCGCAGACGGACAACTCGGCCAGGCCCTCGACGACTCCGGCGCCGCCGACGTCGTCGCTGAGGCGTACAAAGAGTTCGCCTCCGACCGGGCCGGCGTCGTCTTCACCCCGACCGTGGCCACCGCCCAGTCCATGGCTGACTCCTTCAACGACATCGGGATAACGGCCACCACCATCTGGGGCGACATGCCGCGGGAGGCCCGGCAGACGGCGCTGAAGTGGTACGAGAACGGCGACGTCCAGGTCCTCACCAACTGCATGGTCTTGACGGAGGGCTTCGACGCCCCGCACACCAGTTGCGCGGTCATCGCCCGCCCGACGAAGTCCGCAGGCCTGTATTGCCAGATGGCCGGCCGGGCGCTCCGGCTGCACGCAGGGAAGAAGGACGCTCTCCTTCTTGACGTGATGGGCGCTTCGACCCGGCACAAACTGGCCTCCATCGTCGACCTGACCGGGCGAAGCCTCTCGGAACCCAAGGAGGGCCGGTCCCTCGGGGAGACGGCCGACGAGGAAGACTTCAACGCGCCGATCGGCAGCGTCGAGTGGGAGGACGTCAACCTCTTTCACGAGTCGCCGGTGCGCTGGCTCCAGACCGACGCAGGCGTGTGGTTCGTACCCCTCACCCCGCGAATGTTTCTGTTCCTGATCAGGGGCAGCAAGCCTGGCGTCTACCGCGTGCGGCGGTGGGACGCCGACATGGGGGTACGGCCGCCGAGTCCGGACCTTGAGGCGCCGCTCGCGGAGACGATGCAGTGGACGGAGGAGCAGGCCCGGCGTCTCGTGCACCCGTCGTACCTGGACCGTGCGGCCCGGTACCGGGACAAGGCCCCAAGCCCGAAGCAACGTGCGTGGTGCCGGTACAACCGCGTCCGTGTTCCGGCTGGGAGTACGGCTGGGGACGTCTCGGACTTGATGGACATTCACAGCGCGGGCCGGGTCCTGGTCGCGTACGACGCATCTGCGGCCGCCTGACCGGCCGGGCCCGCAGGCATCGGGCCCGCCCCCCATCCAGCCACCACGAAGGAGATGGTGATGACCCCCAACGAGATCCAGATGCTCATCGTCGGCGCCGCCCTCGGCATGCAGCTGATGAACTGCCTGCACATCCTGTGGAACGTGCGCGACGCACGCCGCGCCGAGCGACGCGCGACCGCCCTTACCCGCACCCTCGCCGCGGACCAGTACCTCCACAGCCTTCGCCTGTACCGGATCCAGCACCGGAGCCCGGCGTGAGTGCCAGCTGCGGCCTGTGCGAGCGGCATCTAGAGCACGGCTACCTGTGCGGCGGCTGCACGCTCGGCACCGCCCGCCGCCTCGACCGCATGCCGCAGTTGTACGCGGGCCTGGCCGCCTTCCTGCACCCCGGCGGGCGCCGCCCCGAGTACGGCCGCACCAGCCCCGCCGAGGCGCCCCTGCCCGTCTCCGAGCCGGTGTTCAACCTCCGCGGCCCCGGCGGCATCGTCGGCATCCTGGAGGACTGGCGCTCGGCCATGCAGGCAGACCGCGGCTGGGGCGAGCCCGCCATCACCGGGACGACCGAGCGGCGCATCGCCGTCGCTGCCCGCGCACTGTCCATCAATCTCGACTGGATCGCGTCGAGTTGGCCGATGGCGGGCGCGTTCGCCGAGGAGATCCGCGACCTCGAGCGGGATGTCGCCTCGATCGTCAACCCGCCCACCCCATCGATTCGGCTCGGCAACTGCCCCGCCGTGTACGAGGGCGGTGTCGTCTGCGGTGCCGTCCTGCGCGTCCCGCAGGGCACGGCGAAGGTCGAGTGCCGGTGGTGCGGGTGCGAGTATCCGCCCGAGACGTGGCTGCAGTTGAGGGAGCTTCAGCCGAGCGAGGCAGCGTGACTATAACGGCCCCCCGTGATAGTCTCTGCGTCGTGAACGAAGACCCCTGGCGGGTCCGGTTCCAACGTGAGGACGAGCTGGTGGAACAGCTCCAGTCACAACTCGCCGAAGCGCTCAAGCGACGCGGCAAGGCGCTCGCCGACGGCAAGAAAGAACTCGGCAGTTCCTACAAGGTCGCGAAGGTGCTCGGCAGGAACTACACCGTCATCAACGACGCGATCAAGAAGTACTCAACCGAATAGAAGCGGGGCCGGACGACAGCTCCCGGGTGGTGGAACACCCGAGGCGCGCGCGCCGCCCGACCCCTAGCCCACGAACGAGATCGGACCTCGTCATGGACCACGAAAACCTTAGCGCGCCCACGTGCGCGCCGATCATCGCCGCCGAGCCCAGCGACCTCGACGTCGCTATCAGCGTCGCCCAGCGCATGCTCGCCCACTACGGCACCGTCAACAGCGGCAGCATCTACGCCTACACCGTGGCTCACGGCGCCCTCTCCGAGTCCCTGCGCCTGGTGCTGCGCGCCGTCGGCGCCGAGGCGGTGGACGCGCGATGACCAAGAAGCCCGCCGCCTCCACAGAGGCCCGCGACCTCCGCAACCTCCTCGAAGCCGTCCTCGAAGCAGTCACCCTTCCCCACGACACCGCCGAGCACGCCCGCCGAATGGAAACGCGGGCCGACTGGGTCCGCGCCACCGTCAAAGGCGCCCTCGCCGAAGACCCGGCGGGCATCGGATGGAACGCCGACTTCCTTCGCGGCAGGCTCCGCGCCGAGGAAACCGAAGCCGACGCGCGGGCCAAGGCAAAGTGCGCCCGCTGCCAGAAGCCGTTCGACCCGGCTGACCTCCGCCACGACGGCCACGGCCGCTACGCCAGCACCCCTTGGTGCCGGTCGTGCATCGACAACTGCCGCGATGGCAGCGCCGAACATGTCTGCCGCATCTGCGACCCGAAGCGGTACGGCGGTGAGGGCCGATGACCGGGCCCCGTACCGCCATCGTGGACACCCTCGACCACGGGCAGATCACCGTCCGCTGCCCCACCTGGTGTGAGGGGCACGAGGACGCCCCTCAATACCGCGTCGACGTCACCCACGTCGGTGCCGACGAGCCGTTGACGCTGCCCACCCGCCGCGGTCCGGTCACCCACCTGGTCACCGCGCTGGAGGTCCGCCCGTACGTCGACGACCCGTTCCTGCAGCGGGTGTTCGTCAACGTCTGCATCGGCGGCGACTGGTATCCGACTGGGTTGGCCGGCCTTGAGGCCATGGCCGACGAGTTGGAGGCGCAGGCTGACGAGCTGCGGGACCGCGCGCGTCGTCTCGCCGTCCTGCTGAGCGAGCGTCCCCGGTGACCGCCTCCTGGCCCGTACGCCGTCCGACAGAGGTGGCCGCCCTCCGCGCGTTCGGCCGGTCGGCGCGGCCGCTGCCCCCTGTACCCGCCCTGATGGCTGCGCTGCTCGTCGCGAACGAGCGCCGTGACCGTGAAGGCGTCTGTCTCGCCGCCCACCTGGTGGTGCGCGCGTCCGAACCCGAAGTAGGCGAAGCATGAAAACCGACTGGCTCAAGTGGGGCGCCCTCGTCGCCGCCCTCGTCGCCACCGCGTCCGCCGAGTACGAGCTGGCGCGCGCGGTCGGCTTCAACATGTGGGTTGCCGCCGCCGTCCCCGCCGCCCTCGACCTCTACACGGTTCGTGCCCTCCGCGTCCGCCGTGAGGTTCTCGCTGCGGTCGCCGCGATGATCGGAGTGAACGCTGCGAGCCATCTCGTCACGGCTGGCCTGCTGCCCGTGAACGTGCCCCTCGTCGTGGCCGTCGCCGCGATCGCGCCGCTCGTTCTGTGGCGCGTCCACTCCCTCGGTTCTGGTCGCGACGAGCCCGAACCTTCCCCCAAGTTGGGGGAAGGTTCACCGAGCGAGGTGACCACCCCCGTGACCGTGGAGCGCGTCGACGACGACCAGCCGCGCGCCCTCCCAGAACCGCCCAAGGTGGTACCCGCCGGTGCCCGCACGCTGCCGATCGTGGCACGCCCCGCCCCGGAGAAGACATTCGTCTTCGACCACTCGCGGCAGCAGTACATGCCGTCCGGCAGCACGAACGGCTACCAGGACTGGCCCGCCCCCGAGGAGCCGGAGGTGGTCACCGGCCCGGACGGGAAGCGGTCACCCGACCTCGACGCCGAGAAAGGGTGGGCGTCAGTGCCCACCCCTGGCGGCGACCACGACCGAGCCGACGAGGTGACCACTTCGGTGGGTGCGGAAACCCCCCGTCAGGTGGTAACCGAGGTCGTCACCCTCACCCCGTCCGAGCTGCGGCGTAAGGCCTCGAAGCTGAACCGGGAACTGGTCACCTCAACGAACAAGCCAGTGACCATTGATCGGCTTCGCGAGGAGTACGGACTGAGTCGCCGTGAAGCGGCCGAGCTGCGGCGCGAAGTGGTCGGCACCGTGGCCCTCGTCCCCGGGGAGGTCCGGTCATGAAGCCGCTTGTGTTCGGTGCCGTCCTCGGCGTGCTGTGGCTGCTGTTCGGGCTGCCTCTCGCCCCCATCGCCGCGGTGCTGCCCGTGCTGGTGCAGCCGGTCACCATCGCGTTCGCCGCCGGTCTCGCCGTCCGCCCACTGCTGCCCGGTATGCGGAGGTGGGCGCGATGAATGAGCCCATGCAGCGTCCGCAGATCGGCTACGACCTCGCCGGTAACCCCATGTACGCCGAGCCGTTTGCGGGGTCCCAGAAGGACCTCACACCGGCCTCCCTTGCTCAGCAGGCAACGCAGCCTCTACAGCCGATCGTGGCACGCCCATGGGGCGCCTACCTGGCTGGTGGCTGTCTCGCCCTCGTCGCCCTGGTCGTCGTCGCGTTCGTGCTCGTCGCGATCCTGATCGGCTTCTCCATCGCACTGGTGGTCCTGGCGATCGGCATGGTCTCGCTCGTGATCTGCCTGCTCATCCTGCGCGACGTCTGGCGCAGCACCCGCAAGAGCTGACGGCCCTTCCGCCCAACAGAGGTTCTTCCGGGACCTCTGTCGGTGCGGTGGGGCCGGACAGCCCGGCCCACAACCTCAGGGAGAACCCCGTGAACCGACAGCAGCGCCTCACCATGGCGGATGCCGCCGTGACCAGGGCCGCCAGCAACGCGCGAGACGCCGAGCGGTACGCCCGGATGGACGACCACCGACACAAGACCGGGCCCCTCGCCGCGGCCGGCGCGCTGTGGGCGGACGTCGCCCGCGCCCACGCCGCCATCGCCCAGGCCCTGCCCGAGACGGAGGACACCGATGCCTGACGACCTCAAGTTCGGTGATTTCACGATCGGCGAGCGGGTCCGCATCGCCGCCCTCGTGGCCCGTATGGCGAAACGCGGTATCGCTGACGACGGCTCCGAACGCGTTGATCTCAGCGACCTGCAACGCCGTGTCACCCGCATCGAGAACGCGGCCCTGCGCCGCAAGAACGGCAAGTAGCAACGCCCCGGGGACGGCGTCCTACCGCCAAGCAGCCGCCGTCCCCGGGCCCCGGACCGCCCAACTGAACGACCGGAGAGCCAGCATGACCGACATCCTGATCAAGCCGATACAGGACGCCCCCCAAGACGCCACCCCCTACGTCGAGGACGCCCCGGACGCCACCGAGGACGTCGAGGCCGTCGACCGTCCCGATAACCCCCTCGCCGACTGGCTCACCGTCCCCGACGCGCCGATCCTCCCCGCCTGGGCACGCAACTGGGCCTCCGTCCGCGCCAACAGCGGAGCCTTCGTCAAAGTCGCCTGGTGGCACGGCCGCTACCACGCCATCCGCAGCCCCAAGTACGCCGTCAAGGTCGTCGGCTACTCCGCCCGCGGCGCCTACCGCGGAGGACGCCGCCTGTGGCCCGTCCTTGCCGCCGACGACCACACCCGAGCCGTCAAAGCCCTCCGCGCCCAGGCCCGCGACAAGCCCGAGGACGACGCCGCGGCCCTGCGCTACCAGGCAGCCCACCGCGAGCGCACCGAAGCCCGACGCTGGAGGTGGGGCGCCGCCCTCGGCCTCGCCGCCGCCGGAGCCGTCGCCCTCAACTACGCCAGCCTCGGCCTGCAGATCGCGACCGGCTGCCTGACCTGCGGCGGCCTCACCGCCATCGGCTGGTCCGACGAAGCGCAGATCCTCGACCACGGCACCCCGCCCCTGCGCATCGCCATGGACGCCCAGCAGCTCAACGACGCCCTGCGCGCCACCGGACTCCTCAAGCCCGGCAAGGGCGACGACGACGGCCCCAAGGTCAACTGCATCATGGGCCCGCTCCGGGACGGCAACGGGTGGGCCGTCCTCTTCGACCTGCCCAAGGGCGGCGGCAAGACCGCCGCCGACGTCCTCGCCAAGCGCACCGCCATCGCCGCCGAACTCGGCGTCGACGAGATCCAGGTCATCATGAGCCGCGTCCGCGCCGTCGCCGGAGGCAACGCAGGACGCGTCTCGATGTGGGTCGCCGACGACGACCCGTACCTGTCCCCGCCCACCACCTCGCCGCTGGAAGCCCTCGACAGCTTCTCCATCTGGGACGCCGTCCCGTTCGGCCAGGACGCCCGCGGCAACCGCGTCTCCATCCCCATCGTCTGGCAGTCGATGTTCTTCGGCGGCCTCCCCCGCCGCGGCAAGACGTTCTCCCAGCGCCTCCTCACCGCGGCCGGCCTCCTCGACCCCTACGTCCGCCACTACGTCGCCGACTTCAAGGGAGGCCAGGACTGGATCCAGATGCAGCAGGTAGCCCACCGGCTCGTCCTCGGCGCCGAAGAGGACGCCATCGCCGCCTTCAAGCTGCTGCTCAAGGAGCTCCTCGCCGAGATGGAGCGCCGCTTCACGATCCTGCGCGGCCTGCCCACCTCGATCTGCCCCGAAGGCAAACTGACCCCCGAGATCGTCAAGCGCTACAACATGCCGTTCGTCCTGTTCACCGTCGACGAGCTGCAGGAAGCATTCCTCGCCGTAGACGACCAGGAGCGCGAAGAGATCATCAACGACATGGCGCGCATCGCCCGCCGCGGCCCCGCCGCCGGATTCATCTCCAACTACGCCTCGCAGCGCCCGGACGCCAAGTCGGTGCCCACCAAGCTCCGCGAGATCATCACCATCCGCTACTCCACCCAGGTCACCGACCAGACGTCATCCGACATGGTCCTCGGCAAGGGCAAGGCCGCCCAAGGCGCCGACGCGTCCGTGCTGTCCGAGGAGCACAAGGGCGTCGGCGTCCTCGTCACCGGCCCCGCTTCGTTCGTCACCGTCAAGGCCGACATGCTCGAGACGGCCGCCTTCAACGCCATGTGCTCCAAGGGCCGCACCCTGCGCGAGCAGGCCGGACAGCTCACCGGAGACGCCGCCAGCGACCCCGGAGCCCTCGCCAACGCCGCAGGCATCACCGTCAGCCCCGTCCTTTCCGACTGCCTCTCCGTCATGCGCCACAGCGTCAAGCTGCACACCGTCGACCTCCTCGCCCGCCTGGAGAACCTCGACGAGGACTACGGCGACTGGGACGCCGAACGCCTCGCCAAGGAACTCGACGACGCCGGCGTCAAGCGCACCACCAAGCAGGTCAACATCAGCGGCAAGAACCTCGCCGGATACCGCCGCGAAGACCTCGAAGCCGCCATGCCCGCCGAGCTCCTGGGCGCCCGGTAGAGGGGGAGGGCACTACAACCCCCACTACGAGACCCCCCTCCGGCCGCCCCCTACACAGGGAGTGGATCTAGAGGGGGGTCATTACTGCCGTAGACCCCCCGGTAGAGGCCCCCGACCAGGGAAGTAGTGGGTATAGAGGGGGTAGAGAGCCACCCCCGATACGCGGCCCAGAGGGCATCATGGAGGCCATGGAGTCGCAGATCATCCGGCCCGGCCACCTCACCGCACACCAGACCGCGCAGCAGCTCGGCATCAGCCTCGACGGCGTCCGCCAGCTCGTCCGACGCGGCCGGCTTACTCGCTCCGGCGGCAGCCCACGACAGCCCTGGTACGCCGTCAAAGACGTCGCCGCACTCGCCGCCAAACGCCCCACCCACAACGCCGCTTGACCGCAGGTCAGCGCCGTGTCACGATCCCGGTGAACAACTGTGCCCTCAACCGGCACCACAAACACACAACGAAGCCCCGGCTCGGTCCCCCCGGCCGGGGCTTCGTCGTGTCTCCGGGGAGGCGGCATGGCAGGACGCGCCGAGCTCGTCAGCTACGACTACCGCAAGCTGCGGGCCCGCATCCTCGCCGAGTCCGACGTGTGCATCCTCTGCGGCCACAGCGCCGCCGACGCCGTCGACCACATCCACCCCGTCGCCAAAGGCGGAGCCAAGCTCGACCCCGACAACCTCGCCCCCATCCACGGCGTGACCGGCTGCCCCGTCTGCCTGCGCAAGTGCAACAGCGAGAAGGGCGCACGGTCACTCGCCGAGGTGCAGCAGCTGACCACCTCGGTCGACTGGTTCGCCGGACCGTAGAGAGGACGCCATGCCGAGGCTCACCGAGACGCCCTTCGGCCCAGTCGACGCTGTGGCCGACTGGCTGCGCGCCAACGACATCGACCCGAACGACGTGCCGATCGGGGGACCGCTCGCGGTCGAGGGAGGGCGCATCCACTACGCGGCCCTTCTGCGCAACGAGGCAGGCCACCGCTACGTGAACGAGAGCACCGGCGACGCGGCAAGGGAAGAACGGACCGCACCACTCAAGATCAAGCCACCTGCAAACGTGCAGGTCATGGGCTCGAACTGATCCGATCGAGCCGGAGATCCTTGATCATTTTTTGAATGATCATCTTCCCAACCCCGCGCCCAGCTTTTATTTTTCTCCCCCCGGGCCGATCGCGGCCGGATGATCATGGAAGGGGGCGCTATGGCGCCTCGCCGCATGCTCCGTCACTGGGTCGTCGTGGGTGGCGCCCCAAAGCGCATCGAGATCGGTAGCGATCCTGTCCACGTCGAAGCGGCCCGCCTCGGCGTGGGCCCCGAGGCTCAGCACACCGTCGAGTTCTGGGCAGAGGGCTCCCTCGAAGATCTGGGCACCGCGCGGACGTTCCAGGTCTTCGGCACGGGCCACGAGCTCCCAGACGGCGCGACATGGCGGGGCACGACAGCACGCACCCCCGAGGGCCTCGTCTGGCACCTGTACGAACTCCCCACCGCTGACCAGAGCTGACGAGGGGAGAACGGCATGGGCCCCGTCGAGGAAGCCGTCCGCAGCGACGTTGAGCAACTCGGCGACCTGGTCGGCGTCGAGCCGTCGCTGTCCGAGATGGCGTACCGGCTGGCCCGCGAGATCGACGGCGTAGCGGAGGCGGCGTGCGAGACCTGCGGTGAGCCGATCCCCGTGCAGGACGACAGCCGGACGCTCCCTCAGTTGAACCGCGAGCTCCGGCAGACGCTCGCCCAGCTGCTGGAGGGGCGGGCCGCTGACGATGACGACGACCTCGGAGACTTGGGCTCCCCCGACTGAGTTCGCCGAGGATCTGCACGAGCGGTACGGGTTGACCTGCCCGCCCCGCTGGGGGACGCCGCGACACCCGGACCGGCCGTCGCTCGGCCCGAAGCTGTGGAAAGTCATGGCCAAGCTCGGCGCCCCGCCGATGCCGTGGCAGAAGTACGTGTCCGATGTCGCCCTGGAGATCAACCCCGAGACCGGCAGGTTCGCTCACCGCGAGGTGGGCATCTCCGTGTCCCGGCAGCAGGGCAAGACGGAACTGTGCCTGGGCGCGCAGGTCCACCGGGCGCTTGCGTGGCAGCGGCAGAACATCGTCTACGCGGCGCAGACCCGGGGCATGGCCCGGCAGCGGTGGGAAGACGAGTTCTGGGAGAAGATCTCTGGCTCGGACCTGTCCAGGCTGGCGCGCATCCGGAAGTCGAACGGCAACGAGGCGATCATCTGGGGCAGGACGCGCTCCAAGATGGGCATCACCGCGAACACGGAGAAGGCCGGCCATGGCCCGCCGCTCGACATGGGGTTCATTGACGAGGCGTTCGCGCACGAAGATGACCGGCTGGAGCAGGCGTTCAGTCCGGCGATGCTGACCCGGGCCATGGCCCAGCTGTGGTGGGCGTCGGCTGGTGGCACCACGAAGTCGGTGTGGCTGAACAAGAAGCGTGCGGCGGGCCGTCTCCTCGTCGAGCATCTGTGGGAGACGGGCGTCCGCCCGGCCGCGGCCTACTTCGAGTGGTTCGCCCCCGAGGACATGCCGCGCGACGATCCGGCGACCTGGTACGCGACGCTGCCCGCGCTCGGCCACACGGTCACGGAGGACGTGATCCGTGCCGAGCTGGAGAAGATGGACCCGGCTGAGTTCGACCGGGCGTACCTGAACCGCACCCGGAAGCCGACACCGCCGACGGACCCGAACGTCCCGAAGGGGAAGTGGCCGGGCCTGGTCGACGCGAAGAGCCGGCCGACCCGGGACGTGGCGTTCGCCATCGACGTGTCGCAGGACCGGGCGCACTCGTCCATCGCGGCCGCGTCGCTGCGGCCGGACGGCAAGGTCCACGTGGAGGTCGTGGCGCGCCGTCCCGGTACGGACTGGGTGGTGCCCGCCATGGTGAAGCTGCACAAGCTGTGGAACCCCGTGGTCGTGGCGATCGCCTCGGTGGGGACGCCGGCCGGGTCGCTCATCGATGACCTGGTGGCCGCGGGTATCGACGTGCCCAAGGACAAGGAGCATCCGATGCGGGGCGACCTGGCCGTGATGCGGACGGGCGACATCGTCGAGGCGTGCGGGCAGATGGCCGACGCGATGAATCAGGGCACGGCTCGGCACATCGACCAGGTCCCGCTGACCGCCGCGGTGAACGGTGCCAGGACCCGGAGGAACGGCGACGCGTGGACGCTGGACCGCACCAGCTCGCTCACGGAGATCAGCCCGCTCTGTGCTGCGACGTTCGCCCGCTGGGCGTTGCTGATTCGGGGCCCGGCTGTCCTGGACGACTACGACCCGCTGGACTCGGTGTTGTGAGGAGGGATCTGTGGTGAGCCCGACTCTTGGCCCCGATGGGGTGTGGTATCCGGGCGGACCGCCGCCACCCGCCTACCGATGGCGGCGGGCAGTGCGGGCGTTGGCGGCACCGCTGCGATGGATGGCCTCAGTCAGCAAGCGTGCGATCACGTCGCTGCCCTGGATCTCGGGAGGGCCGCGGCCGGGCGCGGTATCAGCGCAGCGGGCGCTGGCGCTGATACCGCTGTTCGCGTGCGTGCGGATCCTCGCCGACTCGATCGCATCACTGCCGGTGCAGACGTACCGGCGCAACGGCGCGACGCGCGAGATCCTCACGTTCATCCCGCCGCTGCTGTTCGCTCCGGCCGCGCGGGACAACCTCTTCGAGTGGCTGCACAAGGCCGTCGTGAGCCTGGCCCTGCGGGGCAACGCCTATGGGCTGATCACTCAGCGGGACGACTTCGGGTTCCCCACGATGATCGAGTGGCTGAACCCGGACGAGGTGTGGGTGGACGAGTTGCGGCCGACTCAGCCGGTCTTCTACTGGCAGGGCCATGAGGTGCCGCGCGAGCAGATCGTTCACATTCCGTGGGTGGTGCTGCCCGGGTGTGTGGTGGGCCTGTCGCCGGTGCAGAACTTTGCCCGGACGATCGGCGTGGGTCTGTCCGCCACCGAGTACGGCCTGTCCTGGTTCGACAATGGGGGCACCCCGCCGGCGACGATGAAGAACACGTCGAAGGCCATCAACCCGGACGAGGCGGAGGAGATCAGCGACCGCTTGTCCGCGCGGGTGCGGGCGCGTAAGCCGCTGGTGTACGGCTCGGACTGGGACTTCACGGCGCTGCAGGTCAACCCGGAGGAGTCGCAGTTCATCGAGACGATGCGGCTGAACGCCTCGCAGATCGCGGCGATCTACGGGGTGCCGCCGGAGATGGTGGGTGGCGACTCGGGCGGCTCGATGACGTATGCGAACGTCGAGCAGAACGCGATCAATTTCGCGAACTTCACGCTCCGTCCGTGGCTGGCACGCCTGGAGGCGAAGCTGTCCGCGCTGATGCCGGGCCGCGAGTTCGTGAAGTTCAACGTCGACGCGATGATCCGCGTCGATCTGATGACCCGCTACCAGGCGCATCAGCTTGCGCTGAACGACGGGTGGCGCAACCGCGACGAGATCCGCGCCCTCGAGGACCTGCCACCGCTCCCGGACGGCCAGGGGCAGGCGTTTCTGCCCGTGGCGATGCTCGGCGGCCCCACCAACGATCCGGCCCCCGTGCCGGGCGACCCCAACCCCATTCAGTGAGGAGGCCGACCGTGGCCGACCTGGAGAGGCGCTACACGCCGGTGCCCGTCGAGCTGCGGGCAGCCAAGGAGCAGCGCACCATCAACGGCTATGCCGCCGTCTTCAACCGCGAGTCGTCCAATCTCGGCGGGTTCGTTGAGGTCGTCGACTCCCGCGCGTTCAACAAGTCTCGCGGGGACGGCTGGCCGGACGTCATCGCCCGCTACAACCACGACGACAACATGCTGCTGGGCACGGTGGCGGGCGGCACGCTGCGCCTCCTCGTCGACGACACGGGCCTGATGTACGACGTCGACCCGCCGCAGGCCCGCTCGGACATCCTGGAGCTGGTCTCGCGCGGCGATGTCCGCAAGAGCTCGTTCGCGTTCCGCACGATCACCGACGACTGGGGCATGACCGACCAGGGATTTCCGAAGCGGACTCTGGTGGCGGCGCAGCTCGTCGACGTCGCGCCGGTCAACATCCCCGCCTACCCGGACTCGACGGCCGGTCTGCGGTCGCTCGCTGCCCATGTGGGCGCCGAACTGGACGAGGTGCGGGCGCTCGCGCAGAAGGACGAGCTGCGCAAGTTCTTCGTCCGCACCGACGGCCCCGGCCCGGCCAAGCAGCAGACGCTCGGCGCCGCGGCCCGCATGGCGCTACTGGCCCGCCGGGAATCCCCGCACGTCTAGACCCCATAGGGGCAGGCCGACAGCCACCCCGTCCGTTCCCTCTGGCCCGCCTGGTGCGGGCCTTTCGCATGTCGAGGCAGGCCGACAGCCACCTCGGACCCCACCCTTTTCACAGTGAGGAGTTCGGACCATGTCCGAGGTAGTGAAGAGCCTGCAGGAGCGTCGGATGCGCGTCTGGGAGCAGGCAAAGGCGCTGGCCGACACGGCGGCCGACGAGAACCGCACCTTCTCCGGCGAGGAAGAGTCTTCGTGGCAGTCCATGAACGCGGAGCTCGACGCGCTCGACAAGCGCATCAAGGCCGTCATTGACGGCGAGCAACGCGCGAAGGACGCCGAGGACGCCATGTCGAAGCTGCGCGGGGAGCCGCGCGGCAAGGGCGGCCCGGACGCGGCGGGCACCAGCGAGGAGCTGCGGAAGTTCCTGCGTGGTGAGGGCGGCCGCACCTTCGACGTGCGCCCGGCCGGACCGGTCAGCTTCCGTGACCTGTCGAAGCTGACCTCTGGCGCCGGCGGTGCGACCGTGCCGACCGACTTCTACGGCCAGCTGGTCGCACACCTGATCGAGACGAGCGCGATCCTGCAGGCCGGTGCGACGGTCCTGAACACGGCGAGCGGCGAAACGCTGCAGGTGCCGAAGACCACCGCGCACTCCTCGGCGGCGATCGTCACCGAGGCGGCCGCGATCTCCGAGTCCGACCCGGCTTTCGGCCAGGTCTCCCTCGGCGCGTTCAAGTACGGCACCGTCATCCAGGTGTCCCGTGAGCTCCTCACGGACGCCGGGGTCGACCTGGAGGGCTACCTGTCCATGCAGGCCGGGCGGGCGCTCGGCAACGCGTTCGGCGCACACGCCATCACCGGTGACGGTTCCGGCAAGCCGCGGGGCATCGTCACCGACGCTACCGCCGGTGCGACCGGTCCGAACGCGGCGACTCCGGTCGGCGGGTTCGGTGACCAGTCCGCAGCAAATGAGGGCGCGGATCTGCTGATCACTCTGTTCCACTCGGTGATCTCCCCGTACCGCATGTCTTCGTCCTGCCGCTGGATCATGGCGGACTCGACAGCGGGCACTATCCGGAAGATCAAGACGACTGAGGGCCAGTACATCTGGCAGCCGTCGGTGATCGCCGGTACCCCGGACACCATCCTCGGCAAGCCGGTCCTGACCGACCCGAACGTCGCGGCCATCGGCGCATCCGCCGAGTCCGTGATCTTCGGTGACATCTCGCAGTACTTCGTCCGTATGGCGGGCGGTATCCGCTTCGAGCGGTCGGACGAGTTCGCGTTCAACGCGGACCTGGTCACCTTCCGGGCGCTGATGCGTGCGGACGCCGCGCTCGTCGACCTGACCGGCGCGGTGAAGACGTTCACCGGCGGCACCGCGTAAGTCGGCTCGCACCCTGGGGCGGACTGCCGAACGCAGTCCGCCCCGGTACCTCACAGGAGGGAAAACCATGTCCTTGTTCGACCAGACGCTGGTGAAGGTCTCGCTGGCGCCGCTCGCTGTCGTGGACGGCACCGACAACGGCATCGCGGTTGACCGGGCGGTGAACGGCGGCATGCAGGACGCCATGCTCGTGGTCACGACCGGCGCCGTGACCGACGGCTCGCATGCGGTGTCCGTGGAGGATTCCGCGGACGGAACCACCGACTGGACGGCGGTCGCGGCGGCTCAGCTGCAGGGCAGCCTGCCGACGGTGGTTGCCGCGAACGACTCGGCCGTGTTCGAGGTCGGTATCCGCTCTACCCGCCGTTTCCTGCGCGCCGTGATCGTCACCACGGGCGCCACCACGGGGGGCATAATCGGCGCCCACTTCGCACTCAACGCACCCCGCAACTCGCCGGTCAGCCGGGCCTAAGGAGGACGAGCGATGCGCATCCGTATGAAGGTCCAGATGTCCGGGACCCGCAACGGTCAGCCGTGGCCGCCGGTGGGCGAGCCGGTCGACCTCCCGGCCGGTGAGGCGCAGCGCCTGTGCGCCTCGGGCATCGCCAAGGACATCCCGGACGAGGAGGAAGTGGAGACGGCGACGCCGCCGGCACCGGAGACCAGCGCACCGGCCCCGGCGGAAGTCTCCATTCCGCCTGAGCCCGTCAAGCGCGGCCGCGGACGGCCCCGGAAGTCCCAGGATGACGAGGGCACCAGTCCCAAGGAGTAAGCCGTGGCCAACGAGTACGCCGACCTGGCCACTCTCAAGTCGTCGCTCGGCATGGAGGCAGACGACGACACAAGGGACAGTCTCCTCAACAAGGCTCTCGCGTCGGCGTCTCGCAGCATCGACACCGCGACCGGCCGGCGCTTCTGGCTGGACGCCGCCGCCAGCGCGCGGGAGTTCAACCCGGCCAGCAGGGTGGTGTGCGGCAGCGACGGGGAACGGCTCCTCCTCGATGACGCAGGCGCGGCCCCCACCCTCGTGGAGACGGGGGCGGCGGGGGCGTGGGCCGCGGTCACCGACTACGAGACGGGCCCGGAGAACGCCATCGTGCGCGGCCGCCCCGTGACGTCGCTACTCCGCTCGTCGGGCAGCTGGGGGCGGGGCACCGTGCGCGTGCGGGTCACGGCCCGCTGGGGCTGGCCCGTGGTGCCGGACGAGATCGAGCAGGCCACCCTCATCCAGGCGTCCCGTCTGTTCAAACGCAAGGACAGTCCCGAGGGCGTCACCGGCTCCGCTGAGTGGGGTGTGGTGCGGCTGTCTCGCCGTGACCCAGACGTGTGGGCGCTGATCGAGCACTACGTGCTGCCCGGCTTCGGATAAGGGGGCGTCCATGCAGATCTCTCCCGTGCGCGACGCGATCGCCACCGCGGCCCGTGCGGTAGTGCTGCCCTCGGGCGTGCCGAAGCTCACCAGCACCGGCTATGTCCCGGACGCGGTCACCGAGCCGCACTTCTTCGTTGGCGAGGTCGAGATCACCTTCGACCGGGCGATGGGCCGCGGCCTCGATCAGCTCGAGTTCACCTGCCGTGTGCTCGTCGGCCGGCAGGACGACCGCGCCTCGCAGAAGGTGCTGGACGCGCTGCTGTCCGGCGCCGGTGCAGCTTCGCTGAAGGCCGCGATCGAGGCGGCCCGTGGCGCCCCCGGCGAGGCCGCCCTCGACGGCCTGGCGGACGACCTGCACGTGATGCGCGTGCAGGGCTACCGCTGGTACGAGCACGCCGGCACGCAGTATGTCGGCGCC
>Ga0307408_100000426_pt1 | contig 37499 bp, 21 predicted proteins | sample 322Cmetagenome_FD_202116 | JGI IMG/M metagenome (GOLD analysis project Ga0307408, IMG submission 202116) | Maize rhizosphere microbial communities from greenhouse at UC Davis, California, United States - 322HYB-C-3 | ecosystem: Host-associated > Plants > Roots > Rhizosphere > Soil | place... | reverse complement strand
GTTTTACAGCGGTAAAACTGTAGGCGCATTTTTGGGTCCGCCGGAAATTCAAGGCCATTATTTTTACAATCAGGATATGACGGCGCTGAATTATGTGGCTGACCGCGTGCGGCTGGATACTGTGCTTGACAATATTCTTGCCCACAAAGATGACGCTTTGCCGCCGACATTTTATGTGGGGTCAACTACGGTGGATGTCTGTTTACCGGGTTTTCGTGCGCAAAACGATTTAAAGATCCCGCAGGAAGATAATCCACTCGTGAGTATCTGGATTGGCAATAAATCGCGTATTTCCTGCCATTTTGATGCACCCGATAATCTGGCCTGTAATGTGGTGGGCAAGCGTCGCTTTACTGTTTTTCCGCCGGAGCAAGTGGAGAATCTTTACCCGGGCCCGTTGGATTTTAATCCCGCCGGGCAGCAAATTAGCCTGGTAGATTTTGTAAACCCCGACTTTGAGAAGTTTCCGCGCTTTCGCGACGCCATGGCGGCCGGGCAGGTGGCGGAACTTGAACCGGGTGATGCGCTCTACCTTCCCAGTATGTGGTGGCACCATATAGAAGGGCAGAGCTCGCTGAATGTGCTGGTGAATTACTGGTGGCGAACCGCGCCAGACTTTGTTGGCCCTGCCGTCAACGTGTTAAAACACGCTATTTTGAGCATTCGCGATTTGCCCGAGCGCGAAAAAGCGGCTTGGAAAGCACTGTTCGATTTTTATATTTTTGGTGATAACGACCGCCCGCGCGAAAATATTCCACCTGCTGTACAGGGGTTGTTGGCCCCGGTGGATGATCTCAAATCCCGCCAATTGCGCGCCTGGCTGATCAATCGTTTGAATCGTTAACCAGCAGCGCTGTATTATCCACTGCTTATTTACTGACGCGCTGAATCCACGTCGCGTCAGCTAGCAGGAAGTGCAGTGCGCTGAGTTAATATGTCGAATATTTGGTCAAGTTATAAACAATCTATTGTTGATGTCATGGGGCCGGACCAGTACAAACTGGTTCGTCGCCTCAATGAAATTGAAAAACTCGCCCGCGCGGAAAAACCCTACGCCGAATCGCTGGAGAAATGGCAGGCTCAATTAGCCCGCTCGCAAGCCACTTTGCAGCGCCGCAAAACACTGGTGCCTGAACAAATTGAGTTCCCCAATTTACCGGTTTGTGAAAAACGCGAGGAAATCGCGCAGATTATTGCCAATAATCAGGTGGTAGTGCTCGCTGGTGAAACCGGTTCGGGCAAAACCACCCAAATCCCCAAAATTTGTTTGACAATTGGTCGCGGTGTAAAAGGTTTGATTGGTCACACCCAGCCGCGTCGCATTGCAGCGAATACAGTTGCAAATCGCATTGCGGAAGAACTAAAAACCACCCTCGGTGAGAAGGTGGGCTATCAGGTTCGCTTCAGCGATCAGTCCAACGAAAATACCCTGATCAAAGTTATGACGGACGGGATTTTGTTGGCCGAAATTCAACATGATCCCTTTCTCAATAAATACGACACGCTCATTATCGACGAAGCCCATGAGCGCAGTTTGAATATCGATTTTCTGCTCGGCTATTTAAAACAACTGCTACCGAAACGCCCCGATTTAAAATTAATTATCACCTCGGCGACTATCGATCTCGAACGCTTCTCGCAACATTTCAACAATGCCCCCATCATTGAAGTTTCTGGCCGCACTTATCCGGTTGAAGTCTGGTATCGCCCACTCTATGAATTTGAGGGCAGCGACGAGAGTGAAAACGAACCGGATCAATACGCCGCGATTGTTGATGCGGTGCACGAAATTGAACTGCATGAAAAAACCGGATCAGGCGCACGTGGTGGCGACATACTGATATTTTTGAGCGGCGAACGCGAAATTCGCGAAGCGGCGGAAGCGTTGCGCAAAGCACAATTTGCGCACATGGAAGTGATTCCCTTTTATGCGCGTTTAAGTTTGGCCGAGCAGCAAAAAGTATTTGCACCGCACACTGGGCGCCGAATTGTGTTGGCGACTAACGTGGCGGAAACCTCGATCACTGTGCCGGGAATTCGCTATGTAATTGACCCGGGTTTTGCACGCATCAGCCGCTATTCGTATCGCACTAAAGTACAGCGATTACCGATTGAACCCGTCTCGCAAGCGAGTGCCAATCAGCGCAAAGGTCGCTGTGGTCGTGTCGCAGAAGGTATTTGTATTCGCCTGTACAGCGAGGAGGATTTTAATTCGCGCCCAGCGTTTACCGATGCAGAAATTCTGCGCACCAACCTCGCTGCTGTTATTTTGCAAATGCTGCAATTGCGTATGGGCGATATTCATAAGTTTCCCTTTATTGATGCGCCGGATCATCGTTTGATTAGCGATGGTTTTAAACTGCTGGAAGAGTTGCATGCGGTAAACACCAAAAATCAATTAACACCCGTGGGGCAACAGCTGAGCAAATTGCCGCTTGATCCACGTTTGGCGCGCATGCTGTTATCTGCACAGGAGCAGTCCTGTGTGCGTGAGTTATTGATTATCGCCAGTGCGCTTTCCGTGCAAGATCCGCGCGAGCGCCCATCAGAAAAACAGCAAGCGGCTGATCAAATGCATCGCCGGTTTTGGGCTGAACATTCGGATTTCCTTGGGTTTGTCGGTTTGTGGGATTATTTTGAAACCCAGCGGCAGGAACTCTCACAAAACCAGTTGCGCAAACTGTGTAAAAAAGAATTCCTCTCTTACTTACGCTTGCGTGAATGGCGCGATGTGCATCACCAATTGTGCGTGGCTGTGAAGGATTTGGGAGTTCGTGTGAATAGCGAGCCTGCAAACTACGAGTCCATCCATAAAGCGTTGTTAACGGGTTTGCTTGGCAACCTTGGTTTTAATCACGAAGAGCGCGAATATTTAGGCGCGCGCAATCGCAAGTTTTCTATTTTCCCCGGTTCGTCCTTAGTGAAAAAAACGCCCAAATGGATTATGGCTGCGGAACTGATTGAAACCTCCAAGTTGTTCGCACATACGGTTGCCAAAATAGAGCCGGAGTGGATCACGGCGGCGGCCGAGCATTTAATCAAACGCCAACATTTTGAACCGCACTACGACAGCCGTAGCGGGCAGGTGATGGTGTTTGAAAAAATCACGCTCTATGGTTTAACCATTGTGGAGAAAAAGTCCGTCAGCTATAGCCATATAGACCCTGTGCAATGCCGCGAGGTGTTTATTCGTGCCGCGCTGGTGGAAGGGCAGTACGATCAACACCCCAAACGCAAAAGCCTGCGCAATAAAAATCCTGAAACCGATTTTTTTGCGCATCAATTACAATTACTGGCCGAATTGGAAGAGCTGGAATCCAAAGCGCGTCGTCGCGATATTGTGGTAGATGAGCAGGTGATTTTTGATTTTTACAATGAGCGAATTCCTGTTCATGTAGTTAACCTTGCTGGGTTTGAGGCATGGCGCAAAAAAGCGGAGCAGGAAAAACCCAAGCTATTATTTCTCACGCGCGAAATACTCATGCGCCACGGCGCGGGTGATATCACCCAAGCCCAATTTCCCAATGAATTGGAATGGCGCGGTATGGTATTTCCATTGAGCTATCACTTTGAACCTAATCATGCGTTTGATGGTGTAAGCATCCATGTGCCGATGAGTGTTTTGCATCAAGTGCCAGAGCAGCGCTTGGAATGGTTAGTGCCGGGTATGCTGCGTGAAAAATGTATTGGTTTGATTAAATCCCTGCCCAAAAACCTGCGTAAACATTTTGTACCGGTACCCGATGTGGTGGATAAAATTCTCGCCACACTTGCGCCTGATAACAAACCACTCAGCGAAGCGCTCACACAGCAGTTAAAACGGCTAACCGGTGTTGATATACCCAAAGAAGCTTGGTTAGAAACCAGTGTGGACGATTACTACCGCTTTAATATCCACGTGGTGGATGACAAGGGAAAAATTATTGCCAGTGGGCGTGACTTGACACCGCTGCGCGATAAATACCGCGAGCGAGTGCAACAAAATATTCAATCGGCCGCCACCGATATCGAACGCGATGGAATTATTGCGTGGGATTTCGCCGAACTTCCGCAAGCTATTCAGCTGCCGCGCGGTGGCATTAGTATTCGCGCTTATCCTGCATTAGTTGATAAACAAACTTCGGTGGCGCTGCAGGTACTGGATAACCCTTTGCAAGCACTGGATTTAACCCAGCGCGGCATAACGCGGTTGATTTTTTTAGCGCTGAACCAAACTGTTAAATACTTGCAGAAAGAATTATTAAAAGGGCAAGAGGTTGCGCTCACGCTAGCGGGCATTGGTAATCGCGATCAGGTAGCGGATGATTTAATCATGGCGGCAATTAAACAATTAGCGCTCGCCGATCAACAACAATTGCCCCGTAGTCACGCGGCTTTTGAAGCGGCGGTATATCTTGTTAAGGACAAGCTTATCCTGCAAGCACAAGAACTCGCCAGCCAATTAATCGCCAGTTTGAAATTACTGGTGGAAATTAAAAAACAGCTTAAACAGCAAAAAAATATGCTGATGCTGGCATTCACCATCAGCGATATCAATCACCAATTAACCCAGTTGTTTTATCCCGGTTTGGTATATAAAACCCCGGCACAGTGGCTGCACCAATACCCCAAATATATGCGGGGGATCCAGCAGCGGTTGGAAAAAGCCGCACTTAACCCGCAAAAAGACAAATTACAATTAGCCGAGGTGGCGCCCCATTGGCAGCGTCTGGTGGATTATTTAGCCAAGGAGGGGGATTATCGCCTTGCGCAGAATAGCGAGCTTCTGGATTACCGCTGGTGGATCGAGGAGCTGCGTATTTCGCTTTTTGCACAGACCCTGAAAACCCAGGTACCGGTCTCAGATAAGCGTTTGGATAAACAGTGGGAGCAGGCTATGCTTGTGGCTCAGGGCTAACCAAGGGGGGCACCAAAAAAATCTGTAACAAATTCGCGGTAGCGGATTCTATAGTGCAACCAGTCGCTAGAGTTGGTTAGTTCATTTGTTGATTGTCTATTCCGGTGATTGTCCATTCCGGTTATTGCCACTTTTATCCCAGGTATTAATACAACGGAGTCTTTTTATGAATAACAAAATATCTTCTATGTCTGCATTAATGGGTGTTGCATTTGCTGCTTCTGCCACGCTTTCACCTCTGGCTTCTGCGGATACCAGCTTTACCGCCACTTCACTCAATGCCGGTTATACCTTGGCTGATAACCATGCGGGTAAAACCGAGGGTGAGCACAAGTGCGGCGAAGCAAAGTGTGGCGCTGAGCATAAAAAAGCCGATGGTGAAGGCAAATGCGGTGAGGGCAAGTGCGGCGCCGAGCATAAAAAAGCAGACGGTGAAGGCAAATGTGGCGAAGGTAAGTGCGGCGAAGGTAAGTGCGGTGCCGATAAAAAAGCTGCAGGTGAAGGCAAGTGTGGCGAAGGCAAATGCGGCGCGGATAAAAAAGCAGAGTAATGAGCCAGTTGTTACCCACAAATTATGTGGCTCCCATCTCCGGTGCAGGTTTGGGCCTGCGCCGGAGTTTGCTTGATACCCTTGAGCAATCCACGCCTGATGACATCCAATTTATGGAAGTTGCACCGGAAAATTGGATTAATCTTGGTGGGCGTCTGGGTAAAAAATTCCGCCGTTATACTGAACGTTTTCCGTTTGTGTGCCATGGCTTATCGCTTTCTATTGGTTCACCTGCACCGCTAAATACCGAACTATTGCACGCTATAAAAAAGTTGATGCAAGAACATGGTATTCGTTATTACAGCGAACATTTAAGTTATTGCTCTGACGATGGTCAGCTATACGATTTGTTGCCTATTCCATTTACGGAAGAGGCTGTCGATTATGTTGCTGCACGCATTCAGCAAGCGCAGGATATTTTGGGGCAACGTATTGCGATAGAAAATTCATCCTATTATTGCGCACCGCAACAAGAGATGAGTGAGAGTGAATTTATTAATGCGGTAATTAAAAAAGCGGATTGTGCGCTGTTGCTGGATGTTAATAATATCTACGTGAACAGTATCAATCATCGCTATGATCCCTTTGAGTTTCTGGCCAGTTTACCTGGTGAGCGCACAGCGTATATTCACATCGCAGGGCATTATGAGGAGGCTGAAGATTTACGGGTAGATACACACGGCACAGCAGTCATTGACCCTGTATGGGCGCTGCTTGAAAAAAGTTATGCGCTCTTTGGTGTAAAGCCCACCCTGCTCGAACGCGATTTTAATATTCCACCTTTACCTGAATTGATGAGTGAATTGGATTTCATCAAACAGCGCCAGTCACAATGTTTTTAACATGAAATACTTTCAGCAAACTCAAATGGATTTCGCCCGCTATTTGCGAGCACCGGATGAATACCCAATGCCCGCAGCGATGGAAGCGCGACGTATGAAAATTTATCGCGATCTGATTTACAACAATATTGAAAATTTAGTCGCCGGCGTATTTCCGGTATTGCGCTCATTGCTGAATGATGAGCAATGGCATGGCTTGGTACGGCAATTTATCCAACATCACCGCTGTCAAACCCCTTATTTTTTGGAAATCAGTGAAGAGTTTTTACAGTTCCTGGCCCAGTCCGCGCATTTATTCCCTGAATTGCCTTTTATATGTGAATTGGCGCATTACGAATGGGTTGAATTGGCACTGGATATCAGTGAAGCGCAACTGCCAGAGTACAAATTAGCTACAAATGATATTTTTGCTGCCAGTTTTTGTGTGTCTCCCTTGGCGATTGCATTGCATTATCAGTACCCCGTCCATAAAATTTCCCCGCGTTTTAAACCGATACTACCTGAACCGGTAGATTTGGTTGTCTACCGTAACAGCAGCGATAAAGTTTGCTTTATGGCTGTTAATCCCATGACTTTGCGTTTACTTTATCTAATGCAGGTTAACCAAGGCTCTTCTTTGAGCGAACTATTGACAATAATTGCCGGTGAGTTATGTCATCCTCATCCGGAGCAATTTACGTCTGATGCTGGGTCGCTTGTGAAAGAGTTATGCGAACTGGGCGTAGTTCACCCAGTGGTGTAATCGGCTATTATTGCGCGCTGTCATAATTCTGTAATCTTAGATTCACATAATGGCAACAACAGTGACACACAAGTGTCATTTTTGACTAACGACCAGTGTTCAGGATTTGAACACATCATCATCTCTAGGAGACGACTCCATGAAAAAATCATTACTGGCCTTTGCAGTGGCCTCTCTTTTCCCAATGGCTGCAGTTGCCGACGTTATTGTTTACGGTAAGGCGAATGTTTCTATTCAGCACGCTGATGAGCAAGCCGCAGACGATAGCCAAGTTGAGTTGGTTAGCAATGCTTCGCGTATTGGTGTGAAAGGTGGCGAGGACATTAACTCCAGCCTGAAAGTGATCTATCAGTTCGAGTATCAAACTGAAGTGGACGATGGTACTAACGGTACCCAAACTTTTGGTCAGCGTAATATTTACCTGGGTCTGCAAGGCACTGCCGGTACTTTTATTGGTGGTCATTTCGATACTCCTACTAAAGTCGCGCAAGAGAAAATTGACCTGTTCAATGACCTTGAAGGTGATATCACCCAAATTTTCAAAGGTGAAATTCGCGCAAGTAATATCGTGCAATACACCACCCCAACCTTTGGCGGCGGTTTTGCTGGTTCGGTTGCTTATGTAACTGAAGAGAACAATGGCACTACACCAAGAACTGGTGATGGTGCAGGTGTTTCCGCATCCTTTGGTTATACTTCACCCGTGTTCTACGTTGGTGTTGCTATGGATCAAGACGTGGAAGCTGAAGATACTGACTTGGTTCGTTTGGTTGGTCGCTTGAACGTTGGTGCTTTCCAGTTCGGTTTGTTGGCTGAAAACTACGACAATGGCATTGTTGATGAAGATGGTGCATTGGTTTCAGCCTTGTGGAACCTGACTGATAAGTGGGTGGCAAAAGCTCAATATGGTCAGTCCGAAGTTAAAATGGCCGATGGTGAAACTGCAAGCATTGGCGTCGATTATAAAATGACAAAAGCAGCTACTCTCTACTCTTATGTCACCACAGTAGAAAACGATGTAATCGCTCCTGCTTCGCAGCGCGATGACACCTATGTGGGTGTAGGTATGGATTTTAAATTTTAATCCTGTGGTTTGCTGATCACAAAGGGTGCTTCGGCACCCTTTGTTGTTTTTGAAAGATATACAAAATCGAGGTTAAACAATGAAAAAATTATGCTGCTCCCTGTTAGTAATCTGGCTGGCTACTGGTGGCATATCAGCGGCATTTGCTGAAGAGGAATGTGCGAATGCCGTTGATGCCGCCGATTCAATGAATGTAAATCAAAAAGACTGTGATTATAGTGATAAAGGATTAAATGGCTTTTTGCAAAAAGCCTTTAAAAAAGGCAGCGAGGGTGCGGTACTCAACACATCCGCTGAAGTGAACGGTGAGCAAGCGGCGAGTAAGGTTGCAGCTGAAGAAAATATTTCTGCGTCTCGCGAAAAAATAGTATTGAGTGTTGAAGTAGAACAGTGGGCGAATGTTGGGCTGGCTAAAAATCAATTGTTACAAAAGGTCATGGAGCGTTGTAGCAAGGGTTTTAATGTGCAGGGAGAAACCTATCGTCCGTTACCCATGGGGCGTATAGAATTGAGCTTGGAATACCATTGTTTGTAAATTCTTAATCTGATTTTAGATTAATGATTAATTTTTAAATGAAAAAGGCCGCAACAAGTGCGGCCTTTTTGTTGAGCATTGATTGTTGCTTATTTTTTGTAATTCACCACTGCGATGTAGTGCATAGCGGTGGGAGTGTCTTGTACAAAGCCTGGGATAAACTTCGACTTTTTCAGCGCACTTTCAATATTTGCCGCATCGGATTGTTTGCGCATGGCGGCTTCCAGCGTGCTTACGGTTTCCACTTTGCCATCTGCTTCGATATTTGCCATAACACGTGTCATCTTCCCGTCAGCAAAAAATAACTTTCCATCACCGCGCTCTTTAGTACTGTAATGTGCATACCAGTCGCTAGTGTCGAGCCTTTCTTGCGGAGCGTAGTAGTGGGTACCGTATTTGGCTTGCAGTGTTCCCAGGTTAGGTAGCAACACTATGGGTGCTTGGGTGCCGCCCAGTGAATAAACTACCCGCATCTGCATTCTTACAGGCACCGCTTTGCCATCAATAGTTGCCGGTTCAAAGGTTGATGATTTCAGTGCTGACTCTGTTACTTTCTGCATTGAAACTTTAGGGCTGCTTTCATAACAATTTACGTTGTTAATTAAACCACTGGTGAGCACATCTGCCTGGCAGTAAACCGCAACTGTACGTACACCTTCACCAAAGGAGGTGGGTAATGTGATTTGTTTGCTCAGGGTTTCTTCTGCGTTGCCAAATTTTGCGGGAGTATAAGCAGCTGCGTAGCTCGCTAATGGGGCAATAGCCGCTAACATTACCAGTGAGCGAATCATTTTTTTAAGAATAGTGTTGGTCATAGTGTGCTCCTCGTGAATCATTAATGCGGTTATCTGCACCCTTGTGGGTCAAGATCGCCGTCTTCATGGTTAGATTAGCACCGCACCTAGCACACCAATGTGAATAGTTTGTGACAATTTTGGGTGTAAACAGAAAAAATATAAAAATTTTTAGTTATTTGGAGCGGGATGTTTAAAAACAACAAAGCCACTCGCAAGTGGCTTTGTTGTACCCTGTAAAATCACCCGTTTGTTTTAGAAAGTGTATTTCACTTCCAGACTGACACTGGTGCCTACGTCTTGTTCCAAAATGGTAACGGTGTTGCCATTTGAGTTGGTTTGTTCAAAAGTACGTTTTTCATCGAGAATATTGTCGATTTTCAACTTGGTAGTGAACAACTCTGTGGGATAAAACGAGTAGACAATATTGAGTGAATTAAACGGTTGTTCAAACGCATCGTCGTGACCATTGTTGTTGGAGGCGTAGTAAACACGCTCCCCAAAGAGGTTGTAGGCCAGGGCGACAGTGTGCATGCCGTCATCCGAATCAAAACCCAGCTGACCGTTAAACATATAATCAGATTGGCCGGTCATTTGACGTTTGATATTGGTGAAACCACCACCTTCTGGTGAAATAATTTCCGAATCGGTCAAGGTCAGGTTACCGGTCACAAAAAAGCCCGCGCCTAATTCTTTCAAGCCTTCAAATTCCAGGCCGGTGATTTCACCGGAGACGGCGTTGTAAAAGGTCAGCAAAATTGAATCGTCCGAACCGGGAACGCGGCTTTGTTCAATCGGATTGGTGATGTCTTTGTAGAACAGCGACAAGGTAAAGTTATCGCCATTGTCGTACACCCATTCGCTGCGTAAATCAAAATGATCTATATCTGATGTTTGCAGGCGCGAATTACCTTGTACTTGAATGCCCAGCTCCGGGTCTATGTAGTAAACATCCGAGACTTCACGTAAATCCGGGCGAACCAGTGTTTGAGCAAAGCTGGCGCGAACTTGAAAGTCCTGCGCACCCATAAAACCGGAATTCATGTAGGTAACAGCCAATGATGGATACCAACCATCATCGCGCAGGGCAAACTTCTGGTCGTCTTCCTGAATTTCATCGATGATTTTGTCGATGCTCTCGCCGCTGTAATCGAGCAAATCAACCGGCAACAAGGCTTGACGGAAATCCTCGTAACGCGCACCACCGGTGACACGAATGGTTTCATTCCATTTCAAGTCAAACATACCGTAAGCCGCGTCAGTCATTTGTGCGGCGATATAACTTTCGGTACCCAAGCCACCGCCTACCGTAAATTCAAACGGTGAATTCAAATCAGTGAGCTTGGAGTCGGTTAGCACGTTGCCCGGTGTGCCTTGCAATACGTTGGAGGAAACACCGATGGCGTTGATGTTAGCGGTGTAGCCGTAGTATTCGCGCACTTTGTCGTTGTAGTTGTAACCACCTGAAAACGTGATTTCGGTATTGTCGAACAACAGCGGCACAGCAACATCAAAACCATAGTTTTCTACATCGTCAGCCAGTGATAAGAATGAATAGGTGGCAGCAGATGAGGTAGCCAGTATTTGGGTATTGGTCACTTCGCCGGTGAGCGCGTCAATGTTATTGAGGCCCTTGACGGCAGCCTTACCTGGGATGTCGGTTTCTGCGCTGGAATCTGAATACACCCAATCAACCATTACGTCACCCAGCAGGCCGCCGCTGAGTTGATCCAGTTTGTGTTCACCCAGGAACTGCAACACTTCCAGTGAGCGCTCCTCATAGCGAGTGATGTAATCAACGGTTTGACGACCGTCTTGCGCGCGGTTGCTGGCATCGTGACCGGTTTCAATCTGCGCTTCATCTTCGCGGTTATCAATCTTGTAGCCATTCATTTCCAGATTGTGCATACCCTGGTAGTCGATACCCAAGTTAACTGCTACCAGGTCACTGCGTTCTTCAACGGTACGCTCTGTTTCGGAATAGATTTGGTCCGGGTCGCCGATAGCTTGGCGGCGCTGGTTTTTATTACGGGTTTCATTATCGTAACTGGCGTTCAGCATCGCGCCGATACTCCAGTCATCGTTGATGTCCCACGCGTTGCCCAAGGCAACACTGGTGCTGACGTCGACGGGGATAGATTTCTTCTCGATTTCGATATTGCGATCGAGGTTGAGCATTAATTCGCGGTTAATAGTGCGCGCTTGGATCAATTGTTCTGCAGTCGGTGAGCCGCCGTTGGTGTCGATGATGTCGACAATACCGTTGACGTTGACTTTACCCTGATAGAGATCGAGTGCTTGATCAATTGCTTTTGGTAAACCGCTGGTTGATCCGCCGCTGCGGTAAGAAAGACCGTCATCGCTGCTTTCGCTGTTCATGCCGGTACCGACGGAGAGTTCAAAGACCAGCTCATCGGGAATGCTTTTGGTGCGGATATCCACATTACCACCGCCAAAATGCGCGGGTAGGTCGGGTGAGTAGGATTTTTGTACTTTGAGGGTGCGCACGATGGATGCGGGAATGCCATCCAAGGGCAACACATTGCGCGTTAATTCTGGGGAGGGCACAGCGGCGCCATTTAGCAGCACGCTGGAGTAGCGTTCACCCAAACCGCGAACATACACATATTGATTGTCGATCAGCGTAATACCGGGTACACGCAGCAGGGCGGTTGCAACATTTGAATCGCCAACGCGGGAGATTTGTTCACTGCCAAGAATGTCAGCAGCGAAGGGTTCTTGCAGGCGTTGATCAACCACTGATTGGGCACCGCTCATCAGTCGCCCAGTCACTAGCATCTCTTCCAATACCGGCGCTTCAATTGCGGGCATGGGAACTGACATGCCGGTGTTTTCGTTATCCTGCGCAAAGCTGCCAGCAGAGCCAGAGGCAGCAGCAATCGCTAAAAATAAAGTGTGTTTGCGTAAACTATTTGTTTGCATGATCCTGACCTTTTTCAATGCAGTTCATCTGAACGAGAGAGGCGCTAAACGCCTGTGGCTTCAAGAAGAGAGGCGCCCTTAGGCGCCTCTCGTCACTGCCAGCAACCTAGCGGTTCAATTCCCCTGAATTATTCGCTCAGGCCTACAGTCCAACCTTCGGTCCAGTCGCTACCGGCTTTCACGGCACCGATGAAATCAACAGCGGTGAAGAAGCTGCTGCTACCGGCGCTGCCCAGAGCAGGTGCTGCGCCAGCCTCAAACTCGTCTTCCAAACGGGTCACATCGTAGGCAGGGATAGTGATAGATGCAGTGGTTCCATCAGTCATTACGGGTGCAGTGATATAAGCGCGGTTGTTAGTGCTTAAATCTTGGAGCAAAGTCGCGGGAAGGGCACCAGCAACGCTAGTGTCGACGACAACGTTGTTGGTATTAGCATTAGTGCCGGAGGTCAACCAAGTTTTAAAATCGAAGTCAGCGTTCGGTGAAACATAACCAGCAGGCGCATTAGACGGAGTGTAAAGACCACGTTTTAATGCTTCTGTACAGGCTACAACGCTGCTGACTACTACTGACCATCCTGCTTTAGCTGCCGCAATAGTTTGATCACCTTCGGAGTCGATAATTTCCAGGCACTCGTTAGAGCTCATGCCATCAGCACTTGAGGTCACGATAGAGTTGTACATCTCAAAGAAAGCGCCTTCACGGAACACGGGGCCTTCAGAGTCGCCTTTAGATGAAGGTTGATCACCTTGGCCAGCATCTACGTTGGAGGTTAAGCAGGTCAGGTTAGAGATACGGCCTTTGGTCAGCGGCGCTATACCATCACCACGGCCTGAACCGGTGTTGTCGGCTTCCACACAGGTATTCCCGCCAGAAGTTGCTACTGAAAGTGCAAATTGGATATTGCCAGTCCAGCCTTCAGAGAAGTCAAAAGTGTCATCACCCACGTTAACGCCAACGACGTGTTTCAGGTCTACCGCACCGCCAAACATTTCAAAGCCATCATCTTGAGTGGTGTAGGTTTGAACGTATTCGATACGGGTACCTGAACCAACAGCGTTCAAAGTCAAACCATTCAACTCGCTGCCTTCCACAACTTCGTAACCAGCGTGTTTGATAACGACATAACGCAAGCTGCCAGAGTTTTCAGCATTGTTGTTACCACCGTAAGCGGCCGGGCGACCTTCTGCTGTGGCGTGACAGTTGTGAGGGTTTGCACCGCTTGGCTGACGTTCTGCGTCTGAACATTTATTAGTGAGGCCGTTACCGTTAATTTGTACACCGCCCCACAGACCGCGGTCGGCTTCGGTGCCCGCATTGTCGCGCAGGTCAGTTACTGAGCTGAATACGATAGGTTTGGCTGCGGTACCTTCTGCAACAATGCGTGAGCCACGGGCAATACGCACATAATCTTCCGATGCAGAGAACGCCAGTTTGGCTCCAGCCGCAATAGTGAGGGTTGGGCCTTCACCGTCTTGTGGTACGCGGATGCCAGAAGCGGCTGCACTGGCGTTAACATCTTCACCAACAAAGAGGCTATCTTCAAAAATGTGCAGGCCGTTGTTTGCCAACTCTGGAATAAATAAGTCTTCGGTCAAAGGGCGAGAGTCGCTCACAAAGCTTGCTGCATAAGTACAGTTGCCTGAAGCAAAAATACCTTGGAACACTTGACCGGCAGCGGTGTATTTTGCGCAAGGGTTAACTTCAGCAACTGGGCCACCTTCAACAACGGTGTTGTTAGAGTCGATCACCGTGTTGCTCGGGTTCAAATTAATATCGCCACCGCCACAGGCTGCCAAGGTTGCCGCCATTACATTCAGTGCAAAAATATTCTTCAGTTTCATGAGTTCACTCTCTTCTCAGTTGTCACAAGGGTGTATGGAAAATCGTTGCGCTGTTTTGGTCCCTAGCGCTTAGGTGACGCTATCTTTGATGACAAATGTGAAACTTGGGCGACAAAACGATGAAGCTTTTGTTGCGAAAACATGGCAGAAATATTTCATTGGTGGCGCGGGAGTGAACTGTTTGTGGTGCCAAGGCGAATATGGGCAGCATCGCTAAATGCACCTAAGAGGGATCACTTAATCTTTTGCGGTTGCTCGTGACACTTGTCAGTAATCGTTGTCCAACAGGTCGGGTGGTAGGTCTTGAGTGTTAATTGAGTTGAGCGCTTTCCGGCGATTCGCTAAAGTGGCGCGCCTCGATAGCAGTTTCCAGCCTGCTTCCCTCCAATTCTGTTTCGACTTTGTCGCTGTGGCGACACTCAGGGATTTTATGACGCCTATCCGTAAACCAATCGCTCTTGTGCTGTTAACACTTTTACCTTCAGCCGTTTGTTATGCGCAGGATGAAAAAAATCCAGACCCTTGGCAGGGGTGGAATCGTGCGGTTTTCAATTTTAACGACCGCGTTGATCGCTGGTTCCTGAAACCGCTGGCTAAAGGGTATAAAGCCGTTACTCCCGATCCGATTGAAGTGGGCGTAAGCAATATATTTTCCAATATAGGTGAGGTACCCAACGTTATTAACGGCGCGCTCCAGGGCGACCTCAAGGGTGCCGGGTATGATACAGGCCGCTTTTTAGTGAATAGCACCTTGGGTCTGGGTGGTTTGCTGGATGTTGCCAAGCATATGAACCTGCCAGCCGATACCCCGGAAGATTTTGGTCAAACCTTGGCCACTTGGGGTGTAGGGCAGGGACCATATCTGGTATTGCCCCTGCTTGGTCCAAGTACAGTGCGCGATACGGCTGGCATGCCCGTCAATTGGTATACCGACCCCACTACTTATATTTCCCACGAGCGCACCGAAATCAGTGTGAAAGCATTGTCGATTCTTGACGCACGCGCTGGCCTGTTGGAGCTTGAAAAAAATATCACCGGAGATCGCTACGTATTTATTCGTGATGTATACCTGCAGCGTCGCGCCTATCTGATAAATAATGGCGAGGTGACAGACGACTTTGGTGATGAGGATTTTAGCGAGGAAGACTTTGAAGGTGATTTCTAGCTATCGCTTTATAACCTGTTGATTCGCAATAAAAAAACGGCTACTTGGTAGCCGTTTTTTTATGGAGTGTATCTAACCCTTATTCAGTGAAGCCGTTCAAGGCAAAATATTAATAATTTCCAACCCCAACAAATGCCCGCCATTGTCTGACGGCACAGAGCGAACCACTTTGGCATTGGCTTTCAGTGTAGGGTTATGGCCATGATCTGAGGAGACTTCTACTTCTACCTGGGTGCCTATTGCGAGCGCCTGTTGTGCTTCCACTTGCAGACCGCCGCCACTTAAATCCAGACACAGGCCGTCAATAACCTCTGATTCGGCGGCAATTTTAGCGTTTAGTGGAGCACCGATTTTCATCCGGATAAAATCGCGCTTTTCGCTGTAAGCCTTGTCATTGATCCCCATAGCATGTTCCTCGTTATTGGTTACTTCATATTGGACTTGGGTTTTGCTTGGTCTAAAAAGTCAAATTGAGTGTAGCACAGGCGCTTAAATAGCCAGTTTTGCCGGGCGAAAAAAAACCGCGACTGGCGCGGTTTTTTTGAAGTCGTGTATCAGCAAAAGCCAATTAACGCTCCAGATATTGCAACTTACCGGGGACACCATCCCATTCTTCCGCATCAGCGGGAGAGTCTTTGATCTCGGTGATATTTGGCCATACCTGCGCCAACTCGGCGTTCAACTCCAGGAATACCGCTTGATCTTCCGGCAATTCGTCTTCTGAGAAGATGGCGCCAACCGGGCACTCAGGCTCACACAATGCGCAGTCAATACACTCGTCCGGGTGAATCACCAAAAAATTGGGGCCTTCGTAGAAGCAATCTACCGGGCATACTTCCACACAGTCAGTGTGCTTACATTTAATGCAATTTTCCCCAACTACAAACGTCATAGGAGACTCCCACAGGTAACAGAATTCGATAGTTAATGCGCGCAACAAAATGGCGCTCAAACAAGAGCGCGCATTCTAAACAGCATCCACCGGTTTGGGTAGGCTTTTGCCGGCGAAAATCAGCAGAAAAGCCGCGAAAACAGCGGCAAAAAGCGATAGTTGAGAATAGTTCCTTTTAACAGCTATTTTCCCTTGGCGTAGAGTTCTTTCAGGCGATACAACTGCTCCAGCGCTTCACGCGGGCTGAGGTTATCGGGATTGATTTTATGCAGTGCCGCCAGCGCCGGATTGGGCAATGCATCGAACAGACCTGACTGCAACGGCGACACAAGTGTAGTAACTAAATCATTAGTTTGTTGTACAGCCTCTGCCACTGTAATACTTGGGGCTGCTACCGAAGGAGATGATTTAATCGAATGCGGATGTTCGCCATTCTCCAGCAGATGCAACTGTTGCTGCGCTTCCGCCAATACTTGCGCGGGAATACCTGCAAGTTTTGCCACCTGCAAACCATAACTTTTGCTGGCAGGCCCTTCCTGTACTTTGTGCAGGAACACAATATTGTCTTTGTGCTCGGTTGCATTCAAATGCACGTTGGCGATGCCTGTCACGGTTTCCGGCAGTGTCGTAATTTCAAAATAGTGAGTGGCGAATAAAGTAAACGCGCGCACTTTTTCGGCGAGATGTTTTGCGCAGGCCCACGCAAGCGACAAACCATCGAAGGTGCTCGTGCCGCGCCCGATTTCATCCATCAATACCAAACTGCGCTCGGTAGCGTTATGCAAAATATTCGCAGTCTCCGTCATCTCCACCATAAAGGTTGAGCGGCCACCGGCTAAATCATCCGCTGAACCAATACGGGTAAAGATGCGGTCAACAATACCAATCGTCGCTTTTTGCGCTGGCACAAAGCTGCCAATGTGCGCGAGCAATGTGATCAACGCTGCCTGCCGCATATAAGTCGATTTACCGCCCATATTCGGGCCGGTGATGATAAGCATATGGCGCTGCGGATTAAATTCCAGATCGTTCGGCACAAAGGGCGCTGATGTCACTTGCTCAACCACCGGGTGGCGGCCGCCAACAATATTAATGCCCGCGCGCAAAGATAATTCCGGCTTACAAAATCCGAGTGCATCGGCGCGTTCGGCGAGTGTGGCGAGCACATCCAATTCGGCAACGGCAGCCGCTGAATCCTGCAATGGAATTAATTGCACGTTCAAAATATCAATCAATTCTTCATAGAGAGCTTTTTCGCGCGCAAGCGCACGGCTCTGTGCCGATAGTGCTTTATCTTCAAATTCTTTTAGTTCGGGGGTGATGTAACGCTCGGCATTTTTTAAGGTTTGGCGACGAATATAATCCGCAGGTGCTTTTTCCGATTGCGCCGTGGTCAACTCAATAAAATAACCGTGCACACGGTTGTAGCCGACTTTTAATGTCGGGATACCCGTGCGCTCGCGTTCACGTGTTTCCAAATCCAATAAATACTGGCCAGCATTCGTGCTGATATTGCGCAGATCATCCAGCTCGGCATCGTAACCTTCGGCGATAACACCGCCATCGCGAATCACCACCGGTGGGTTTTCAATAATTGCGCGCGATAACAATTCCACTAAATCAGGAAATGTGGAAATTTGTTGCGCAAGATTTTTTAATTGTGGAGATTTTTTTTGTACAAGTTCGTTTTGTAATTCAGGGTAAGTGCCAATCGACATCAATAACCGCGATAAATCGCGCGGCCGCGCTGAGCGCAGTGCAAGGCGACCGAGAATGCGCTCCATATCGCCGACACGTTTTAAAATGCCATTAAAAATTTCAAACGCATAATTGTGTTGTAACTCGGCAATTGCATCTTGTCGGCCGATCAATAAATCCAAATCGCGCAGTGGGCGATTCAACCAGCGGCGCAATAATCGGCTGCCCATACTGGTGGCTGCGCGATTCAACACCGAAAATAACGTGTGTTCGTCGCCACCGGTTAAATTAATATCCAACTCTAGATTACGCCGCGTAGCTGCATCCATAATCACCGCTTCATCACGGTTTTCGTGGGCAAGGCTGCGCACATGGGGCAGGGCGGTACGTTGGGTTTCACGCGCATAACTTAATAAGCAGCCAGCGGCGCAAAGCGCGGTTGTTAAATGATCGCAACCAAAACCTGCTAAATCTTTGGTAGAGAATTGTTGGATCAATAACCGCTCGGCGGTTTCCAAATCAAATTCCCAAGGGCCGCGGCGGCGCAAACCTTTGCGGTTTTCCACCAATGCTGGTGTGGTGATGTGGTCGCTAATCAATAATTCGGCAGGACTCAAGCGCTGTAATTCTCCGAGCGCCGATTCCAAGCCTTCCACTTCCAATACCAGAAAGCGGCCACTGGCCATATCCAGTGAGGCGATTCCAAACGTCTCGCCGGATTGATGCAATGCCACCAATAAATTATCGCGGCGCGAATCCAGCAATGCTTCATCGCTCACGGTACCCGGCGTCACAATGCGCATCACCTTGCGTTCAACCGGCCCTTTGCTGGTTGCCGGGTCGCCAATTTGTTCGCACACGGCTACGGAAATTCCCTCTTTCACCAATTTGGCTAGATAGCCATCAGCGGAATGAAACGGAATGCCCGCCATGGGAATCGGCTCGCCATTGGACTTGCCGCGCGCGGTGAGGGTGATGTCCAAAATTTGGGATGCGCGCTTTGCATCATCAAAAAACAGCTCGTAAAAATCCCCCATGCGATAAAACACTATCTCGTCTTTATGTTGGGCTTTGATGCGCAAGTACTGCTGCATCATAGGAGTGTGCTGGTCTGTTGGTTCTATTGTATTCATTGTGAAAATATCTTTTAAGTTATTGATTTAAATGTGAATTAACTGATCTTGGTGGTTCGTTTGATACATCATGAAACACCCTGAGATAACCTGTAATCGCACAAATTAGTATAGGTTGAAGTATAGGTTGTTTGAGGTATGATCGCTCTTACTAAACAACCTATACTAATTTGAAAATCCTTTACTAATTCAGAGGCTTGGATTGACGATGCAAATTGCCCCTCAAGACGATAAACCCACCAAAGCTCTTACCAGCAGAGCCATCGAAACCATGAAGCCTACTTCAAAGGAGCTGGCTGATTCGGGTGAGAATCGCGGTCTGAGGGTAACCTGCGGTGCAAAAGGCATTAAGACCTTTATCTATCGCTATCGCAGCCCTCTAACTAACAAATTAGTGCAAATAAGTATCGGGCATTATCCCACAGTCTCACTGGCAGAGGCGCGCCTCAAATGTGCCGAATTGAAGTTGATGCGAGCCAATGGTCGCTGCCCAGCCACTGAGCAACGTGAGCGAAAGGCGGAAGAGCAGAAGGTTCAACAAGATCTCCAAAACCAACCAAACGCATTTACTGTCAAGGACGTGGTAGAGCTCTATCTCACCCAGCATATTGAAGACCGCAAGGTAAATGGAAAGATGATCTCTGGCGTTCGCAAACCCAAAGGCCAGTCTGAAACACGGCGTACACTTTATGGTGATGCGGTAAAAGTGCTGGGTGATATGCCTGCGGTAAACATTACTCGTAAAGACATTACCAATATGGTGATGACGATTATCGAGCGCGGCGCCAAGGTGCAAGCAGGAAACGTATTGCGGGAACTTTCAGCTGCCTACGAATACGCAATTGGTTTGGAAAAATTGCCGGATACATTTGCCAATCCAGCATTGCTCGCAAAGGCGGGATTACGGCAGGCAAAAGTTAAATTAACCAGCGAGCGCGGCAAACGCGTTCTCTCCGAAGTGGAATTGAAAAAGCTGCTGCAATGGTTGCCAGGCTCTGCCTACTCGACCACACAAAAAAATGTACTCAGATTCACCCTGTGGACTGGTTGCCGCACGGGAGAAGTTTGTGCAGCAGAGTGGAAAGATATCGACCTTGATAAAAAGACATGGCACTTGCGCGATACTAAAACTGGTGTTGAGCGTCATGTGCAATTATCCACTCAAGCAGTGGAATTTTTAAAAATGTTGAAATTAACCACCGGCGACTATTTGTTTCCGTCACTAAAAGGTAAAAAGCCGCTGCAACAAAAGCAACTCACTGAACAAGCATGGCGATTAAGAACTGATGGCCGTATGTTGGATATAGAGCCATGGACCCCACACGATTTGCGGCGCACAGTGCGCACTGGTTTATCAAGATTAGGTTGCCCAAATGAAGTCGCTGAAGCAATTCTTGGGCATTCGCGTAGTGGAATTGAGGGGACTTATGATTTGCACAAGTATGAGCGTGAGTGTTCGCATTGGTTGCAGGTTTGGGCGGATCATCTAAATGCATTGGTGTAGATACTAATGGCGTTTTTCAAAGTAAGAGGCTCAATCGAGCATCTATGAATATTCTGGAACATAAAGAATATAATTTGCGGGCAAAAACAATGCGTGAATTTGGTCGGCATTAATATGCCGACACTCCCATCACCATCAAAAACATGACGCAGCTAAAATACAATTTAATACAACGGTATTTTAGCTGCAGTGTTTAAACGCCTATATCTTTATCCTGTATGGCTCAGTTAGTTTGGAAGGCATTCAGGAACAATAAAATTACCCGCATGGCTCCCTTGTAGACCGAACGTTGCGCTTTGACCTGGCGTCAGTGCACCATTAAAGCTTGCATTGCGCACGGTGATGATATTACCGTTTTGAGTGACTGCGCTATTCCAATTCCCGGTGACTTGTATCGCGGAGGAAAATTGCAAACGCACTTGCCAGTTTTGCACAGGCATTGTGCTGCGATTGGTGACGGTAATATTGTTTAGCACAAATCCATTATTCCATTGATCCTTAGTGCCTAAAGTACAATCTAAAACGCTATTGCTCGCCGACGATACAGAGCTTTTGATGCTCGATGATTTTTGAGTGCTCGATTGACTAATGCTAGATAACGAAATAGAACTGATTGCTGATGAGCGAGATGATAGGGCAACAGAGCTTTGCACAGAGGATTTACTTGAGCTTGCGTTAATGGGCTGTAATGCCCAGCGTTGGCAGGGCACATCTAACCATTGCCACTGCTGTACGTTGGCGCCATTGGCTTGTGAACATCCAGAAACATCCAGAGCTTTGCCGCTGAACTTTGATAATAGACGGTAATAATCCGGTGCAATCCGTTCAATATTCCACTTCTGGCAATCGGCAGTATTTTGTGTCCATTGATGCAGGTCGCCGCCGTTGTTCGTTGAGCAATTATCCACATCTAATGCTTTGTTGCTTTGCTGCGAAATTAACTGATAAAACCCGTCGGCAGTGGCTTGAATTTTCCATTGCTGACAAAGCGCACCATTCACTGGCCACTGTTGCACATTGGCACCATCGTTAGTTGCACATCCGGCAACATCCAGTGCCTGATTACTGTGTTGTGCAATTAGCGTGTAAGTATCCGCTGCAATTTCATTGGCGCTCACCGGTTCCAAGCGCCAGCGTTGGCAGCCACCACCCAGCCAGTCCCACTGCTGAACATTCGCCGCATTCGCTGTACTGCATTCAGATACGTCCAATACCTTGCCGCTGTGTTTGGCAATTAGGCGATAATATCCATCGCCGACTTGTTCGATTTTCCAGAGCTGACATTCGGCATCATTGCGTGGCCATTGTTGTACGTTGCCACCGTTTTGCATTGCACAGCCTGCCACTTCCAGTGCTTGCCCACTGAGTTTCGATGTAATTCGATAGTATCCATTGTTAATATTTTCTAAATACCAACGTTGGCAATCACCACCTGTCCAGGGCCATTGTTGAACATTTGCCCCGCTGGCTGTTGAGCAGCCGGAAACATCCAGAGCTTTATTGCTGTGTTGTGCAATTAAACGGTAGACGCCGTTATTTACTGGATTATTCAGCAAACCTTTACCGGTAATAAAACGGCAATTGCGATTGGCTAGCTGAATCAATTCGCGATTATTTTTTCCTGCAATAAGTTGAGTGCTGTAATTGGTGCAGGGGCTTTTACCATCGCTGGGGGTAAATAATGGCGTTTGCATTTCTTCCCATAAACCTGTGCCCAAATTTTTATTGACCATAAACACTTTGCCATTCATGGCAGCATTGGTGTTGTTGGCGTTGCGCAATACTTGCCCGGCGGCGACCAACACACCGTTGGTTGTTCCATCATTAATCCAATTCACTGTAGGTGCATGGGAAAAGTGATGGCCAGCAATAGATTCAATCCGCTTACCTTTATCCGCAGGGTTACCCCAATCGACACCATTGGGTGATGTACGCATAAACGTATCGCAATTGGATGCGCCGCAAATCTCATACACCATTATATAGCTGCCGTTTGGCAATTTTGTCACGGTGGGCATACCGGGGCGCTCGATCCCGCCACCAATAGCGATATCAAAAACTTCATTGCCCCAAGTGCGACCGCCATCGGTGGAAATTTTGTGTGCGATTAATTGGTTGTATCCGGCTGTTTTGTGCTCTTCGCTTGCGTAATAAACGATAAGGCGCCCTTGGCTATCAATTGCAAATTCAGCTTCCCATAAACCGGCGCGGCCATTGCTTACAGGCATGGAGTGATAGCTCCAGCTGCGTCCGATATCAGTGCTTTTATAGATGCGAATACCGCGCGGACCTGCGCCCGTTAAATTAACTGAAGTGGCCCAAAATAAAGTGCCCGCCGTTGTTTGGCCGAGTGTGCGTGGCACTTCATAAAGCTCCGTACAGCAGGGGGCTTCAGGCTCAGTAACTGTGCCGACTTTCGTCCAGCTGGCACCGTCATCCAGACTTTCATAAATATTACCGGCATTGGCAACATCAATACTGGCAATGAGCCGTCCATTATTCGTGCCGCTTGCTTGTAAGCGTACTGCGCGGGGATAAAAAGAATCGATATTGCCTAATTGAGTTTCGTCGGCAATGGCGTGAGTGGTTGGCAAGGCACAGGCGATGCACAACACATAGCGAAACCATTTCATAATAAACCTCTGTGATTATTGGATATGTCAGGTGTAATTTTTTGGCAAGAAAAAACCTTCGCTAATCATTAGCGAATGCAACAATCCAGAGGCGAGACTTCATTATTATGTAGGCCAGCAAGTGACTGATCTATTGCCGCCATTTTTTGGCGTGCACGGCAGCTGTGTAGCTGCCGCGGCAGTATTATCAAAGAGAAATAAACAACAGAGTTTGCTGTATTTGTTGATGTTGAAATAAAAGGAAAAATATTTTTGCTGTTAGGTTTTTGTAACCGATTATATTTTTGTGGATCAAACAGCTTTTCACATAGTGAACAGATAGCTGTCAGTATCCGGAGTATAAGGGAGGACGTAGGCACAAAATATAGTGTAAAAAACGAAGAAAAAAGGGCTCGAAGGAGCCCGCAAAGTGAGACATAAAGTCTCGTCCTGGATTGACACAACAGCAGAGGGGTTTTTACTACAAAGCTAAGGCTAGCTAACTCTGTAGGTGGAGGTGCTGGCAAGCATTGGGGGTTGTATATCCTCACGGTTAGCGTTAACATTATCGAAATACAATGCTAGTGTCAATCATGGTGGCGATAAATTGGTATAAATAGGATGGTGAGCCGATTATAGAGAATTGCACTACTCGTTAAGGGGTTAGATGTTGTTCTGGATATTGAGAAGCCTGCTGCCCACGTTTCAGCAGTAAATACTTCAAGAAGTTATTACAGATCAAGGGTAGTTAATTACCCCACTGGTTGTACAACCTGCGGTTTGGAAGCGCGTAATTTTCATGGATGTCCAATAACGTTAATAATAAATTGGATTGACATCATGATGTTTTTTACCTTCTTGAATGAAGCGCATTTCAACGTGTATGACATGATTATTTTTATGATTATGTCACAGGCACTGATATTTTCTGTGTTGTTATTGGCGCGCTCAGATCGGCATGTAAGCCATTTTTCACTTGCAGCATTTATCGCATCCATTGGTCTGGGGCAATTTGTATTTTTTCTGCTTTACCACCCAATAGCCGCTGGTGTTTTGCACCATTTCTTAAATGAATTTGGTTTTGCTCTATTGACCTGTGTGTTTTATTTTCAGGGGCTTTTGCTGCACTCCTATATCCGCACCTTAACCCATGGGCAATTCCGTATCTTCCCTAAAGATGCTATGCCGCTTGTCATAGTGTTGCTGGTGGCTGCGGTCAGTTGTGTTTTATGGACAAGGGCCTTTATGCAGCCGCTTGTCGGCCTTTTTTGGAAACCCTTTGTGTTGGCTAGTGTGGTGGGTTTTGTTGTCTCGCTCTTTTACGGTATCAAAGCCCTGATGTTTATCCGCCGCTATTGGGCGCAACTGCAAAATCGGTTTTCAACGCTGGAACATTTGGATATCCGCTGGCTGCTGATATTTGCCTCTGCGTTTATGTTCATCTGGATATTGCAAATTCTGCCCCCATTTTTTTATGGATGGGCGCCCTGGTGGTTACAGCAATTGATCACTCACTCCGCCGGATTGCTCAGTTTAGTGATGATTAATTTTGTCTTTTTTAAAGGACTGATGAATGCGCGTCGCATTAAGTGGGTAAGAACGGAGGAGGAAAGCGTTACTTCGGAAGTAACAAAAGAAACACAGGATTTAAGCCAGCTTAAAAGCGAGGTGGATGAGCAGATTCGCAATGAGCGGCTTTATGCTCGCCCGCATTTGAATATTGAACGTATGGCACAACTATTGGATTTGCCTGTACGTCAATTATCCTTTTTAATTAATCACGAATTTCAGCAGAACTATTTTGAGTTTATTAACCTGTATCGGCTTACGGCAGCAAAAGAGCGTTTGGCCAGCACTGAATGGATAGGCTCCAGTGTGCAGGATATTTATGAGTCAGTTGGTTTTGCTAGTCGCTCTTCGTTTTTCACCTTGTTTAAAAAACTGGAAGGCATAACGCCTGCAGAATATAGATCCAAACATTGTGTTCAAACTGCACCAGAGTAGTTCGACCTTGTGTTTTCCCTAACTACGAACTGTATCTTGCGTTAAAAAAGCGTTTTCCTGTAAGGGTTACAACTCCCTGTGACATAAATCTAAATCATACAGGAATGCCAGCATGAAAAACCTCCTGCGTCTTACCGGGCTGCTATTGGGCAGTTTGGTTAGCTTTTCATCCCATGCAGCGATTGAAGCCAACGCTGTTAATTTACCCGCGAACAACAAGGTGTTGTTCTTAATGGGGCAGGACACCTCTACTCTACGCGCCTACAAAACTGATGTGCTCACCAACCCGGCACATTCAACATTGCCGAAACCCGGTGGTGTTACTTTGTATGTGTCGGTATTACCCAAAGCAACACACGCTAATAGTGCACCGGCAAATGCGACTATGTATGTGAGCGGAATTGAAGGCCCGCCAGTTGATAATAATAATGGCGAAGTCAATTTTGCCGAGACGCTTGGCGATTACGATCTGCTCGCCAACAATAATAAAGTGGCGCTAGCCGTAGGTTTATATTTATCGGATGAGTGGGCCAGTTGTGCCAATCAACCCTTGCGTGCAATTGCGGGTACTGGCGATGCCGATGTAGGTAGTGCAACTGATCCCACATCGCTGACCTATCAATGGCGCTACGCTATGGATCGCATGATTAATTATTTCAAGGCGAGTGGCCGCCCGGTATATCTGCGTATTGGTTATGAATTTGATGGCCCTTGGAATTGTTACAACCAAACCTTTTATAAAAATGCATATCGCTGGATTGCGACACGTATTGATCAACTCGGCGCAACTAATGTCGCAACTGTATGGCAGGCGGCAACCTATCCGGACGATGGTGATCCGGCTTATGGCTATCAAGCATCGCCAAACCCTGCTGCACATTACGAGAGCTGGTATCCCGGTGATGGCTATGTCGATTGGATTGGTATTTCATTTTTTGCGGGCAGTAATTATTTGACGTACCAATGGTCTTGCCAGGATGGTTCCAAGCCATGGACAGTATCGGATACCACTCCGCGCATATTACAAAATGCGTTGATGACTTTTGCTCGCAACCACAGCAAACCGGCGATGATTGCGGAATCTGCACCGCAAGGGTTTGACCTGCGTAATTTAAATTACAGCTGCACTGCTGCACGCCAGAACACGCAAAATTTTGCGAGTGGACAAGCTGCCTGGAATGCATTTTTCAGTGATTACTTTCAATGGATCTACGATAACCGTGATCACCTGCGCGCAGTGGCTTACATCAACACTGATTGGCAATCACAAAGCCGTTGGTATTGTGCACCGGGTGCAGCTTCATGTGCAGCGGGTTATTGGGGCATCACCAGTATTCAAGCTAACGCGCAAGTGATGACCAATTTTAAAACTGAAATGGCAAAAACATTTTATGCGCATGCCGGTAGCCCGATTGGTGGTAGTAATTCAAGTAGTGGTACTGCTTCATCTGTACGAAGTTCTGTTGCTTCTTCGGTTGCATCATCTGCTGCAGTCGTTCCACCTACAGCAGCACCACAACCGGTTGCAACCGCAGGCAATGCGAGCGTGAGTTTAACTTGGAATGCAATTTCCAACGCAACCAGTTATCGCATCAGTTATGGTTTTGCTACGGGTTCATTAAACTCAACTCAAACCTCCGGCGGCACCAGTGCAATAGTCAGTGGATTAAGCAATGGTTATGCGTACGATTTTACGGTAACGGCGATTAACAGCGCCGGACAAAAAACCAGTGCGCGTGTGACCGCGACACCCGCAGGTAGTTCATCCAGTCGCTCATCGATTGCATCTTCAGCTGCCACTTCATCAGCAGCTTCTTCATCAAACGCAAATGCATGCGGTGATTTTGGAATTGCCTACAGCAATAACAACACCATGGTGCTTTATCACAAAAATAATGGTTGGTCGGCGACCTGGAATTATTTGTGCCTGAATGGTGATTGCCGTGCAGGCACCTTAACCAATGGTTACTACCGTCGCAGCGTAAGTGGTGTGCTTGGTCAAAGTTATCCAATTGAATTTAAAGTGCAACAAACACCTGCTCCCGGTCAATACATGACTGGTCAGCAAACCAAAGTATTTACTAATCAATGTGTGTTGCCGTAATCCAAAAATTTCCACTATTTTGAGAATGGATTCCGGCATTTCCTCTGAGACCGTATGCAGCATGGATACTGTATTCGAGCCTACAGGGCCGTATTTACGGCGAGTCTCAGAGGGAATGACGGAGTCCATCTCGCACGATAAAAAACAACCAAAAAATTAACGAGGCGAATAAAATGAATAAAATATTAAAAACTCTATTCGCATATGGAAGTGTTATCAGCAGTCTGGTGCTGTTGAATCAATCGCATGCCCAAACAACCGGAATTAGCGCGAGTAAAAATGCACAAAATAAAGTTGTGCTCGACTACACCTTTAATGAACGCAAAACCGGAGGCATGTGGTTAACTGCCTATGAAAACGGTACATACTCCTACACCACCATCAGCGGTGCTACAGAAACCAGTTTGGCCAATGGCTACTGGCGCTACGTGTACACCACCACCTTGCAATGCGATACCGGTGATCAATTTACCTTTCGCATACAAGGTAATTACAGCAGCGTTACCTGGTTGCCCGGCCCAACCGACACCACATTCTATAGCTACAACTGCGCGAGTACAGGCTCATCTTCATCGGCATCATCAGTCGCACTACCTGCCAATGCGCCGGTAGTCAGTGCAACAGCCGGCAATGCAAGCGTTGCTTTAAGTTGGGCTGCGGTTGCTAACGCTACTAGTTACCGTATCAATTATGGTTTCGCAACTGGTGCATTAAATTCTGTGCTCATAACAGCAGGAACCAGTTTAACGGTTGGTGGATTAAGCAATGGTTTTGCTTACGATTTTACCGTCACCGCGATCAACAGCGCCGGTGAAAAAACCAGCTCACGTGTTACCCGCACACCGCAAGCGCCTGCATCGTCTATTGCGCCATCGTCAACGCCGGTTGCAAGCTCATCGCGCTCAAGCTCTTCATCGTCGCGATCCAGTTCAAGCGTTGTGCCACCGAGTTCTGTAGCGGCGTCCAGCAGTAATGGTTTGCCGGCTGCATCAACCCGTTTGGAAAACGGCGTACTCATTTCCAATTTCGCCGAACGCTATCGCGTGCGCCACGAATTAAGTGGCAACGATTTTAATAATTTTAATATCGAATACTGGATCGGCCGTTTTGGTTATGTAGAACTGCGTGATTACACCCGCGCAGAAGCAGCATCACAACGTCAAGCTGCGTGTGGCACTACGGAAGCCTGTGTTGTTGTTACGTTAACGGGCGCTGTTGCAGCAGCAATGACCGACTCATCCGGTGCGACTAAAAGTTGTAACCAACAAGTACCGAACTGGCGTTATCACAAATATTACGGTGACGAAACCAATTTTGAATATGGTTACGTGATGGATATTGTGTTGCCCAACGGAACTGTAGTGCCCGCATGCAATGCAACTCAGGCACAACGCACTGCTGCAACCAAATGGCGCGCAGTGATGCAGCGCTGGCAGCATATTAATCGCCCGTTTGAACATGGTGCGCAAATTGAATTTGAAACCACTATCAATTTTGATCGCGCACAATTGACTGGCGATAACGTCAATTACTACGGCCAGACATTTAAATATGTATTGGGTGAAGGCTTCACGGTAAACAACCGCGATTCAGCGATTGGCCCACTCAATGTCAATGACAGTTTTGCGAAGCTCGGTGGTAACACCACTGTGCCGCAACTTTCTGCCACGGGTGGGGCGCAGCAACGATTTGCCTATATGCAACACGCCTACAATATTGGTGCAAACCATATGGCCGATTGGCTAATGGGGCGCCGTGTATTGCACACCAATATGATCAGTGGCAGCCACCTTGAACAATTTATGCCAGGGCCACAAGCGCAAGGCGGTAATTTACCAATGGCTGAGCTTGCAAATCTTGCAACCAATCCGATCCAACCAACTTGTACCGGATGCCACACACTGAATGCATCGGGCAATATGCAAATTGGCCAGAATGTTGTGCCACCTAAAATGATTGGCTTGGGATTATTAGGTGCAATTCCCGATGCAACTATTGAAGGGTGGGCTGCGCAAAATGGTGGCCGTGTGAATCGCGTAACTGTAAATGGCCAGCAACAAATTGGCCGTTATGGTTGGCGCGCAGAAACGGTGAGCTTGCGTCATCAAGTTGCCAAAGCATTAAAAAATGATATGGGCGTGGGCAGTAGTTTCTCTGGTTTTGGCCCGCAAGAAATTTCAGATCAACGTCTCGATCAATTAGTGACGTATTTGAAATTATTGTCAGTGCCTGTGCCGCGTACCAATCTCACCACTCATGCAGGCCATCAACAATTTACCAATATGGGTTGCGGTGGTTGCCATAAAATGACAGTGACTACCGGAGTGGATGCAAGCTTCCCTGAGCTGAGCAATCAAACTATTCATCCTTACACAGATTTGTTATTGCATGATCTGGGTGAAGGTGAATTCCGCACCGCACCTTTGTGGGGTGTTGGTTTGAGTGGATATGTACGCTCGGGTACTGCAAGCAGTTATTCGTTAATGCACGATGGCGCATCAACTACGTTGGAAGCAGCGATAGGTCGCCATAATGGTGATGCGGCGACGGCCAAAGCGAATTACAACAGCGCCTCTGCTACCAATCGCCAGGCATTGATTAATTATTTGCAGCAGTTATAGATATTTCTTTGACCCTTCTTAAAAAGTTGTTGATAGCCTCATTGGGCAGCTTGCGCTGCCCTTTTTTAATAGTGAAATTTACTAGAGGTAAAAATAACTGTTCACCGGTTACATCCTCTATGCCATAAAATTTAATCCGCATTTCCTCAACATAATGTGATGCTGGATACTGTTTCTGCCAATTATCGCTTGCATACTCCTACTCACTGGCACTCATAGCCGGATAAAAACGTATTATAAAAATAGTGTGTCTCGTCTCTGGAAGTTATTGGTTTTCAACAGTCAAATGGTGGGTTCGGCACAGGTTTCCTGTTTTGCTGAGTGGTGTTGTGTCGCCTTGATTATTTGATTGATAAAAACCGGAGCTAATTTTCATACGACTAGAGGACACCATGAAACATTATAAAAATAGAGTACGCCCCTCCTGGGTTGCTGCAGGTCTTGGCATCTTATTCCTGCAATCAATAAACAGTTTTGCAGCGCGCTGCGAATATATTGTGACGAATGAATGGAACACTGGGTTCGTTGCCAGTATTCGCATCACTAATGATGCAAATACTGCCATTAATAATTGGTCCGTGAATTGGGCATATAGCGACGGTTCAGTGCGTACCAGCAGTTGGAATGCCACTGTTGTCGGTAATAATCCCTATGGTGCAACCGGTGTCGGTTGGAATAACACAATTAACCCTGGCCAATTTATTGAATTTGGTGTGCAGGGAAATAAAGGTGTGATTAATTCGCCCGCACAAAAACCGGCGGTGACGGGAGCGGTCTGCGGTATTAGTATAAGTAGTACGCCACCGAGTTCTACCAAGTCTTCTATTGTTGCAAGTTCTTCAATCATTAGCTCTGTGAAATCATCACAAGCAGTGTCATCCAGCAACGTTGCCTCTTCGCGTATTGCGCAGATATCCAGCAGCGTAAGTAGTAGTGCCAGTTCAATTATTGTATTGCCACCTCCTACACCACCGGTTCCTGCAGGTGCTGCCAAATACACCATGAAAGTGGATCTGGCATTGCGCTATGGCCCATTAAAAAAACCGGGCATAGGTTCTTTATTTGGTTTGCATTCGGCTATGAAAACTATTTCGGCAGAAGATTTTTTATTGCCCGTGCGCATCAATACTTCACAGTGGCAAGGCCGCATCGGTGAAAATGGTGGTGTGCCGATGAACACCGAAGCAGTGGCTGATGTTGCACGAGCAGGTGGGAGCAAAATGTTGTTGCGCTTTAATGATTTACTTTATGGCTGGCCCTACCGCTGGAAAAACATGAGTGAATGGAATGCGCAAATTGACCAGGCGATGAAAAATATCGCCACCTACAAGGATGTTGTTTACGCAATTGCACCGTTCAATGAGCCCGACAATAAATTCCAGGGCGATTTTATGACTGACCCAATTATTCAGGGCAGCACTTACGATGCGCGCGTAAATTGGTTGTGGACCTATACCGTGCGGTTGATCCGCAGTTACAACACCGGCTTGAAAATTATGGGGCCGAATTACGAACACTATCGCCCTTGGGATGCTGCGCGGGGCGACCATACGCGCATGCGCAACTTTTTAATCAATGCAATTAATACCAATACTGTGCCGGAAATTATGGGTTGGCATAACCTCGGTCCAAGCCCGGGCGATGTTCCTTTCGCATTGGGTTCTTACTATCGCCAATTGGAAGCCGAATTAAATGTACCCGGCAGGCCGCTCCCAATTGCAGTAGAAGAATTCGGCCCCGGTAGTGGTGATTTTGAAGGTGTCGCGGGCACGATTATGAAACACTTTGCGGAACTTGAGCGTGCGCGTGTGGATTGGGCTGCGCAAGCTGTCTTTACCGCAGGTGGTGCACTGGGTAATACCTTGCGCAGCCCTTGGGATTACCAGGGCCCTAATGCAGGCTGGTGGTTGATGAAATGGTATCGCGATATGACCGGTGAATATGTGTATTCAGATCGTTGGGATAAACGTGCCTATCAAAGTTTCGATGGTCTTGCGAGTTTTGATGCGCAGCAGAAAAAAATCCAGGTATTAGTAGGCGGCTCCGATGATGATGGCGATATCTTAATTAGCGGATTAAATGCAGCGGGTCTCGGTAGTGAAGTGCGTGTGTTGGTGGAAGTAGCTCACTGGCAAAAAGATCCGATGGAATCGGATGCAAAAGAAATTGAATTGGCGGGCGATGTGAACCTGGGTACCGAAGTGATTTATGAAAAAGAATTCACTGTTGGTAGCGCCAATGAATTGCGTGTGCCCATCCGCAGGATGAATAAATACGATGCCTATCGAATCAGTGTTACGCCACGCGCTAAAACGGCGGAGCCCAATTTAATTGCCCGCTATAAATTTGAGCAAGGAATGTTGAACCAGAATGCGCAGGGTGGTGCGGTATTGAATTTATTTAATAGCGAGGGGATGGCGCGCGGGAAATATCTGGATGGCGGTGCCGTCAAACTCAATGGTGTTAATGCCTATGCACAATTACCCAATGGTTTTATCGATAACCTCAATGATTTTACCTTTGCTACTTGGGTAAAGCCTGATGCAAAAACTCCCTGGGCACGGCTGTTTGATTTCGGTAAAGGCACCGGCAGTTACATGATGTTGACGCTACGCGATGCGCAAAACAATGTGCGCTTTGAAATGGCCAATGGTGGTAAGGTGGAATCGCTCAGTGTAGCGGGAGCATTATTGGAGGAGGGTGTTTGGCACCACATTGCCATTGCATTGCGCGGTAACAATGCGCGGTTGTTTATTGATGGCAACGAGGTGGGAACTAATCCTGCTATCACCTTGCGCCCCAGTCAGCTATCGCCCAGCACTGCGAATTATTTGGGGCGTTCACAATTTGCGGCTGATACATATCTTGCTGCTTCGCTTGACGATACGCGTATTTATAACCGCGCACTGAGCAGATTTGAAATTACCAATTTAATTGCCCATAAATACGAAGCAGAAAATGCCCAAGTAACGGGTGGTACTTTGCACTTGGGTGCTGATGCTTTGTTTATGTCATCCAATGATGGTTATGTCGGAGGTTTGGATTTTGCCAATAGTAAATTGCAATTTGCGCTCAATGTTCCCAAAAGCGGTATCTATACATTGGGCGTGCGCTATGCAAATGGAACTGCGGAGAATGCCATTAATTACTTGCAAGCTAATGGTATTGCCCAGCGGGTAATGGATCTGCCATCAACTGGGGGTTGGTTAAATCAGCAAGCACAAATTGCGCGCAGCAGGGTATTGCTACAGGCAGGTGATAATACGCTCGTCGTTGGCCGCCAATCCGGCCACGCGGAAATTGATTACATCGAGGTGCGTGAAGACACTCATCAATATCAGGCGGAAATGGCAAAAATTAATAATGCATCCTATCAGCCATTATTTTTTGCCGTGGACGGTGTGAAGGGCTACGTAGGGCGGATGGATTTCAATGATAGCAATATCGAATTTATGATCGATGCACCGGCCACTGCGACTTACCGTTTAAAAATTGCTTACGCGAATGGTACTACCGCTAATGCCAGCCACAATATTTTGGTGAATGCTATGCCTGCGGCCAGCGTTAACCTGGCTCCATCGGGTGGTTGGTTTAGTGCGCGCAACCCGACTGAAATGCGCGCGCTTGCGTATGCAGACGTACAACTGGGTGCGGGATATAACCGGGTGGTATTGCAGCGTGCGAGTGGTTATGCAGAAGTGGATTATGTGCAGTTAATTGCTGACGAGCGCTAAAAGTTGTTGTTAACTTTGCCCCCTTGGTCTCTCCAACAAGGGGGCTTTTTTATACGTGCTGCTAATGAATCGTTATGTGGTTAAGTGAGAAACGTTTATTTAATATTTTTAACCGAGTCGCGTATTTGTAAATGGTGTTCCAATTCTATTTGCACTTTTGAACTGATTTTTTTATCAAAATTGGAGCGTATTGATTCAACCAGTAAATCCACCGCGGATTTGGACATATCAAAAATAGGTTGATGGATGGTAGTGAGCTGTGGCCACATAGAAACGGCGAGCGCAGTATCATCGAAACCCGCAACGCTGAGCTCTTCAGGTACATCGATATGTAATTTTCTTGCGGCGGCAATTGCACCGGCCGCCATATCATCGTTGGAGGCAAAAATGGCAGTGACTTTGGATTTTTTCAGGATTTTTTCTGCCGCTGCCATGCCACCTTCAAATTGGAAGTTGCCTTCGCCGATCCATCCGGAATTTACGCGGAGATTATTTTTTTGCATGGTATCCATATAGCCCGCAAAACGCTTATGGCTGATTTCCTGATTGAGGTCACCTTTGATAAAACCAATATTTTTATGGCCCTGGCTAATAAGGTGCTCAGTCATTTGTACGCTGGCGGCATAGTCGTTAATCACTACACAGAGCGAACGTTTTAATTGTGCACCTGCACCCACCCGCACGTAACGCACACCTTCGGCTTCCAGTGCATCCAATAGCAGTGAATTATCGCCCAGCGGTGGTGGAACTATAATTCCATCCAGTGCATGGCGACGCACCATTTTTTTGATGAAGGCTTTTATATCCATCTCGGAAAAATCGCAGGGTTCGAGAATCAAGTGATAGCCCAATTCATTGCAACGCAACATAGTGCCGATCAGGTACTCGCGAATAAACGCGCCCACGCTCAAATCATAAAAAAATCCCAACACAAAGGATTTGGCGCTGGATAGACTGCGTGCAGAAATATTGAGCTTATAGTTTAACTTCTCAACTGCTGCCATTACGCGATCGCGTGTTTCATCGGAAACTTTGCCCTCTTCATTAAGCACTCGCGATACGGTCATGAGCGATACATTGGCCATCTCGGCAACATCGCGCATGGTGGATTGCTTATTTTTTGCCGGGGAACGTCTTCCGCTCATTACAAGGTTTCCATTAATTCGGTAGGAGGCGATAAATAGTGCAAATATGATAGCGCGATTATCGATTGGCTCAAAATAGCAATATAAATCATTACTAACGCATTTTGCAGCAAATGGGGGATGTAACGTGTAAATGAAAACTCTGAGCAAAATAGAGAGTTGATACTAGCGGGCGGTTGCGTTCGGGGATTAGGCCAAAAAGGGCGACCCCGGAGAGGTCGCCAAACAGCTCATCCAATACAGGTTGCCCCGCAGTGGATGTCACCAGTCACATGCTTGCACAGAAATTTTTTGGTGATTAGCGGCGCCCTGAAGCGCCGCCTTCGTCTGCATTAATATCAAGGTGTATTTACAGCGATTTAACAAAATCGACTACGGCCTTTTTGTCTGAGCTGCTCAATGCGTTGTACGCGCTTCGAGAAGTTTGACCCGCGCCACCATGCGCAGCAATTGCACCTTCAACGCTGGTTGCAGAACCATCATGCATGAAGAGTACAGCGCGGCCGCGCGATTCCAGTAGCGTCAGGTTATGGCTCAAACCCCACAATGCAGGTGTGCGATAAGAGTCACCGGTTGCATCCCCCATGAACCACATTTTCATATCGGTATAGGGGCGGATGGTGATATTGCGTAAATGTGATGGTGCATCGGCACGGGTCCTGGCTTCCGCTGTGTGGCAACCAGCGCAACCAATTTGATTGAACACGACATCACCGCGGGCGACAGAAGGATTGTCATACACCGCAGGGCGACGCGCGGGCACGGTCAGCACTTCGGTGTAGTTAATGATGGTTTCCAATACACGCGGAGGTAAATCCGCCGCCCGGACACCATGATCTTCCAACAGTGCGCCGCGAACCTGGGCTTCAACGCTGGCTACTTGGCCGTCCCAACGGAAACCCGCTTCACGACCGACCATCCATTCCAATAGTTTTACGCCGTATACCGGTGGCGGCAGGCGCTTGCCGCGCGGTGTATTAATCACTTCAGAACCACGGCCATCGCGGAAATGGCAGTTGCCACAAGTACGTTCACCAATTTTCACTTGATCGTGATTACCAAGGCGAACTTTTGGATCAATACCGTGGAATAAGTGGTGACCGACAATGAAGTCATTCATCAAACCTTCCTGGTGAACGGTTACCAGTGGCTGGGTGAAGATTGCTTCTTGCTCGTCAAAAATATCCGCACCGGGTGCGCCCGCGATAATCATGGTGGTGCCTGCACGACCTGCTGGATTCAAGCGCGGGTCACCGTAGTTACCCCAACCTAAACCAACGGTGTAGTAAGAGAAATCGTTGTAAACCTGTGCACCTGCCAATGCCGTGATTTCAAATTGGATGACCTGGCCATAACTGAACTCACCACCAAAACCAGATCCCATGTTGTAAGTGAATTGTTGTTGGCCGTTTGAATTACCGGCGTGATGACGAGCGGCTTCAATCCGCAAAATGCCGCCGCTTGCTGAATGGCGTACTTGCACGTTGTTAGGCGCATCGTCTACCCAAATGGTGTAGCGATCCAGGTCACGCAACACGCTGTTGTTATGGCAAGCATCCGATACCGCTGCAGTACAACCGTCATGCGCAATCGGGTGGCGCCAGCGCATCCAGTTAGCAGAACCATCGGTGAAGGGTGTATAGGCATTTACATTAACCCGTGACGCAATAGTGAAAAGCGCGGTGTAAAGCCAATCGGTACCGGCAAGGCTACTCATTGCCAGAGGGTGTTTATAGCGGAAGAAGTAAGTGTAGTTAGATGATGAACAAGGAATCGTCAGGCTCAAATTAATCAGCTTGGCCATTTTAAAGGTCTTGTTACCATCGTCAGAACAGTGCATCTCCAAACCGGAATCACCCGCTGTACGGGTGAAACCAACATCACCCGGTGTGCCTTGCGGAACATTGTTTGAACCCCAGCGCCAAGTTAGCTGGTTGCCGGTAATATCAAATGCAAAACCACGCGGATTTGCCGTGGCACCATTTATCGGCGTTGCTAACGCGTCCGGGCGATTCGCACGGGGAGCCGGGCCAACTTCATTGCCACCAAAGTGTACGTAGCCTTCATGCGAGTTAGTAGTGAAGTCCAACTTGCTGAAGTCCGGTGGATTAGTCGCTACCGGGATTGCAGTTGTTCTCGCTGAGCAATTACCGGAGTCATCGCAGGCTTGTACGGCATAGTTGTGGCTTTCACCGGAGCTCATGCCACCCGCAGAAAATGATGTGGTGGTCGGGCTGCCAATTTTTACCCCGTCTTTGAATACGTTGTAGAGCGCAATCAAACCAGCTGCATCAGTTGACGCATTCCAGCTTAACGATATCGCATTAATTGAAGTGCCTCTGCCGGTCAAACCCGTTGGTACTGTCGGCGCTGTGGTGTCAGGGATAAATGTTCCAGTGACTACCGTAATCACTGCAGTTTTTGCCGAGCAATTATTAGCTGCATCGCAAGCGCGGATCGCATATTGGTAACTGCTATTTTCGGTCAAACCCGAGTCGTTGTAGCTGATAGTGGCAGGTGAGGCTAACATGGTGTTGTTGCGGAATAATTCATAGCGGGCAACACCCCGGTTATCGCTGGACGCTGACCAGGTTAAGGCGACGGCGCGGCCATTTTTTTGTATGCCTTGCAGATTCGTAGGAACACTCGGTGCTTG
>Ga0307408_100000425_pt1 | contig 37508 bp, 25 predicted proteins | sample 322Cmetagenome_FD_202116 | JGI IMG/M metagenome (GOLD analysis project Ga0307408, IMG submission 202116) | Maize rhizosphere microbial communities from greenhouse at UC Davis, California, United States - 322HYB-C-3 | ecosystem: Host-associated > Plants > Roots > Rhizosphere > Soil | place... | reverse complement strand
CATGGCTGCACATGAACCCCAGCAGGCCCCGCAACAGGTGGTCAAGGTCCGGCGCGACTACAACAGCTGGGTCGCCACCGAGACCATGGAGGACTACGCACTGCGCTACACCCCCCAGCGCTTTCGCAAATGGTCTGAATGGCGCGTGGCCAACACAGCGTTCGGGGCTGCGTCTTTCCTGATCCTGGAAGCCGTGGGCGCCACGCTGCTGGTGCAGTACGGCTTCATCAATGCCTTCTGGGCCATCGTGGCCACGGGGCTCATCATCTTCCTGGCGGGGCTGCCCATCAGCGTGTATGCGGCGCGCTATGGGGTGGACATGGACCTGCTCACGCGCGGCGCGGGGTTTGGCTACATCGGCTCCACGCTCACCTCGCTGATCTACGCGAGCTTCACCTTCATCTTCTTCGCGCTAGAGGCGGCCGTGATGGCCTATGCGCTGGAGCTGGCACTCGACATCCCGCCCACCTGGGGCTACCTGATCTGCGCCATTGTGGTGATTCCGCTGGTCACCCACGGCGTGTCGGCCATCAGCCGTCTGCAGATGTGGACGCAGCCGCTGTGGCTGGTGATGCTGGTGGTGCCGTTTGTGTATGTGATCGTGCGCGATCCTGGTGCGTTTTCCGGCATCGTGCACTACGGTGGTGAATCAATGCGGGGCGCCACATTTCAGTTGCCCTTGTTTGGTGCGGCGCTCACGGTCGGTATTGCGCTCATTACCCAGATGGGGGAGCAGGCCGACTACCTGCGCTTCATGCCCGCATCCACCCCCGCCACACGTGGGCGCTGGTGGCTGGGCGTGCTGGTGGGCGGGCCGGGCTGGGTGGTGCTGGGCGTGCTCAAGATGCTGGGCGGCGCGCTGCTAGCCTACCTGGCGCTCACGCACATGGTGCCTGCCGAGCGTGCGGTGGACCCCAACCAGATGTACCTGGCCGCGTATGAATACGTGTTCCCCCACTACGGCTGGGCGGTGGCGGCCACGGCGTTGTTTGTGGTGGTCTCGCAGCTCAAGATCAATGTGACCAACGCCTACGCAGGCTCGCTGGCGTGGTCGAACTTCTTTTCGCGCCTTACCCACAGCCACCCGGGGCGCGTGGTGTGGGTGGTGTTCAACACCCTCATCGCCTTCATGCTGATGGAGATGAACGTGTTCCGCGCCATGGGCGAGGTGCTGGGGCTGTACTCCAACATCGCCATCGCCTGGATCATGGCCGTGGTGGCGGACCTCGTCATCAACAAGCCGCTCGGCCTGTCGCCCAAGGGCATCGAGTTCAAGCGCGCGCATCTGTACGACATCAATCCCGTGGGCGTGGGCGCCATGGCGCTGGCCTCGGTGGTTTCCATCAGCGCGCACCTGGGCCTGTTCGGGCCGTTGCCGCAGGCGTTTTCGGCGGTGATCGCCATGGCGGTGGCGTTTGTGACTGCACCGCTGATCGCCTGGGCCACGCAGGGCAAGTACTACATCGCACGCCAAAGCAGCGAGCCCGTGGCCGTGCCCATGAGCGGCCCCGTGCCCGGCGCTCGGGCGGCGGACCTGGGCAGCCACCAGCGCCTCACCGCGGTGCAGCGTTGCGTGATCTGCGAGCGCGAATACGAGGCGCCCGACATGGCCCAGTGCCCCGCCTACCGCGGCGCCATCTGCTCGCTGTGCTGCACGCTGGATGCACGCTGCGGCGACCTGTGCAAGCCGCACGCGAGCATGGCCGTGCAGTGGTCGGCGGCGCTGCGCTGGGTGCTGCCGCGCGCGATCTGGCGCTATCTGGACACGGGCCTCGGCCACTTCCTGCTGCTGATGCTGGTGATCGCGCCGCTGCTGGCGTCGGTGATGGGCATGCTTTACCACCAGGAGCTCAACACCATCGCGCAGGCGGCGACGGACACGGAGGTGATGGCCGCGCCCGAGGTGGCACTGCGCTCCGGCCTGCTCAAGGCCTACCTCGCGCTCCTGGTCATCTCTGGAATCGTGGCCTGGTGGCTGGTGCTGGCGCACAAGAGCCGCCAGGTGGCGCAGGAAGAGTCCAACCGGCAGACGGGCCTGCTCATGCGCGAGATCGAGCTGCACCGCCAGACCGACGAGGCCCTGCAGACCGCGCGCCGCGTGGCCGAGCAGGCGCAGCAGGCCGCGGAGCAGGCCAACCAGGCCAAGAGCCGCTACATCAGCGCCATCAGCCACGAGATCCGTACGCCCCTCAACTCCATCCTGGGCTATGCGCAGCTGATGGGCGAGGATGCCAGCGTGCCCCCGCACCGCAAGCAGGCTGTGCACGTGATCCGCCGCGGCGGCGAGCACCTGCTGTCGCTCATCGAGGGCACGCTGGACATCGCGCGCATCGAGTCCGGCAAGCTCAAGCTTGACGTCGCTCCCATGCGCTTTGCCGACGGGCTGCACGAGATCGCGGGCCTGTTCGAGCTGCAGGCCGCCGCCAAGGGCCTGGCTTTCCAGTTCGACGTGCAGGGCGTGATTCCCGAGGTGGTGCGCGCTGACGAACAGCGCCTGCGGCAGATCCTCATCAACCTATTGGGCAACGCCATCAAGTTCACCGCGCAGGGCACGGTCACGCTGCGCGTGCGCTATGCGCGCGAGATGGCGCGCATCGACGTGCAGGACACGGGCCCCGGCCTCACGCCGGGCGAGATCGAACGCATCTTCGAGCCCTTTGCGCGGGGCGGCGCGCACACCACCAACAGCAGCCAGGCCGCACCCGGCGCGGGCCTGGGCCTCACCATTGCCAAGATGCTCACCGCGCTGATGGGGGGCGAACTCACGGTGACCAGCACGCCCGGCGCCGGCTCGGTGTTCCACGTCAAGCTCTTCCTGCCCGAGGTGCATGCCGAGGCGCTGGGCCATGCGGGAGCAGCGCCCGCCGCCGCGCGACCCGCCAAGGCGCGCACCGGCTACGCGGGCGAGCGCCGCCGCATCCTGGTGGTGGACAACGAGGAGCCCGACCGCGAGCTGCTGCGCCAGCTGCTGGAGCCGCTGGGTTTCGAGCTGCGCCAGGCCGCCAGCGGCCACGACGCGCTGGACCTGCTGGCCGCCGGCTACCGGCCCCACGCCATCTTCATGGACTTGGCCATGCCCGGCATCGATGGGTGGGAGACCATCCGCCGCATCCGCGCGCAGGGCTGGGCCGCGCAGGAGGGGACCGACGGCGAGGGCACGCCCGGCGCCTGCATCGCGGTGGTGTCGGCCAACGCGTTTGACAAGACCCTGGACAACGACGCGGGCATCCGCCCCGAGGACTTCATCGTCAAGCCCGTGCGCCACAGCGAGCTGCTGGACTGGCTGGAGCGGCGGCTGGAGCTGGTGTGGGTGGAGGAGGGGGGCGACGTCACCGCCGCCGAAGGGCCGCCTCTGTTGTCCGCGGCACCGCCAGAACGCGCCACGGTCGCCTCGCCCGTTGCGCAGGCACCCTTGGCCCTTCCCGGCGTGGCCTGCCCGCCCACCACCGTGGTGGCCGAGCTCGCGCAGTCTGTCGCGCTGGGCTACTACCGCGGCATCCTCAACGCCCTGGCCGACATCGAGCGCCAGCACCCCGAACATGCCGCCTTCGTGCACCGCGTGCGCCCGCTGGCGCAGCAGTTTCAGTTTGAAGCCCTGGGCCAGATCCTCGAGCACGCCACGCCATGAATGCCTCCACCGCCGCCGCCAACGCTTCACCGATGCTGCTGGACCGCAGCAGCGATGTGGTGCTCATCGTGGACGACGTACCCGACAACCTGGCCGTGCTGCACGACGCGCTGGACGAATCCGGCTACACCGTGCTGGTGGCCACTCACGGCGAGGCGGCCTTGCAGCGCGCCGCGCAGGCTCTGCCCGACATCGTGCTGCTGGACGCGATGATGCCCGGGATGGATGGCTTCGAGGTGGCAAGGCGCCTGAAGGCCATGCCCGCCACGGCCCACATCCCCATCATCTTCATGACAGGCCTGACGGAGACTGAGCACCTGGTGGCCGCGCTCGAGGCCGGTGGCATCGACTATGTCACCAAGCCCATCAAGCCGCGCGAGGTGATGGCCCGCATGCAGGTGCACCTGGGCGCGGCCCGCAAGGCGCGGCAGGACGCCCTGCAGGCCCGCGAGGCGCGCAACGCGCTGGACGCGTTCGGCTACGCCAGCATCACCGTGCGGGCCGTCGACGGGCGCATCGTGTGGCAGACCCCGCTGGCGCGGGAATTGTTGCAGAGCTACTTTGGCGAGGGTGGCCCTCAAGGGGCGCCTGCGACCTTCGGTCAGTGGGCGCCCGAGCCCGTGCAAGTGTGGCTGCGCCGCCATGTACTGGCTGAAAACGCTGCCGAGCTGTTGGCTGCATCGCTGGCCGAGCCGCCTCGCCTCGCGGTGGAGCAGGGCGCGCGGCGCCTGACTTTCCGCCTGCACCAGCAGGCTGGCGACAGCGCTGGCGGGGGCGACTGGCTCATCGTCATGCGCGAGGTGTCGGACGCCAAGATCATTGAATCGATGAGCCTGTCCTTCAAGCTCACCGCCCGCGAGGCCGAGGTGCTCTACTGGGTCGTCAAGGGCAAGATCAACCGCGACATCGGCGACATCCTGGGCGCCAGCCCTGCCACCGTCAAAAAACATCTGGAGCGCGTGTTTGCCAAGCTGGGCGTGGAGACGCGCACGGCAGCGGCGGCGATGGCGATGAACCGCATCCGCCAGCTGCATCCCCAATGGGAGGGATGAATGCAGACTATGAGCCAGATAGGCCCCCAGCGCTTTACCAGAAAGCGCGGAATGCTACATTTTTGATAGCTAATCAGGAGCCCACGCTCAGCGCCCAACGGCCCTCTCCAACTCAGCCTTGTTCATCTTCGACCGGCCTGCAATGCCCTTGCGCCGGGCCTCCTCGTACAACTGCTCCCGGGTGCGCCCCTGCGCGCCCTGGTGCGACCGCTTTCCGCCGCGCACGGGCGCTGGCGTGTCGTGCAAGGTCTTGGGGTTGGCGGTCTTGCTTTCGCCGTGTTGGGCGCGTTCCTTGTTAACGGTGCGCGCGGCGATCTCCTCGGCCGTATCGGTGCTTTTGCCGCGCTGCTTCAGGCTGCTCTTGATGTGTTCGTATTGGCGTTCGCGCTTGGCGCTCCATTGGGCCTGGGGCATGGGGGGCTCCTTGATGGACTCACAATGCTTTTCAGCTTAGGCGTGCCCGTCAGCATGGTGGTCGGCCCAGCCCGCAGCCGGGTGTAGGACAAGCCCCGCGCCGCCAGCTGACGTCCTGCGGAAAGCGCCCCCAGCAGCTGCTTGCGGGGGTTACATCCCCAGCGACTTCAGCAGCGCATCGGTGTCGTCATCGCCCGCAGGCGGTGGCGCCGGCACGGGAGGCGCGGCCTGCGACTGGGCCATGAGCGCGTCCGGGTCGGGTGCCTCTTGCGCTTCGAAGTCGTAGAGCTTGATGAACTCGGTGCGGTCGATGGCGAGTTCCAGGTAGAAGATGTTGTTGTTGCTGGTGTAGAAGGTCACGCGCCGCGCCTCGGGCTTGTCGAGATTGGCATCCACGGAGAGCTGCACCTGCTTGTTCAAAACCAGCATCTTGGGCTGGTTCTGGGTGATGTGGGTCTGCAGCTCGCGCCGCACCTTGCCGGTGAAATCGCCCACGACCTGGTTCATGAGTTCTCCCATCACGTTGCTCACTTCGTCCGAGGTGTAGGAGCTCACCAGGTCGTCTTTGGACATGCCCATGTTCAGCAGGTAGTTGGCATACAGCTCCATGGCCGCCTGCCCGCTGAAGTTGATGATCACCAGTCCGGAGAAGCCGCCATCGAAGAGCACGAAGCAGCCGATGTCGGGCCGCAGGCAGGTCTTGCTGATGCGCTGCACCATGCCGGAGTAGTGGATCTGGCTGTGCGTGGCCACGCCCAGCACCCGCGTGACGGAATTGCACAGGCTGATGAGAAGGTCTTCGGTGCCGTAGGTGGCGTTGGGGTGGTCGTTGGGGGTGCTCATGGCGAGGAGGCTGCTTCAAAAAAGGCGGATTGCGGTAATTGCGCGGTATTTGCCACAGAGCATAGGCGATGGCGCGGGGCTCGGCCAGTACCGCCCGCACGGGGTAGCTTCGGGTTGACTTTGCGCTGGCCTCGCGTATCGTGCCACTCGTAACAATTCGCAAGAGGGATGCGCGATGGGGGCTATCACCTATGGCTTGAGGGAGTTGCAGGACATTGCCAGCGGCGCTGCCGTGCTGGCCAGCGGCGGGGGTGGCAGCTACAGCGATGCCTGCGCCATCCTCCGGGAGCTGGCCGCCCAGCCGGGCACGGTGAGCATTCCGGTGCAGGACTACGATGGCGCCACCAATGCCTGCGTGCTGGCCATCATGGGCTCGCCCGATGCGGCGGAGGGATTGAATCTGGCGGCCATCACCCGGTCGGTGCAGAACACGGTGCAGGTGTTGCAGGGCGCCACGGGTGCGCCGCTGGGCGCCTTCATCCCCGTGGAGATCGGTCCCATCAATTCGCTGGTGCCGCTGATTGGGGCCACGCTGTACCCAGGCGGGGTGTGGGTGGTCAATGGCGACGGTGCCGGCCGTGCCGTGCCGCAGCTGCCGCAGACCACCTTCACCGGCAACCCCGAGCTGGCGCCGTGCCCCGCCGCGTTGGCCAGCGATGCCCAGGCCGCAGCCGACGTGCAGTCGGCCGTGCTGGGCGCAGCCACCGCAGCGCAGGTGGAGACGCTGGCGGGCGGCGTGGTGGGAGGGTTCGGCGGTTACTCGGGGATTGCCATGTGGCCGTCCAATGCGGGCAATGGTTACGCGCTGTCGGGCAGCTATATCCCCGGCACGCTGGAACAGGCGCGTGGCCTGGGTGAATTCCTGCGCAACGCGGGCGTGCCGCCGCCCACGGGCGCTGTGGCCGAAGCCATCCAGATGATCACCGGCCGCAGCAGCTTGCCTGTGGTCACCAACTTCTACATCACGGGCGTCACCCAGGCCACTACCAGCGCGTCGCTGGACACGGGCATCATCCGGCTGGACAACAACCCGGATCCGTCGCTCAGCACCGAGACGCACACCATTTACAACCTCAACGAAAACCTGATCATGTATTCGTCGCTGGCCCAGGCACCGGACGTGCTTGCGCCCGACTCGATCTGCTACTACTCCGAGGCCACGGGCCAGGGTTTTTCCAATGCCAGCGACGACCTCGCGCTGTACTTCGACGCAGCGACGGGCCGCAGCACCGGGCGGGCCGTGAGCGTGCTGGCCGTGCGCGCCGCGCCGCAGCTTTACAACACCCCCGGCGTGGTGGCCTCGTTTGCCGCGCTGCTGCGCAACCTGGGCTATGCGGGGGCCATGCCCGCCGCGTAAACCACCCGATGAAACCCGCAGCCACCGCCCCAGCGGCGGCTCATTCTGGTACGCCTTTTCATGCGTGACGACGAAGCCAATCTGAACAAGGACCGCCTGGCACTGGCCCTGGAGGCCGCAGGTCTGGACCTGTGGGAGAACGACCTCGTCACTGGCGCCGTCACCCGCAAGGCCACCAAGACCTTTGCCGAGCTCGGTTTCACCGAGGAGGAAATAGCCTCGGCCGTGCCGGACATCTACGGCCTCTTCCACCCCGATGACGTCGACACGGTGCGCCAGGCCGTGGCCGATCACCTCGCGGGCGTCACGCCGCAATACCGCTGCGAGTTCCGCCTGCGGTCCAAGCAGGGCGAGTGGGTGTGGTTTGCCAACTACGGGCGCATCATGGACACGCACACGGCCACGCCGGGACGGCGCCTGATCGGAGTGACGTTCAACATCGACGACCGCAAGCGCCGCGAGGACGAGATCGCGCAAATCAATCAGCAACTGGTCGAGCAAAACCGCCTGCTGCAGAAGCTCAACGGCACGCTGGAGCTGCTTGCTGCCAAGGATTCGCTCACCGGCCTGTGCAACCGCCGCACGCTGATGGAACTGGGGGCCAACGAATGCAAGCGCGCCGAGCGTTTTGGTCACCCGCTGTCGGTGCTGGTGGTGGACATCGATTTCTTCAAGGCTGTGAACGATGCCTGGGGCCATTTTTCAGGCGACCGCATGATTTGCGCCGTGGCCAATGTGTGCGCGGCGCGCCGCCGCAGCGGGGTAGACATCGTGGCGCGTTTTGGTGGCGAAGAATTCGTCATCGTGCTGCCCGAGACCGACAGCGCCAACGCGCTGCGCGCTGCGGAGGCGCTGCGCGCCGAAGTGGCCTCCATGAGCGTACCCGTGAACGACGAGGGCGTGCACCTTTCCGTCACGGTCAGCATCGGCGTGAGCACCGGGTTGCCGGGCAGGGAATACAGTTTTGAAGCCCTCGTCAACCGCGCCGACCACGCGCTGTACCAGGCCAAGGGCACCGGGCGCAACACGGTGTATTGCGCGGACTTGCCCTGAGCGCCGGTTGAAGATCTCGCAGCGACTTGCACTCCGCCCCTCCGGGCAGCACCTTGGCGGGACCGCCCTGCAGGTGCCTGAGCAGTTGGCTGCGGGCCTGGGCGGCCCCTGGCCCGCCAGCTGATCGCAGCCACCTTCGATCCTCTCTCTTCTTTTCGCTCCCTGCCATTTGCGCGCCCTGAAGCGCACGGGAGCAGGGTGCCTGCGCTGCCGCGAGATGCCCACCGCATACGCCACCCGGCGTATTTCGCAACAGCGTGCCGCTCTCCAGAATCCCTCCCAACGCTGCAGAGGTTGCCGGGCGGCCTGACACAGGCCACCGGGCACGCGCAGCGGATGGACTGGATTTTTCTTCCTGCACGCACCACCACCTCCTGGAGAAGCACACATGCAACGTCGTCATTCCCTCAAGGCCCTCGCGGCCGCCGCCGCGCTCGCCGGCCTGTCTGCATTGCCTGCCCATGCACAGGACACCATCAAGGTCGGGATCCTGCACAGCCTCTCGGGCACCATGGCCATCTCGGAAACCGTGTTGAAAGACACCGTGCTCATGGCCATTGACGAAATCAATGCCAAGGGCGGCGTGCTGGGCAAGAAGCTCGAGCCCGTGGTGGTGGACCCGGCCTCCAACTGGCCCCTGTTCGCCGAGAAGACCAAGCAGCTGCTGGGCCAGGACAAGGTCTCGGTGATCTTCGGCTGCTGGACCAGCGTGAGCCGCAAGTCCGTGCTGCCCGTGGTTGAAGAGATGAACGGCCTCCTGTTCTACCCCGTTCAGTACGAGGGCGAAGAGCTGTCCAAGAACGTGTTCTACACCGGCGCCGCACCCAACCAGCAAGCCATCCCCGCGGTGGACTACCTGATGAGCAAGGACGGAGGCAGCGCCAAGCGCTGGGTGCTGCTGGGCACCGACTACGTGTACCCCCGCACCACCAACAAGATCCTGCGCGCCTACCTCAAGTCCAAGGGTGTGAAGGACTCCGACATCGACGAGAAGTACACCCCGTTTGGCCACAGCGACTACCAGACCATCGTCGCCGACATCAAGAAGTTCAGCCAGGGCGGCAAGACGGCCGTGGTCTCCACCATCAACGGCGACTCCAACGTGCCTTTCTACAAGGAACTGGGCAACGCCGGTCTGAAGGCCAAGGATGTGCCGGTCGTCGCCTTCTCAGTGGGTGAGGAAGAACTGCGCGGCGTGGACACGAAACCGCTGGTGGGCCACCTGGCGGCCTGGAACTACTTCCAGTCCATCAAGAGCCCCGAGAACACCGCCTTCATCAAGAAGTGGAGCGACTACGCCAAGGCCAAGGGCATTGCCGGCCACAAGGACAAGCCGCTCACCAACGACCCCATGGAAGCCACCTACATCGGCATCAACATGTGGAAGCAGGCCGTCGAGAAGGCCAAGAGCACCGACGTGGACAAGGTGATCGCGGCCATGGCCGGCCAGACCTTCAAGGCACCCTCGGGCATCGTCTCCAAGATGGACGAGAAGAACCACCACCTGCACAAGAGCGTGTTCATCGGCGAGATCAAGGCCGACGGCCAGTTCAACGTGGTGTGGAAGACACCCGGCCCGGTGAAGGCCAAGCCATGGTCGCCCTACATCGAAGGCAACGACAAGAAGAAGGACGAGCCGGACGGCAAGAGCAAGCTCTGAGCACCCCCCTGAGGCGCTAGCGCGCCTTCACCCCCTCTCTCGAATCGCTGCGCGATTCGGGAGGGGGGACGCCGCCAGCGCACGCAAGCGAAGCGCCGCATGCGCGGCTTGGCGGCCCTTGCGCGGCGGCCCTGGCCTGGGCCCTGCGCGCTGCACAAGCCTGTTTTCTTTGACCTACCGGCCCCCTCATGTTTGCCTCATTATTTTTTCGCCTGATCGCCTGTGTGCTGCTGTGCGCAGCCGTGCAGGCGCACGCGCTCACAGCCGAGGCGGCGCGGGCCATGGCGGCGGGCGATACCGATGACCGGATCGCCGCGCTGCAGGCGGCCATCGCCACACCCGACGAGGCCACCGTGGCCTTCATCCGCGCCATGGCTGACGATGCGGTGAAGATCGCGGGCGACAAGGCCATCGTCATGAAGGACGGCAAGGGCCTGGACCCGGTGACGGCCACCGAGGTTTCCGTGCCCGACGACGCCGAGGACATCGTCAACAACAACCGCATGCGCGGCGAGTTCGACGCCGCGCTGGCGTCGCTGCAGCTCATGTCCGCTGACGTGGCAGAGCGCCGCAAGGCCATCGATGCGCTGCGCGAAGAGTCGGACGAGGCCCGGCTGCCGCTCATCGAGAAAGCCCTGGCCGGCGAGCAGGACGCTGCCCTCAAGACCCGCCTGGAAAGCATTCGCGCGCGCATCCTCATCAGCAGCAGCGATGCCGCCAACCGGCTGTCCGCCGCGCAGCACCTGGCCGCCAGCGGCAACCCAGCCACCCGCACCGTGCTGCTGGAGCAACTGCGTGGCGAGGAAGACCCCAAGGTCAAGGCAGCGCTGCACGCCGCACTGAAGACCGTGGAAGAGCGCCTGCAGTGGGGCGAGCGCCTGGCGGCCGTGTTCTCGGGCATCAGCCTGGGCTCCATCCTGCTCCTGGTGGCGCTGGGCCTGGCCATCACCTATGGCCTGATGGGCGTGATCAACATGGCGCATGGCGAGCTGATGATGATTGGCGCCTACGCCACGTACGTCATGCAGGGCGTGTTCCAGCGCTACTTTCCCGGCGCGTTCGACTGGTACCTGGTCGCTGCGGTGCCTGCCGCCTTCATGGCGTCGGCACTCATGGGCGCGGTGCTGGAGCGCGGCGTGATCCGCTTCCTGTATGGCCGTCCGCTCGAGACCCTGCTGGCCACCTGGGGCATCAGCCTGATGCTGCAGCAGCTGGTGCGCACCGTGTTCGGCGCGCAGAACGTGGGCGTGGAAAACCCCGCATGGATGAGCGGCGGCGTGCAGCTCATGGAGAACCTGCAGCTGCCCTGGAACCGCGTGATCATCGTCGCGTTTGCGCTGGCGGTGCTGGGGGGCGTGGCCTTCCTCATCAGCAAGACGCGCCTCGGCCTGTTCGTGCGCGGCGTCACGCAGAACAGGCCCATCGCCTCATGCATGGGCGTGAACACCGCCCGCGTGGACACCTATGCCTTTGCGCTCGGCTCCGGCATTGCAGGCCTGGCGGGCTGCGCTTTGAGCCAGGTGGGCAACGTGGGCCCCGACCTGGGCCAGGGCTACATCGTGGATTCGTTCATGGTGGTGGTGCTCGGCGGCGTGGGCCAGTTGGCGGGCACTGTGTACGCCGCGCTGGGCCTGGGTGTGCTGGGCAAATTCCTCGAGGGCTGGACGGGCGCCGTGCTGGCCAAGATTGCCGTGCTGGTGTTCATCATCATCTTCATCCAGAAGCGGCCGCAGGGCATCTTTGCGGTGAAGGGCCGCACGGCAGACTAGCTATGGAGCACCCCCCAGTGTCGCTTCGCTCCTTCCCCCCTCTCCTGTGGGAGGGGGGACGCCGCCAGCGCGGTGGGGCGGCCCTTGCGCGGCGGCTGCTGGCTTGTGTCGTGGCGGTGGCTGCGGCCTCGGGCAATGCCGAACGCTGAAAAGATATGACCATTCCAAATCCCATCCAATTGCCTGCACCCGCACCGCTGCTCACCCGCAGCGGCTGGTCGGCCTTCATCGTGGCGCTCATCGTGGTGTGCGCCGTGGCGCCGGTGCTCAACCTGTGGGTGCCGGCCGGCAGCGCGCTGCACCTGTCCGACTACGCTGTGGCGCTGCTCGGCAAGATCATGTGCTATGCCATCTGCGCACTGGCCATGGACCTGATCTGGGGCTACACCGGCATCCTGAGCCTGGGCCACGGTTTGTTCTTTGCGCTCGGTGGTTATGTGATGGGCATGTACCTCATGCGCCAGATCGGCCGCGACGGCAACTACCAAAGCGACCTGCCGGACTTCATGGTGTTCCTCGACTGGAAGGAGCTGCCCTGGCACTGGGCACTGTCCGACAGCTTCGTGGCGACGCTGGTCCTCATCGTGGCGGTGCCGGGGCTGATCGCCTTCGTGTTCGGCTACTTTGCGTTCCGCTCGCGCATCAAGGGCGTGTACTTTTCCATCATCACCCAGGCCATGACGTACGCGGCCATGCTGCTGTTCTTCCGCAACGAGACGGGCTTTGGCGGCAACAACGGCTTTACCGATTTCAAGCGCATCCTGGGCCAGCCCATCGCCACGCAGAACATGCGCATGTTGCTGTTCGTGCTGACGGGCATCACGCTGCTGGCGTTCTTTTTGCTGGCGCGCTCGCTGGTGCGCAGCAAGTTCGGCCGCGTGCTGCAGGCCGTGCGCGACGCGGAAAGCCGGGTCATGTTCTCGGGCTACTCGCCGCTGCCCTACAAGCTCACCATCTGGACCATCAGCGCCATGATGTGCGGCGTAGCCGGGGCGCTCTATGTGCCTCAGGTCGGCATCATCAACCCCGGCGAGATGAGTGCTGCCAACTCCATCGAGATCGCCGTGTGGGCAGCCGTGGGCGGGCGCGCCACGCTGATCGGTCCCATCGCCGGTGCCTTTATCGTCAACGGCGCCAAGAGCTGGCTCACCGTGACGGCGCCGGAGTTCTGGCTGTACTTTCTGGGCGCGCTGTTCATCGCCGTGACGCTGTTCCTGCCCGATGGCGTGGTAGGCCTGGTGAAGAAGCTGGCGAACAGGAACAAAACCAAGAAGCAAAGCACGGAAGGAGCCGCGCCATGACGCCCGACCTCATGGACGAAGGCGCACGACGCATCGCGTCTCGCAGCGCCCCGGCGGCCCTGGGCCAGACGGAGTCTGGGGGCCGCGCTGCGGGTTTCTCGCGCATCGCCACACCCGGTGAGGTAGACATTGCCCATGGCCGCATCCTGTACCTCGAAGACGTGAACGTGAGCTTTGACGGCTTCAAGGCCATCAACAACCTGAGCCTGGACATCGCCCCCGGCGAGCTGCGCTGCATCATCGGCCCGAACGGCGCAGGCAAGACCACAATGATGGACATCATCACCGGCAAGACCCGGCCCGACAGCGGCACGGTGTACTTCGGATCGACCATCGACCTCCTGCGCCACAACGAGCCCGAGATCGCGAGCTTGGGGATAGGCCGCAAGTTCCAGAAGCCCACGGTGTTCGAGCAGCTCACGGTGTTCGAAAACCTGGAGCTGGCCTTGAAGACCCACAAGGGCGTGAAGTCCAGCATGTTCTTCAAGCTCGATTCGGCGCAGTCGGACCGCCTGGCCGAGGTGCTGCACACCATCCACCTCGCGGACAGCGTGGCGCGCATGGCGGGCAACCTGAGCCATGGGCAAAAGCAATGGCTGGAGATTGGCATGCTGCTGATGCAGGACCCCAAGCTGCTGCTGCTGGACGAGCCGGTGGCGGGCATGACCGACGAGGAGACAGCGCGCACGGCCGAGCTGTTCCTGAGCTTGAAGGGCAAGCATTCGCTGATGGTGGTGGAGCACGACATGTCGTTCATCCGCACCATTTCCGAGATCGTGACCGTGCTTTGCGATGGGGCTGTGCTGGCCCAGGGGACGCTGGACCAGGTGCAGGCGGATGAGCGGGTGATTGAGGTGTACTTGGGGCGGTGATGGTGTTGGATCGCCCTGGCTTCCTGAAGCTTGCGGACGTCTGTTGTCCGCCCGGGTCGAGTTGGACGATGCCTGGGCACGTCGCCCCGCGCCCCGCCTTCAATGAGGCGCGCGTCACAGACTGGCGAGCGAGCATTCGTGTCCCGGCTTCGACAGGCTCAGCCGGAACGGTTGGGGAGGCGCCAAGGCTTCGACACGCCCGGCCTCTGCGTCGAGGCGCGAGTGACCGAAATCAAATGACTATCAAAACAATAGCTTCGAGCGCTTGATGAACAAGCGCTGGAAGCCAAAGGGCTCCAATATGCTCACCGTTCAAAACATCAACCAGTACTACGGCGGCTCCCACATCCTGCGCGACGTGAGCCTCACCGCCACCCCCGGCAAAGTCACCGTCCTGCTCGGTCGCAACGGCGTTGGCAAGACCACCCTGCTCAAAAGCCTCATGGGCCTGGTGCCCATCAAGAGCGGATCCATCTCCTTCGACGGCCGGCCCATCGACAAATCCACTCCGTATGAAAGAGCCCGTGCCGGCATCGGCTTCGTACCGCAAGGCCGCGAGATCTTCGGCCGCCTCACCGTCGAGGAAAACCTGCGCATGGGCCTGGCCTACAAGAGTGCCTCCACGCCCGTGCCGCCACACCTGTACGAGCTGTTCCCCGTGCTCAAGCAAATGCTCCACCGCCGCGGCGGCGACCTGTCGGGCGGCCAGCAGCAGCAACTGGCCATCGCCCGCGCGCTGGCACCGGGGCCGCGCCTCTTGATCCTGGACGAGCCCACCGAAGGCATCCAGCCCAGCATCATCAAGGACATCGGCCGCGTGATCCGCATGCTGGCCGACGAGGGCCTGAACGGCGAGAAGGTGGCCATCCTGCTTTGCGAGCAGTACTACGACTTTGCGCAGGAGTTGGCCGATGAGTACCTGGTGATGGAACGGGGTGAGGTCATCGCGCGCGGACCTGGCAGCGAGATGGAAGCCAAGGGCATTCGCAACTTGGTGGCGATCTAGCCATAAGCAGCCCCCTGAGCGACTGCGTCGCTTCCCCCTTCTCGCGCTGTGCGCGGGAAGGTGGAGGCAGCCAGCGCGGCGGGGCGGCCCTTGCGCGGCGGCTGCTGGCTTGGTCCGCGTCCGTTTTTGCAGTTTGCTGTCAGGATCAGTCAACCAGGAAAGTAGAGCGCGTCGATCGCCAGCGCGACGCGCTCTCCAGGATGACCACCGTGCACACCATCCAGGTTGCGCCCAGCAGCCATCCCGCCAGCACATCGCTGGCGTAGTGCACGTGCAGCACCACGCGGCTCCAGCCGGTGGTGAAGACGAGCAGGCCTGCGGCCATTGCAGCCGGGGCGTGCCAGGGGGGCGGGAGCAGCCGCGTGGCCAGGTAGGCGAGCATGGCGTAGGCCACCATGGACGCGCTGCTGTGGCCGCTGGGAAAGCTGTAGCCCAGAGCCTCGGCAACGCCATGCGTGTGTTCGGGCCGTACGCGTTCAAACACGTTCTTGAGGATCCTGGTCAGCACCCCGTTGCCGGCCAGGGCCAGCAGCCAGCCCGTGGCCAGCAGGCGGTGCTGGCGCCACCACAAGGCGCCTGTCACCGCCAGCGCAAGCGCCGTCAAGACCCAGGTGTCGCCCAGGTGGGTGAGCGTGGCAAACCACCGCAGTACATGGGTGTCTGCCTGCGCGCGCAAACCGGTCGCCAAGGCATCGTCCAGCACGCCCCAAGGGCCCTCGGCGCCGCTTTCCGCCAGTTCGGCCAGCATCACGCCGGCGACCGCCAGTGCGCCGCCGGCGGCGGCCATGGCCGCCAGCATCCACCAGCGGGCTTCTATCGGCACAAAACGGCGCAGCGGAGGGCCCGCGCGGCGCAGGCCGCGCAATCCGGCCAAACCCCCCAGGGCCAGAAGGGCCGACGCCAGCATGCCCGCCATCCACCAGCCCATGGGGTGCTGCGCAAGCAAGTGGCCGAGTTCGTGGGCGGGGCTGGTGGTGAGGGGCATGGGCAACGGTACTTCGGCATGAAGAAAAGGGAGCAGGGAAGGCCGGGGGAGCAATGCCATTGGCAGAACCGAAGATCACCCGAGAGTTCCCCGCGTCCAAACGTTGGCCCTGCGTCGCTGCCCTCCGCGCCGTTCTGTCGGCGCAGGCTGACAGGGCAAAGGCGCGGACACCGGCTGCCCGGCATTCTGGCGGTCGCGATCATGGAGTGCATTGCGTCAGGGCCTGCGATGCCGTCATGGCGTGTGCTTTTGTGAACGACCCGCGTTCGGCGCCTGATCCCTTCATTTCCTTCCCTCATGACTTCACCCGAGCGTCGCCCCGCTTCTCCCCTGGCCAGTGGCACGATCCACCTGGTGGTGCCGCGAAGGCCCGGCGCTGACCTGGATCTCCTGCGCGCCAAGCTCGAAGGCGTGGCGGCCCTGCAGGAGCACAACGTGGTGTGGCATGTTCCCCGCCAGCGCGGTGACATCGTGCGGCTGTCCCGTGACGCCGCGCAGGCGGCGCGCGCCGATGGGGGGCTGCTGGTCGCAGCGGGTGGCGACGGGACCATCAATGCCGTGGCGGTGGCCGCCTTGCGCGAGGGGATTCCCATCGGCGTCCTGCCCATGGGCACGTTCAACTACTTCAGCCGCGAGCACGGCCTCCCGCTCGACCCCGAAGAGGCTGTGCAAAACCTGCTGGCAGCGCTGCACGCGGGCGAGATGCGCCCGGTGCAGGCAGGCTTTGTGAACCAGCGGCTGTTCCTGGTGAATGCCAGCGTCGGCCTCTACCCCAAGCTGTTGGCGGAGCGTGAAAAAGCCTCCCAGCGCTTTGGGCGGTCGCGGCTGGTGGCGGTGATCTCTGCGGTGTGGAGCATGTTTCGCCCTGCATCGGGCCGCCGCTGGCGGGTGGTGATGAAAACCCACGAAGGCGCACGGGCGCGCCAGGAAGAGCATCTGGTCACCACGCTCTTCGTGGGCAACAACCCCCTGCAACTCGACCGCATGGGGATCCCCCAGGCTCAGACAGTGGCCGACGGCGGCAAGCTGGCGGTGGTGCTGCTTCAGCCTCAGGGGCGCTGGGCCGTGGCGCGCACTGTATGGAACGCCGCCACCGGCCAGCTGGGGCGCGACAGCGCGGTGACCAGCGTGGCGTGCACCGAACTCACCGTGGAGCCGGCCAGCTGGCGGCCGCCGCAGGTCAAGCTGGCCTTTGATGGCGAGCGTGAATGGACTGCGCCACCGCTGCACTTTCGCGTCAGTGATCGGCCCCTGTGGCTGGTGGCGCCCTCGGCGCTGATCCGCGATGACGGCCCGGCTGCCTCCGTGGCCTCCGAGCCCGCGCTGGCTGCGACGCAGCCAGCGCCCGAGGCCGGTTCCACTGGAGGGCTGGTGCCCGCATGACCACCCCGGCGTTGGCTCGCAGAAAGCCCCCATGCCTGTCCTGATGCATTTGTCGGACCTGCATTTCGGCGCCCACGACCCCGCCGTGTGCGCCGCCGTGCAACGGCTGGCACAGCGGCTGGGCGTGGACATGGCGGTGGTTTCGGGCGACCTTACACAGCGCGCGACGGCCCGACAGTTCGAACAGGCGGCGCGCTTCGTGCAGGGCCTGCATGCACGTTCCACGCTGGTGCTGGCGGGCAACCACGATTTGCCGCTCTACGCCTGGTGGCTGCGCTGGGGCCGGGCCTATGACCGCTTCGCTCAGCAGTTCGGCATGGACCAGGAGCCGGTACGGCAGATGGGTTCTTTTTATGTGGTGGGCGTGAACACGACGCGCGCCTGGCGGCACGAACGCGGCAGCCTGTCTGCGGCCCAGATCGATCACGTGGCCCGGCTGCTGGGGCGCGCGCCACCCGGTGCGTGGCGCATCGTGGCCAGCCACCATCCTTTGGTCGCGCCGGATGCCGCCGACCGCGCGCACCGGCCTCACCGTGCCGGGGAGGCTGTCCAGCGCTGGCATGTCGCCGGCGCGCATATGCTGCTGTCGGGGCACGCGCACCATCCGGCATTGCTGGAAGCTTACCCGGGCCTGTGGTGCAGTAGCGCGGGCACCGCGGTGTCGCACCGGCTGCGCCATGGGGAGCCCAACAGCCTGGTGGTGTTGGGCCTGGAAGCCTCCGGCGCCGTGCCGTCAGGGCAGGCCCGTACCGCCGCGCGCTGGGATTACGACAGCGACAGCGGGGAATTCATCTGCGTGCAGCGGCAGGCACTGGGTGCCGGCTGACGCTGGCGCCCGCCCGGTGGCGGCTGCGGTGTTTCCACGGCTTGACCAGCCCTGCGCAGCGGGCCTATCCTGACCGCGAGCCCGCTGGCCCAGGCCTGCGGTCCCCATGCACCCGCCGCCGGCCCACCGGCTGGACCCAAGCCCATGCACCATGAGATCCACCACGATGCCGTGCGCCGCCTGCAGGCGCTGATCGAGCGCGAGACCGGGGCGCCGCTGCGCGATGAGGTTCTTGCCGAGATGGCTGCCATCCTCCGACAGGGCGAGGGTCAGGACGGACCGGCTGGCGGGGACTTGCAGGCTGCGGCACCGCGTGAAGTCACCATCCTGCTGGCCGATCTGCGCGGCTTCACTGCGCTGTCGGGCTCGCAGCCGGCATCGGTGGTCATCGCCGCGCTCAACCGCTGCCTGGCGCGGCTGTCGGAGGTGGTCTTCAAGTACCAGGGCCGCATCGACAAGTTCATGGGTGACTCGATCATGGTGCTCTTCGGTGCGCCCGAGGCGCGCGAGGACGATGTGGACCGCGCGCTGATGTGCGCTGTGGAGATGCAGATCGCCATGCGCGAGCTGAACCTGGCGCACCTGCGGGAGCGGCTGCCCGAGGTGTTCCTGGGCATTGGCGTGAACACCGGGACCGTGATGGCGGGGCGCTTTGGCTCGGACGTGTATTCCGAATACACCGTGATTGGCGAGGCGGTGAACCTGGCTTCGCGCATCGAGGCGCTAAGCCTGCGCGGCCAGGTGCTGATCAGCGATGCCACTTACCAGCGCTGCTGGGGTCTGGTGTCCGCTTCGCCACCCATGCAGGTCTACGTCAAGGGCCGCACCCAGCCGGTAAGCCTGCGCGAGCTGATCGCCATTCCCTCGCACAAGCTCAAGGTGCCGCGGCAGGAGTTTCGCCGAAGCCACCGTGTGGACGCGCGCCTGCCCTGCCTGTGCCAGCGCATGCAGGACAAGATCGTGGTGCCGCACATCGTGCACGGTGCCATCCGCGACATCGGCTACCACGGCCTGCTGGTGGAGCTGATCGAGCCGCTGGAGCCCCGCAGCGAGGTCAAGCTGGAGTTCGAGCTGCCCCTGGTGGACTACCGCGTGGCCGATGTGTATGCGCGGGTCATCACGCTCAAGCAGGAGGGCGACGAGTGGGTGGCGGGGCTGGAATTCACCTCCATCAGCGCGGAGTGCCGGGCCAAGGTGCAGATGTTCGTGCAGCTGCTGGTGGCGCGCTGAACCTGGGCTGACAAGCCCAGCGCCCCTGCCGCTGGCGCCCTGCGGCTGGGCCGATGTCCCCGCGCCTGCACGGCTGCGCGGCGCGTGCTATGGTTACCAAAATCGGGTTTACCCCCGTAACTTCGTTTCTTTTTCCCACCTTTCTGGTTCCTCGCGCTGCTCGGCTTGCGCCGGCGCGGCGTTTCTCTGCTGCTGCCCATGACTGCGCCCTTGTCCGCCAAGACCTCCATTGCCGAAGCCCCCACCGACGACCGCACCCTGGTGCGTGCCGTATTGGCCCTGGGAGTGGGTGGCTTCTCCATCGGCACGGGCGAGTTCGTCATCATGGGCCTGCTGCCCGAGGTGGCGCGCGACATCGGCGTGAGCATTCCGCAGGCGGGGCACGTCATCAGCGCTTACGCGCTGGGCGTGGTGGTGGGCGCGCCGGTGCTGGCCGTGCTGTGCGCCCACTGGGGGCGGCGGGCGCTGCTCATGGCGCTGATGGCCGTGTATGCGCTGGGCAATTTCGCGTCGGCACTGGCGCCGGGCTACGGCTCGCTCACGGCCATGCGCCTGTTCACTGGCCTGCCCCACGGCACCTACTTTGGCGTGGCCGCGCTGGTGGCTGCAGCGCTGGCGCCGCCGGGGCGCAGGGCGCGCGCGGTGGGCTGGGTGATGCTCGGCCTGACCACCGCCACGCTGGTGGGTGTGCCCCTGGCCGCGGCTTTGGGTGAACACTTCGGCTGGCGTGCCGCGTTTGTCTTCGTGGGCTTGATTGCCGTGGCCGCCGTCGTCATGGTGCGCCTGTGGGTGCCCGCCATGCCCGCGTCGCACGGCGCCAGTCCGTTGCGCGAGCTGGGCGCGCTGGCACGCAAGCAGGTGTGGTTCACGCTCGGCATCGGCGCCATCGGTTTTGGCGGCATGTTCGCGGTGTTCAGCTACATCAAGCCCACGCTGATCGAGGTGGCCGGCATGCCGCCCGCTCTGGTGCCGTTCGTGCTGTCGCTGTTCGGCCTGGGCATGGTGGTGGGCAATGTGGTGGGCTCGCGCATGGCCGACAAGGCGCTCATGCCCACGGTGGGCAAGGTGCTGCTGTGGTCCATTGCGGTGATGGTGCTGTTCGTTCCCGCCGCGCACCACCCCGCGTCGGCTGCCGTGGCCACGTTTGTGCTGGGCACCCTGGTGGCCATTGGCCCTGCACTGCAGATCCGCCTGATGGACGTGGCGGGAGATGCGCAGACGTTGGCCGCCGCGCTCAACCACTCGGCCTTCAACGTGGCCAACGCGCTGGGCGCGTGGCTGGGCGGCATGGGCATTGCGGCGGGCTTTGGATGGACCTCCACCGGTTGGGTGGGCGCCGCGCTGGGCTTGGGCGGGGTGGCCATGTTTGCGTGGTCCCTGGCCAGCGAAAGAAAAAGTCGCCTGCAGACTCCGGCCCGGGCGTAGCGGCTTTGCGACACCCGGCCGCCGTTGGCCTGAATGCCGCAGCGTTGTGCGTTACATTGCCTGCGGGCCGGCCTTTCTGCCAGCCACGTCGCTCGGACGGTTCCGGGCGCTTACGTGAAAGTCACACCGCATGTCTGCATCGCAGGGCAAGCGCCGTTTTGCGCGCATCGATCGCCTCCCTCCCTACGTCTTCAACATCACGGCCGAGCTCAAACTCGCTGCCCGCCGCCGGGGCGAAGACATCGTCGACATGAGCATGGGCAACCCCGACGGGGCCACGCCGCCGCACATCGTCGCCAAGCTCACTGAAGTGGCCCAGCGGCCCGACACCCACGGCTACAGCGCCAGCAAAGGCATACCCCGCCTGCGCCGCGCGATCAGCCACTGGTACAAGGACCGGTACGCTGTCGATATCAACCCCGACACCGAGGCCATCGTCACCATCGGCTCCAAGGAAGGCCTGGCGCACCTGATGCTGGCCACGCTGGACCGGGGCGACACCGTGCTGGTGCCCGACCCGAGCTACCCCATCCACATCTACGGCGCCGTGATCGCGGGCGCCGACATCCGCAGCGTGCCGGTGGCGCCGGATGTGGATTTTTTTGCCGAACTGGAGAAGGCCATCCGCGGCAGCTACCCCAAGCCCAAGATGATGATCTTCGGCTTCCCCAGCAACCCCACGGCGCAGTGTGTGGACCTGGGTTTCTTCGAGCGCGTGATCGCCCTGGCCAAGAAGCACGACATCCTGGTGGTGCACGACCTGGCCTACGCCGACATCGTGTACGACGGCTACCGCGCCCCCAGCATCATGGAGGTGCCCGGCGCCAAGGATGTGGCAGTGGAGTTCTTCACCCTGAGCAAGAGCTACAACATGGCCGGTTGGCGCGTGGGCTTCATGGTGGGCAATGCCGATCTGGTCGCGGCCCTGGCCCGCATCAAGAGCTACCACGATTACGGAACTTTCACGCCCTTGCAGGTGGCCGCCATCGCCGCGCTGGAGGGTGACCAGCAGTGCGTGAAAGACATCGCCGCCCAGTACCAGCGCCGCCGCGACGTGCTCTACAAGGGCCTCACCGAAGCCGGCTGGGCCGTGGACTGCCCCAAGGCCAGCATGTACATCTGGGCCCGCATCCCCGAGCCCTACCGCGCGCTGGGCTCGCTGGAGTTTGCGCGTCAGCTGCTCGACAAGGCCAAGGTGTGCGTGTCGCCCGGCATCGGCTTTGGCGACCATGGGGATGAGTACGTGCGCTTTGCGCTCATCGAGAACGAGGCGCGCATCCGCCAGGCCGTGCGTGGCATCCGCGCCATGTTCAAGGCCGATGGGTTGCTAAAGGTGCCGGTACCGATGACGGCCTGAGCGGTGCGGCCGGCACGGCAAGCGCCGGCATGCTGTGCGCAATTGGGGAATCGGCTGACGGCACCGCCTCGGCTCTTCGGACATACTCGCAGTCCATGCCGGAAAGTACGCCCACCGAGAAGAACTCGCCGCTTCAAGCCAGCGCGTCCGTGCGATGGCTGCGCCTGCTGGCACTGCTCAGCGTGGGCGTGCCGCTGTGCATCTACATCATCTTTGGTGTGGGGCGCTATGTCTCGGCGAAGGACGACATTGAGGCGCGGGTCAGCCGGTCCCTGCGGGTGGCCCATCAGCACACCACCAAGGTCATTGCGGCTTCGGTCGCCTTGCAGGACAAGGTCCTGCCTTTGGTCAACGGCAAGAATCCGCGCGAGCTGCGCAGCAGCGAGGCGGCCCTGCACGAGGCGCTGCGTGCCCGCACCATCGACCAGCCGCAAATCCAGTCCATCCTGGTCCTCGATGCGCAGGGCAAGCCCCTTGCCAGCAGCCGCCTGCTGCCGTTTCCGCAGGTGGACATGTCGGACGGCGAGTACTTTCGTGTTCACCGCGATGGGCTGCAAACGCCCCACCTGGCCAAGCCCATCGTCACCCGCACTTCGAAAGAGCGGGTGCTGAACCTGAGCCTGGGTTTTGTCGACGACCAGGGGCAGTTTGGCGGCGTCATCAATGTCAGTCTGCTCACCTCGTACTTCGGCCTTTACTATGGCGATATCGTGGCAGGCGATCCCGAGCTCACCATCAGCCTGTTTGGCCAGGGGGGCGAGATCTACACCCGTTGGCCCGATTTGCCGGAAGGGACTGAGCGGCTGGCACCCCATGGCCCCGTGATGCAACGCCTTGCCCGTGGTGATGAATCGGCGCAGCTGCGCGGCATCTCGGCCATCAACGGCAAGAACAGCTTTATCTCCTATCGCAAGGTGGGCAACTACCCCCTCTACATTGCCGCAGGCAGGAGCCTCTCGGCGCTGCGCGAAGAGGTGCTCGAAGAGCTGGCCATCCTGTTTGCCATGGGGGCGCTGCCCGTGGCGGCGCTGTTCCTCACGGCCACGATCGCGCTGCGCAACGCGCGCACCGTGCTGCTGACGATGGAGCGGCTGGAAAAAGAGATTGAGACCCGCCGCCGCGCCGAGGAAGCGCTGCTGCAGGCCCAGAAGCTCGAAGCGCTGGGGCGGCTGACCGGTGGTGTGGCGCACGACTTCAACAACGCCTTGATGGTCATCGCCAACAATCTGTTCCTGCTCAAGCGCGCATCGCCGGAGGTGGGGGCCAAGCAGATCGACTCGATGTCGCGGGCCGTCAAGTCGGCCACCAACCTCACGCGGCAGCTGCTGGCTTTTTCGCGCCGCCAGCCGCTGGTGGCGGAACACGTGGTGCTGCAGGACAAGCTGCCTCCCATGAAGGACCTGTTCACGCCCGTGCTGGGCAGCAAGGTGCAGCTGAGCGTGCAGGTGGACCCTGACACTGCACCCGTCGTGCTTGACGTGGCCGAGCTGGAGCTGTCGCTGCTCAACCTGAGCATCAACGCGCGCGATGCCATGCCCACGGGCGGGGGGCTCGCCATTCACGCCCGCAATGCGCGCAACGACGAAACCCCCGAGGGTATGCAGGACATGGTGGTGATCGAAGTGCGGGACACCGGCGTTGGGATTCCCCCGGAGCTGCTGAACAAGGTGTTCGAACCCTTCTTCACCACCAAGGCCGTGGGCGAGGGCACGGGCCTGGGCCTGAGCCAGGTGTATGGCATGTGCGAGCGCATGGGAGGGCGAGCGAAGATCTCCAGCGCCTTGGGTGCAGGGACCTGCGTCAGCCTTTTCTTCCCGCGCGCGGCGCACCAGCCGGTGGCCGCCGAGTCCGGTCCGGCGCCCGCGCTGGAGCCTCTGGATCAGAGCGTGCTTCTGGTGGAAGACAACGATGAAGTGGCCGCCTCCATGGTTCCCATCCTCGAGTCGCTCGGTTGCCGTGTCACCCGCGTGGACCGCGCCGCGAAGGCGCGCCAGCTGCTGGAGGACGGGTCACGCCCCGACATCATCCTTTCAGACGTGGTGATGCCCGGAGAGATGGACGGCGTGGCGCTGGCCCAGCACATCCGCCAGGCTTGGCCCGCACAGCGCCTGTTGCTGATGACGGGCTACGCCGAGCAGCTGGAAAACATCCGGCACCTGGGGTTCCATGTGCTGCCCAAGCCCTGCACGCCGCAGATGCTGTATGCGGCGATGGTGAGGGGCACCAAATAGCTCACGCACCGCCGCTGGCTTGAGCGGCGGCGCATCGTCCCGGCATATGGGGTGAGCGGGATGGCCTGCGGCGGACGCTCGCATGGAGTGCGCGATGCGGCAGGAGACCCGCCGCCTACATCGCCCAGATCCGCGGCGCGGCCGCATCCAACCCCCACAGCGCCTCCCGCCAAGCTGCCCGCACGGCCTTGAGCAGCTTCATCGCGGGTTCCACCTGCGGCGCCAGCACGCGCACCACCACCATGCGGTCGTTGGGGCTGGTGGCGCCCGCGGTCGCCTTGACCTGGGGATGCGCGTCCATCACTGCGCGCGCTGCGTCCAGGGCCGCATCGCGGCGCGTGCGGCTGAGCGCCGTGCCCGCGGCCAGAAACATGCTGGCCATGCAACGGTGGCCTGCCAGGCCCAGGGGGCTGTTCAGCAGGCGGTCGTCGGTGGCGTCGATGAGGCCGCGCTCCAGCCATATGCCGGGCACCTCGAGGTGCTGCACGAAGCGGCCGGTTTCAAAAGGCTGGTTGGCGTGGGGCAGGCCGAGCGCAGTCACGTCCCAGCCCATGCATTCGGCGCCGGACGCGAGGTGCAGAGTGAGGTGGTTCTCGGCGTGGCAGGCGTTGTAGCAAAGCGCCTCCAGCGGCAGCCATTCCAGGCGGGCGCGTTCCGCCAGCGTGAGGTGCGTGCGCTGCAGAGCCAGTGGCCCTGTGGACCGGTAAAAGCGCGTGGCCCCCGGCGTGGTGACCAGGCCGTGTGCTCCAGCCGCCACCGTGGCGGTGATGTCCAGCGTGTCGCCGCCCACCAGTCCGCCGGGCGGGTGCACCAGCACGTTGTGGCAGACGGCGCCGCCCTCGGGGTATAGGCTTTGCAGGATGCGCAGGGGGCCGTGGTGTGCAAAGCGGGCGACGGTGCGCGCGCCTTCCAGGGCGTAGTCCAGTTGGAGGCGGGCGTGCCAGGGCATACGTGATGGGTGAATGCTATTAAATTTATAGCTGCTTGCGCTTTATCAACGGGCGCTGCAGCCGATTTTGTTCAGCAAGCACATTCCGTTCCCTGCGAGCACGCGGCAGAGGAGCTCATGGCAGCCAGGGCTTCAGCCACCCCAGGCCGTCCGACGTGGCGTGTGGCGCTGCACCGCGCGCGGGCCGGTACTCGCAGCCGATCCAGCCGTCGTAGCCCAACTGGTCCAGCAGCTGGAAGAGGTAGGGGTAGTGCACCTCGCCCACATCGGGCTCGTGGCGCTCGGGCACGCCTGCGATCTGCACATGCCCCACGTTGCCGCCGGGCAGGTATTGGCGGATCTTCATGGCCAGGTCGCCTTCCACGATCTGGCAGTGGTACAGGTCCATCTGCACTTTCACGTTGGCCGCGCCAATCTCGGACACCAGCGCGTGTGCTTGGTCCTGACGGTTCAGGAAGAAGCCGGGCATGTCGCGGCCGTTGATGGGCTCCAGCAGGATCTGGATGCCATGCGGCGCGGCCAGCCCGGCGGCCCAGCGCACATTGGCGATGTAGGTGGCGCGCACCGCGGCTGCATCCGCACCCTGCGGCACCAGGCCGGCCATCACATGGATGCGCGGGCATTGCAGCGCCTGGGCGTATGCGATGGCCTCGGCGATGCCGCCCTGAAACTCTGCCTCGCGCCCGGGCACGCAGGCCAGGCCGCGCTCGCCCGCACCCCAATCGCCGGGCGGAGCGTTGAACAGCACCTGCTGCAGTCCGTGGGCACGCAGTCGTTCGGCCAGATCGGGGGCGGGGTAGGCGTAAGGAAAGAGGTATTCCACCGCCCGGAAACCATCATGCGCGGCGGCGGCAAAGCGGTCGAGAAAGTCCACGTCGTTGTAGAGCATGGACAGGTTGGCGGCAAAACGGGGCATGGGTGTGCGGGCTTCTTGCGGGGCAGGCAGACCGGGCGAATGTATCGCACGCCTGGCAGCCCATCGCATGGGCCAGCACAATGGCCGGTCGAACACTGAACCTGCTGCCAGGCCCCTCTGGTTCACTTTTGGAGCACTTCACAGCCATGCCGGACGAACACCCTCCCGCCGATCCCGCCACCTTGCCCGCTGCCGCGCTGGATGTCCTCACCGTCGGCGAGCCCATGGCCCTGTTCATGGCCCTGCAGCCCGGCGAGCTGCATGCCGTGGCCGACTTCCGCCGAGTGGCCGCCGGGGCCGAGCTCAACGTGGCCACCGGCCTGGCCCGCCTGGGCTTGCGCACCGGCTACATCACGCGGCTGGGCAACGACTCGTTCGGCCGCTTTTTGCGCGGTGTGCTCGCGCACGAAGGAATCGATGCGCGCTACGTGGCGGCCGATGCCGTCCACCCCACGGGCTTCATGCTCAAGACCCGCGCCGACGACGGCAGCGACCCGCAGATCGAGTACTTCCGCCAGGGCTCGGCCGCCAGCCACCTGAGCGTGGCGGACGCGCCCCCGGCAGAGGGCCGCCCCACCGCCTTTGCGGCACGGCACCTGCACCTCACGGGCATCACGCCAGCCCTGTCGCCCACGGCGCGCGAGCTGGTCTTTCATCTGGCGCAGCAGGCGCGCGCGGCCGGGGCCTCCATCTCGTTCGACCCCAACTTGCGGCCGCGCTTGTGGCCCTCGCCGCTGGCCATGGCCGAGTGCCTCAACGCCCTGGCGGCCTGCAGCGACACCGTGATGCCGGGCCTGGCCGAGGGGCGCCGGCTCACCGGCAGGCAAACGCCCGAAGACATCGCGGCCTTTTACCTGGACCAGGGCGCACAGCAGGTAGTGGTCAAGCTTGGCCCGGAAGGCGCGTATTTCGCACAGCGCGGCGGTGCCTCGGGCATCGTCCCGGGCCGGCCCGTGGAACGCGTGGTCGACACCGTCGGCGCAGGCGACGGCTTTGCCGTGGGGGTGATCAGCGGGCTGTTCGACGGACTGACGCTGGCCCAGGCCACAGCCCGCGGCAACGCCATTGGCGCGCGCGTAGTGCAGTTTCCAGGCGATGCACAGGGGTTGCCCACGCGGGAGGAACTCGCCGCTGCCGGCGGGTAATGCGGAGGGTTTCTTGGGCTCGCAGTCCTTCTGGCCCGTGTGCCTGCGGGCTGGATCGCAAAGGGGCTGCCCAGCCTTCGGTCCCGCCCTGGATGTGGGGGTAAAAAAACAAAGAGTGACAAGGCGGCGCACATTGGTTAAAACCATGCAAAACTTTTACTCGCATCCCTTCAGCGCATTGCTCTGCGCCGCCCGTGCAGCAGCCGTCCCTGGTCTGGGCGGTGGGGTCGCGCAGGTGACATCTCCATGACAAAAAACTCGGCCACCGTCCGGTGGCTTCCTGGCTTGCCGGGGACAGGCGTGCTAAGCCGCGGCAGCGCGACTGATTTACCTGATTCCGTCCTACAGATGCACCGGGCGTAGGCCGACACGCATCTCCGCTTTCCTCCACACCATCTTTTCATGCCGCGCTATCACTTCATCACAGGCTTGCCCCGCTCGGGCTCCACCCTGTTGTCCGCCTTGCTGCTGCAGAACCCGCGGTTCCATGCCGGTATGACGAGCCCTGTGGGCAGCCTGTTCAAGGGCATGCTCAATCAGTTGGGCGCTGGCAGCGAGTTCGGACCCGTGGTCACCAAGGAGCAGCGGCGCAGGCTGGCACGCGGCCTGTTCGAGAGCTACTACGCAGACCATGCGCAGAGCAAGGAAGTCATCTTTGACACCAACCGCATGTGGAGCGCGCAGATGCCGGCGCTCATGGACCTCTTCCCAGGGGCCAAGGTCATTGCCTGTGTGCGCAATGTCGCCTGGGTGATGGACAGCATCGAGCGCCGCTACCGCGCCAATCCGTACGAAACCACCCGCCTGTTCACCGACGACACCGAGCGCAACACCGTGTACAGCCGCGTAGATACGCTGGCCCAGCGCAACCGCATGGTGGGTTATCCCTGGACCGCACTCAAGGAAGCGTTCTATGGCGAGCACGCCAGCGCATTGCTTCTGGTGGATTACGAGCTGCTGGCGCAGGCACCGCAGCGAGTGCTGCCCCTGGTGTACCAGTTCCTCGGCGAGCCGGAATACACGCACGACTTCGACCAGGTGAGTTACGACGCACCCGAATTTGACGAGGCCCTGGGCCTGCACGGCCTGCACCAGGTGCGGCCCCAGGTCGGCTTGCAACGGCGTGAGACCATCCTGCCACCGGACCTTTTCGAGCAGTACAGCAAGCTGTCGTTCTGGCAGCATCCGGCGAACAGCCGAGCCAGTGTGATCACCCCCAAGATGCAGCCAGAGGCGCCCCTGAAGAGGGCAGCGCCATGAACCGGATCTGCTGCGCCCCCATGGGCGGCGCTCCTTTCTGAACGGGCACGGCGAAAAGCGCAGCCCCTTTTGTCCGTCCCCTCACCCCATCATCCTTATGACCATTGATCCCAACACCGACCTGGCCAGTAACGCGGCCCCACGTGAAATAGTGTTCGTCGACAGCCGCGTGAGGGATGCGGAGACGCTGCTCAAGGGTTTTCCGCCAGATGCCGAGGTAATTTTTCTCGAAGCCGGCGAAGACGGTCTGCAGCAGATGGCCGAAGTGCTGGGCGCAAGGGGGGACGTGGGCACTGTCCATGTGGTGGCCCATGGCAGTGAAGGCCAACTGTGGCTGGGCACCACGTTTCTCGACTCCAGCACCCTGGCTGACCATGGCGATGCACTGGCAGCCATTGGCCGGGGCTTGACCGCCGACGGCGACCTTCTGGTGTACGCCTGCAATCTGGCGCAAGGCGAGGCGGGAACGCAGTTTGTCGCCAGCCTGGCGTCGCTGACCGGGGCGGACGTGGCGGCCAGCGACGACCGCACGGGGGCCGGAGGGGATTGGGAGCTGGAGATCAGCACCGGCGCCATAGATGGTGCACGGGTGCTTTCCGGCGAGGCTCTGGATGACTATGCCTGGGGCCTGGCCACGTGGACCGCCACCAACAACCTCAACAGTGGTGTTGGCTCCCTCCGCTCTGCGATCGCATCCGCGCAGAACGGTGACATCGTCACGTTCAACACCGGTATGACTGTCGGACTGACGCAGGTGCTGGTGGTCGGCAGAAACATCACGATCGACGGCGACCTGAACAACGACAACGTGGCCGACGTCACCATAGACGGCCAGTACCGCACCCAGGTCTTTAGCGTGACGGGGGGCACGACGGCGACTTTTGATGGGTTGGTGATCACCCGGGGAATGACGGCGGGCAATGGCGGCAACGGTGGGGACAACGCCATGATCGCCCAGGGTGGTGGCATCTACAACGCCGGCACGCTGACCATCCGGAACACCACCGTGACTGCGAATGCCGCGTCAGGCGGCGGTGGCGGGGGCGGCGTGACGCCCCAGTACGCCGGTGGCGGCGGTGGCGGCGGTGGCGCGATCACCGGAGGGACCGGGGGCCGGGGCGGCGATACGCTGAACGCGACGGGCTCCAGTGGCTCGGCCGGCCAGGGCGGCGCCGGCGGCGGATTCTTCAACATGGGGGGGCGTGGCGGTTCTTCCACGGGGGGCGCGGGCGGCGCCGCCTACCCGGGTTACAGCACAGGTTCTGCCGGCGGCACGGCCGCCAGCGGCGGTTTGTCCATCGGTGGCGGCGGCGGTGGCGACGGCTACAACGACATCGGCGGTGCCGGCGGCGGAGCGGTGGGCGGGATTTTCAATGACAGCGGCGCGACCTTGAGGATCATCGGCAACTCGGTCATTTCCAATAACGTGGGCGCAGGTGGCGGCGGCGGTGGCGGCGGCGCCGGTGGGGGTTACACGCATACGGGCGGCGCGGGTGGGGTCGGGGTCGGCGCCATCTGGAACAGGGGGGCGATCCTGATCACCTCCGGCAACTTCGCAGCGCTGTCCGGCAATGTCGGCGGCAGCGGCGTGGGAGGGACGAGTGCGGGTAGCGCCGGCGTTTCTCCGGCTTCGGTGTCGAATATCTATGGCGACGGTGGCACCGTCAACACCAACTATGTGCCGGACGAAACGCCCCCCACTGCGACGGTCGTGGTGGCGAACACCAGCCTGAACTCCGGCGGCACATCGCTGGTCACCATCACCTTCTCCGAGGCCGTGACGGGCCTCACCGCAGCGGACCTGACGGTGCAGAACGGCACCATCGGCACCCTGAGCAGCAGCGACGGGGGCATCACCTGGACTGGCACGCTGACTGCGGCCAGCAACATCACCGATACCACCAACGTCATCACCCTGAACAACAACGGCGTCGCGGACCTGGCCGGAAATGCGGGCGTGGGCACCACCGATTCGAACAACTACGTGGTGAACGACACCGTGGCGCCCACGGCAAGCATCGTGGTGGCCGACACGGCGCTGCGCGCTGGCGAGACGTCCTTGGTGACCATCACGTTCTCCGAGGCGGTCAGCGGCCTGACTGCCGGCGATCTCACGGTGGCCAATGGCGCTCTCACGGGCCTGAGCAGCAGCGATGGCGGTATCACCTGGACCGCCACCCTGACGCCGGATGCAGACATCACGGACACCAGCAACATGGTGGTGCTGGACAACACGGGGGTGGCGGACCTGAATGGCAATGCCGGTGTCGGCACCACCAATTCCAACAACTACGCCATCGACACCCTGCGCCCCACTGCCACCATCGTGGTGGCGGACACCGCGCTCAGCGCGGGCGAAACATCGGTGGTCACGATCACCTTCAACGAGGCAGTGAGCGGCTTCACCACCGCCGACCTGACAGTGGCCAACGGCACGGTGACCGGCCTGAGCAGCGCCAACGGCGGCATCACCTGGACCGCCACGCTGACGCCGAGCGCCAGCGTGAGCGACACCACCAACCTGATCACCCTGGCCAACAGTGGCGTGGCCGACCTGTCCGGCAACGCCGGCACCGGCACTACCGACTCCAACAACTATGCGATCGATACCCAGCGCCCCACCGCCACGGTCGTGGTGGCAGACACCGCGCTGAGCGCAGGTGAAACATCGCTCGTGACTGTCACCTTCAGCGAGGCCGTGACTGGTTTCACCCTGGCCGACCTGACGGCTGCCAACGGTTCCCTGAGCGGGCTTTCCAGCAGCGATGGCGGCATCACCTGGACGGCGACCCTCACGCCGACCGACGGCATCAACGATGCGACCAACCTGATCACGCTGAACAACGCAGGGGTTGCCGATATCGCCGGAAACGCGGGCACCGGCACCACCAATTCCAACAACTACGCCATCGAAACGCAGCGCCCGACGGCCACCATCGTGGTCAGCGACAACGCGCTGAGCATTGGCGAGACCTCGCTGGTGACCATCACCTTCAGCGAGGCGGTCGCCGGATTCACCAATGCGGATCTCACCATCGACAACGGCACGTTGAGCGCCGTCAGCAGCGGCGACGGCGGCATCACCTGGACGGCAACCTTCACCCCGGCCAGCGACATCACCGACACTGCCAACCTGATCACGCTGGACAACACCGGCGTGCAGAACGCCTCGGGCAACGCCGGCAGCGGCACCACCGTTTCGAACAATTACGCCATCGATACTCAGCGACCCACCGCGACCATCGTGGTGGCGGACACGGCATTGGGTGTCGGCGAGACCACCACGGTGACCATCACCTTCAGCGAACCGGTGACCGGTTTCAGCCTGGCCGATCTGACCGCGGCCAACGGCGCGTTGTCCGGATTGGCCACGTCGGACAACATCACCTATACCGCGACATTCACCCCGTCGGCGGGTATCACCGATTCCAGCAACCTCATCACGCTGGACAACACCGGGGTTGTCGATGTGGCGGGCAACGCCGGTTCGGGCACCACCGATTCAAATAACTACCAAGTCGATTCCCAGCGCCCCACGGCCACCATCGTGGTGGCGGACACGATGCTGTCGGCAGGCGAAACGTCCCTGGTGACGTTCACCTTCTCCGAAGCCGTGACCGGTTTCGACAATACCGACGTGAGCGTGGCGAACGGCACGCTGAGCCCGGTCACCACCAGCGATGGCGGCATCACCTGGACGGCAACCTTCACCCCGGACAGCGGCGTCACCGACACTTCGAACATCATCGTCCTCAACAACGCGGGCATCAGTGACGCAGCGGGCAACGCCGGCACCGGAACCACCAACTCCAACAACTACCAGGTCGACACCAACGTCCCGACAGGCACCATCGTGGTGGCTGACACGGCACTGAGCGTTGGTGAGACCTCTATCGTGACCGTGACCTTCAATTCGGCGGTGAACGGTTTCGACAACGCCGACCTCACGGTCGAGAACGGAACACTGAGCGGTTTGGCGAGTACCGACGGGGGTGTGACCTGGACCGCCACCTTGACCCCCTCTGCCAATATTTCCGACACGAGCAACGTGATCACGCTGGACAACACCGGCGTGCGCAATGCGGCCAACAACGCCGGGGTCGGGACCACGGTCTCCAACAACTATGCGGTGGACACCGCGCGGCCGACCGCCACCATCGCCGTGGCAAGCGCCGTGGTGGCAGCGGGCGAAACGTCCGCGGTGACCATCACGTTCAGCGAGGCGGTCGCTGGCTTTACCACGGCCGATCTGACGGCCGAGAACGGGTCGCTTTCGGGCCTGGCCAGCAGCGATGGCGGCGTGACCTGGACGGCAGTGTTCACGCCCACGGCCGGCGTGACGGACACCAGCAACATCATCACGCTGGACAACAGCGGCATCGCCGATCTGGCGGGCAACGTCGGCTTGGGCACGACCGATTCCAACAACTATGGCGTGGACACAGCGCCGCCCGTGCTGGGCAGCGCGACGGTCAATGGCAACCGACTCGTTCTCACTTACACCGACGCAACCGGCCTCGATGCTGTCAACGTGGCACCCGGTGGCGCCTTCACCGTGCAGGTGGGTGCCAGCACGAATGCGGTCACCGGCGTGGCCGTCAACGCAACAGCGGGAACCGTGACACTGACGCTCACAACGCCCGTGGTGGCTGGCCAGGCGGTGACCGTTGCCTACGCCGACCCCACCGTTGGCAACGACGCCAATGCGATCCAGGATGCCGCCGGCAACGACGCTGCCAGCTTCGCGGCAACGGCCGTGACCAATCTCACGCCCGTCGTCTCCGACCCTGAGCCGCCCTTGCCACCCCCACCTCCGCCTCCGTTCCCCGGCGTGCCCGACAACGACGGCATACCGACCATCATCGAAGACCAGGCCCCCGGCATCCCCGGCCCTGGCGGCACCACCGTGGCAGGCGATGGCAACGGAGACGGCATCCGGGACAGCGAGCAGGCCAGTGTGGCCTCGATCGGCTTCGTCGCCAGCCCGACCGGAGAGAGCAATCCTGGCAGCGCGCCACCCACTTTCACCACCCTGGTCGGCAGCAGCCAGGACGGCAAGGTGAGCGGCGATCCCACCAACTCCCGCATCCTCAGCCTGACCCAGAAAGACGCTCCACCCGATCTGCCCGAGGGGCTCGAGGCTCCGATCGGGCTCGTGAGCTTCACTGTGCAGCTGGGGCAGGGCAAGACCAGCGAGAGCTTCAGCCTCTATGTCGACCCGGCGCTGGGCGTGAACGGCTACTGGAAGCAGGACAGCAGCGGCACCTGGACGAACATTGCCAGCGAGCCCTACGGCGGCGAGATGGTGATGGAGGGCGGGCGGCTTCGGCTGGACTTCCAGATCGTCGACGGTGGGGAGTTTGACGGCGACGGCCTGGTGAACGGCGTCATCACCGACCCAGGGGCGCCTGGGCACATGCCGCTGTCGATCGTGGGGCAGTCACCCGACATTGGGCAAACCCCTTTCTGGTTCTGAGTGGCCCCACCCCCGTCCACGATTTCTCCGTTTTTGACACCATGAAACAAACCATCCCTGCACCCATGCAACATCCATCTCTTCCGCCGGCAGCAGCCACGGCAAAGCACGCCGCCATGCGGCCTGCAGCAGCCCTCGCCATGACCCTGGCCGTGGCCGGGCTGCTCGCCGGCTGTGGCGGAGGGGGCGGTGGCGAGGCAGGGCCAAGCATCGACCCGGCACAACTCAAGGGCCGCTGGGTCACGGCATCGGGCGCCACGCCCGCCGTGACGGCGGTGGTGGTGCCCGATGCCTCCGGCACAGCCAGCGCCTGGCTGCTGAACCAGGACGCCAGCCGTCTCGTCAAGCTGGTGGTGCGCAGCGACAGCAGTGCCAATGGCAAGTCCTACGCGCTGGGGCAAGGCAATGCCGCAGGGCAGGGCGTGACCGGCCAGGTCAGCGCGGCCCTGGCAGCCAGCCCCAAGAGCCTCTCGTTCACCGGGGTGAATGCGTCGGCGCTGAACCTGACGCAGGCCGACGCGCTGAGCGCATCAGCCGTCCAGAGCGACGCCACCGGCACGTGGAGCGCCACATCGGGGGGCAATGCGCAGACCACGCAGTGGACCATCGCGTCAACGGGCGGGGTGAACGGCAGCTCGACCACGGGGTGCAGCTACGCCGGGGGCGTCACGGCCATGGCGAACACCGCGGCCTACAGCGTGCAGATCAATGAAAGCTGTCCGGACGGAGCCAAGACCACGTTCGCGGGGATCGCGACGCTCAATGCGTCCAAAAACGGGCTGACGGTGGTGCTGACCAGCGCGGATGAAACGCGGGGCGCCGCGGTTTTCTTCTCGAAATAAGCACGAGCTGGTGCCACCGTGCAGCGCACGGGTTCCCTGAGTGCTGAGAAGCGGTCTCCAGGGCGCCGTTGCGGAGATTGGGGGGAAGGCCGCAGCCCTTGTCGGCCGGGCGGGCTACTTTGCTGCCGCGGGGGCCTGGCACCCCTCGCCCATGCCAGCCATCCCGGCCAGCCGCTGCAGGCGGGACCGTTTCTCCAGACACAGCTGGTACTCCGCCTCCAGCACCTTCTGCTGGGCCAGCTGCGCAGCCCGCGCCCGCTCGGCCTGCAGCTGGGCGATGCGCTCGCGGATCTGCGGAATCACGGCGAGAGCGGCTTTTTCGCCTTCCAGGATGGCAGCTGCGCGCTGGGTGAAGTCGGCAGGGCCAATGTCCAGCACCTGCGGGCGCACGATGACGTCGGCGCGCGCCAGCTCGGCCTGGCCCAGCTTCTGGCCCATGATGGCGATCGACTGGTTCAGCGCACCAAGCATGTTGCCCGGCGTCTGGCCCCGCGCCTTGTTGGAGATGTCCACAGCGACCACGATGTCGGCGCCCAGCTGGCGTGCGGCGTCCACGGGCACGGGGCTCACGATGCCGCCATCCACGAAGTGGTACTTGCCGATGGTGACGGGCTGAAACACGCCTGGCACGCTGCTCGACGCGCGCACGGCCTGGCCGGTGTTGCCGCGCGCGAACACGGTGCGCTCGCCGTCTTCAAGGCGCGTGGCCACCACCACGAAGGGCTTGGCCATCTGCTCCAGCGGCTTGCGGCGCACCTGCTCGTTCACATAGTCCTCCAGCTTCTGGCCCAGCACCAGGCCGCCAGAGGACAGTTGCAGGTCGCGGATCTTGGCTTCGTCCAGCGCCACGGCCTTTTCCTGCATCTCGAACGCGTTCATGCCGCTGGCATACAGCGCGCCCACCACGCTGCCCGCGCTGGTGCCGGAGACAACCGCGGGCGCGAAGCCGTTGGCCTCCAGCATCTTGATCACGCCGATGTGGGCAAAGCCCTTGGCGGCGCCGCCGCCCAGGGCGATGCCGATGCGGATGGGCGCGGTTTGGGAAGCTGGTGCAGTGCTCGTCGGTTCGTTGGGACGCGCTGGGCCGGGGGCGCTGCCGCAGGCCGCCACGCCGAGGATGGCAGCCACCACCAGGGTGAGCCGCATGGCGGAGGGCGCTGCGAGCGCCGTGATGGGACAAAGAAGGGCGGTCAGGCGCATGCCGGGGGTCCTGCGGTCAACGGGCGGGCAGTATATCGGCGGCGCACGTGTGGGGTCGGCCGAGGGGACATTTGCTCCTGAAAAGAGAGCTGCTTGCGCTTGCAGGGCAAGCGCTGGGGGCAGATTTTGCTCGAACGCTTCAGTGGCGGCAGCGGGAGGGCGGGTGAGGCCCGGGAGTGCGAGCGCGAGCGCGCCCCGCCGTGTCAGCCGTTCTGCGACCCCCGGTGCGCCCAGGCCGTGGTGCGCTTCTCGATCCAGCTGAACAACTCGTACATCACCATGGCCATGGCGCCCACCACCATCAGGCCCGCAAACGCCAGGCCCATCTGCATGGACGAGCCCGCGCTGATGAGCAGGTAGCCGATGCCTTCGTTGGCGGCGGTCATCTCGCTCACCGTGGTGCCCACGAAGGCCAGCGTGATGGCCACCTTGAGCGAGCCGTAGAAGTAGGGCATGGAGCGGGGCAGGCCCACCTTGGTGAGAACGTCCCAGCGCTTGGCGCCCAGCACGCGCAGCACGTCTTCGAGCTCGGGCTCCAGCGTGGCCAGGCCGGTGGCGATGTTCACCATGATGGGAAAGAAGCTGATGAGGAATGCCGTGAGGATGGCCGGGCCGACGCCAATGCCGAACCACACCACCAGGATGGGCACGAAGGCAGCCTTGGGCAGGGCGTTGAAGGCTGTCATGAGCGGGTACACGGCGGCATAGGCCACGCGCGAGCTTCCGATCACGAAGCCCAGCAGCACCCCCACGACGATGGCAATGCCAAAGCCTGCCATGGTGACCCAGAACGTGCGCCAGGCATGGCCTGCGATCACGCCGCCAAACTCCACCAGCTGCAGGCCGATGGCCCAGGGACTGGGGAAGATGAACTCCGAGACATTGAAGGCCGAGCAGATGATCTGCCACAGCAGGATGATCGCGACCAGCAGGATCCAGGGCGACCAGCGTTCTACGGTTTTCTTGTGCATGGTGGGGCGGGCTGGTGTCGGCGTGTTATTGGGCGATGGGCGCGCCGGCCTGACGCAGGGCGCCGATGTGGCCGCGCAGCTCGTGCACGATGTCGGTGAACTCTTTGGTGTAGGTGATTTCCAGGTCGCGCGGGCGGGGCAGGTCGATCTCCTTCCTCACCACGAAGCGGCCGGGGCTCTTGCTCATCACGTACACCGTGTCGGCCAGGAAGACCGACTCCCGCAGGTCGTGCGTGACCAGGATCACGTTGAATTGCTGCTCGGTCCACAGGTCGCGCAGGATGCACCACAGCTCTTCGCGCGTGAAGGCATCGAGCGCGCCGAAGGGTTCGTCAGCAGCAGCATCTTGGGCTCGTG